>JAABUP010007239.1_pt1 | contig 15065 bp, 15 predicted proteins | sample 5559201 | NCBI WGS metagenome assembly JAABUP01 (sample SAMN10711887, study PRJNA513373) | rock metagenome | isolation source: Antarctica rocks | place: Antarctica | reverse complement strand
CCCCAAAGCACCCTTCAAAGCAAGTAATACATACCCCTTCCTGAAGGGTGCTCTGAAGGGTGCTTTGGGGGGCCGCTTTGCGGGGTTTGCTTTAGGGGGTGCTTTGCAAGCGCAATCGCGAAGCATATTTTGGATAGAGCGCAACGATATCTCCACCGAAACATGGTCGTTCGGAGTGATTGAAACGGTGTTCGAATACGCTTATCATGTCTTGAACTTTTGAGAGACTACTCTGTATCACCCCAATATATAGTGTTGTTACTCCCTGTCATCTCTCCCCTATTTTGGGAGTTTTGGTAGTTGAGTCACGTGGCATTGTTTTTCGGAACTTTTCCGCCATTTAAAATTTATATACATCAATAAGCATAATAATTTTAGAAATTGCGACTTTAGCTCAGTTGGGAGGCAAGTCAAATCCTAATACATAAAAATTTCGCTAACACCCGTGCAGAGCGTCAGACTGAAGTTCAACTCCAGCCTGCATAATCTGAAGGTGTACGTAATATTCCACAATTGCCACAAACATCAATTAACATTTAATAGCATCCGTTCGATCCGGGTAAGTCGCAAGTTTTTTATTTTTTTACGCTGGGACAGCATGATCTCGAGAGTTGATGGTGGCTGCGCGGCGTTGCCCGTGGGATTTGCCAAGCTCTGCTTGCCACCCGACAATCAGACAAAAATATCACTTACACAGTAGATAAAGATCAACGCTCCATATTCAGACACCCCTCGACCCCTACTTAAACCCCCTCGTATAGAATACAGCCACATACCGTCCAGGAATTACAAAGAGGTGGAAGCTCGGATCTCTGACGCTATCGAAAAGGCTGAATATCAAATCCTAGTCGACAGCCAAGATCACACCCAAGAGGGTCTTAAAATTGGGTACGACGCTTCCTAAAATGGCATGAAGACATTTACAAAGTCAAGCAGAAGACTATGCCTGCCAATCATGGTAATGTACACGATCCTGTCGTGATTGGTGAGCATTTGAATCGATAGAAGTTCTAGATTGCCAAAACCGGTGCAACACCAGCCGGTTGCTAGAATTAGAACAGGCATTAATCGCAAACATAGGATCATTTACTCAAGATGAACGTCGACAAGGTCATAAGACCCGCCCCAACAATCGTGAATCCTGCACGGTAATTAAGCATGTCAATGGTGATGGGGCAAGTATTCCACCATGGGTGATCTTCAATAGCATTGATATTCAAGGCACATGGGCTGAGAACAACGTCCGCAATAGCGTCGTATTTATACAAATGATTGGACTGGTTATGAATGGATCCCATTGTTTGATCGGGCGTCTAAGAGACACTAAAGGACCCCCTGGTGCATACTCCTTTTGAACGGTCATTCGTCACACCTTACCTTTGAATTTATCAACTTCTGTCATAGACGGCAGACTGCGACACTCAATACTCCATCGCATGAAACTCATTTGCTCCAGCCACTTGATGTTGAAGTCTTTCAGCCCATGAAGCACTAGCATTCTGAAGCCGTTAACGAAGCCGTCAGCTTAGATGATCAAGCCTCACCGAACTTGAATTCTTAGCCTCTTTCAATAGCTTCAGACAACCTTCAGAGTGACCTGGAAGTATTCTTCGCTCTCGGATCGAACATAAGAGCAAGCAATAGGGCAGGTCTTGTCGTTGTTGGTGATGCCGATGGCAAAAGTGAGGGTAAGGTACCAATCGTTCGTCTTAAATGTGCCATCGACTTCCATAAGAAGGTAGCCTGCGAAGCGTTGAGCGAGTGCTGTTTGCCGCTGCTCCACCATCGAGATCTGTTCGACAACGCGGATTCTGTTGGTGTAAGACCAATATTTACAAAGGAGGATGGCGTGCTTGATTACAACGAGTTACATGGCCGACCCCTCAGTCGGAAGAAATTGCTTATCCTGCCATTTTCTGTTCAATCTGTTTCCCAGACGTGATGAACCCCTACTCTACATGACAGAGCAATACAGCCATCAATCCTCTCACCTACAGCTCTCTATTCGACACCAGACTCTTAACCGACAGGACAACCCTATGGATTGAGGATGAAAGCGAGCGATCCATGACTCTCAAAGACTTCTCTTGATTCCCCGGACCCATTCCTCGACGTTCAACATTGGCTGTTCTACAGCACCCCAGCATTGAAATTTCCTTAATAGAAAGATCATAAGGAGGCTGATATCTCGCTATTCTGCTGACGGCAATGTCGAGTCTACATGCTTTGAGGTTTCAAATCCTTGCAACCAAACCCAGCGAGCCGGTGCCAATGCAGATGTCAGAAGCGCATCAAGATGTAGGATATATCTCTGCTACAGTGCAGAAGGTCAGTTACAAGGATGGAATGTCCATGATGAGTCTAGCTTTCGGCTCGGCGTGCATCTCACTGACCTCTTGTCCAGTGGCTTCAATCAAATCAGCAAGTAATCCTCTTTGACCAAGCCCTTTTCCGCTTCAATCCTAGTCATCGGATTCTGCAGTCAAGTCGAAGAAACCGACGGCGATTACATACAATGCAACTACGATCTTCAAGCTACCTTCAGCATAGTTTGCCCCCTGGCCATTCGCTCCATGGGTGCTGCTATCGCGGCTGCCGTTGAGAATACTATTTTAGATCGTTTGGTGTGGCTTGAGATCAGAGCCGCATTGTGAAGTCTCTCAGGGTTTCAGATCTGGGAATTTTGCATTTTGGCCCTCTTATGTTCAAACCCCATCCGGATAGATATCCAGGAGTGCTTGAGCGATGATCTGAGACAGCAGGCGCTGGATTGCCTGCTTTCTCCCATTAGTCGATGTTCTATTCACCGTCGCGCTGTTTTTCAATATGGTAGCCTAGCAATCTTGTCAGAACAAAACACATGACTTTTTACCATCGGTGGCGTACTGGCATCTGCCTCTATACAAATCACACCATTCATCGACGACGCCACTACGCACAGGAAGGCGTGAACGCAGCGAGGTGGATCACGTGAAAACTTTATTCAGCAAGCGCTATATATACTATTCATCTGTGATGATTAGAACGAGTCTATAGTCAATGGTTTGAGCGTATTGGATGAACAATTCAACGGTTACTGATGGTTGGGAACTTCCTAAGCTCCTGCAGAGATGTTGGCTAGAGCTTGGTAGTATTGCTACATCGAGAAGTCAGGGCTGGCGAGAAGCACGTGGGATTTGACTATCATCGCCCATACAACCTCGGGCAGCAGCCGTAGCGCAGACGGTTGGTGAGTTTTATCACGGCGTAAGGTATTGAAATAGTGGCGAGATCTCATAGACTTGTTTAAGGGTGGTTTGTTGTCTCCTTGAGTCGAGCCAGATGAGTAGCGCCGTGCAGTATGTCTTTTTTGGTTTTGACAATAGTTTATCCGAAGACGAGATATCACGCGATCAATGCCTCTAACCCACAGGCATGGACTGTGAAATTCACCCTTTTTGAGGGGACATCAGACATCTATTATCAACTTTCCGAGGTGAGCTGGAGGCATCGGCTTGCTGGATAGATATGTCCTCATGTTTCGCCCCTCGTGTTGATGTATTCGTCATTCTTACTTCCGGACCTGGTACTCGGAGAACTTAGAGAGAGGCTGATATAAGAGCAGAGAAAGCCACCTGGGCTCTTCTGGATGCCTCTTTCTAGCTTTTCGTATAATTCCTCGGCGGCCACTCCGGTGCAGGCGCTGAAAGCAAAGCGCATATATCCTGCTCGACTTCATTAACACGACCACTCTCAAAAACCTGAGACCTGTGACCAACTTTTCTCCTCCTCCTAAAATCATCATACAACCCCAACCACACCCTCTTATCCCTACAATCCCACTCCTGTCCTTCCATTCCCTTCTTGCACCTCGGCGTCATATCCCCAATCAGATTGTGCGGCCACATAATCCACGGCTTCGGAAGTGGCCAATCAGAAAAGTGTATCAGACTTGCTTCTTTCAGTACTTGCTCGGGGTCCCATGTATCATGGTTATTCCCGAGATAGTTGTTGTGGGTTTTAGCCCGGAACTCTCCACTCAACAAGCCATATTTCCGATGCGACAGCACCATGGCGCTATCACCATAGAAATGATTTAAAATTTCCATATCATATTCCCCTGCCCTCCTCTTCCCCTCCATCGCAGCCTCCATCAACCGCTGAAACTCTGCCCCTGACGGCTCAAGCAAGATAAACAACGACGTTAACGCCTTAATGCCCGGCAACACCCAGTACGCCCTCATCATCGCCACCGGTGTCCTCGGTAGTAAAAACAATTCGTCCAAGTGCTGTAATACCGTCACATCCGAATCCAAATGAATGATACGTTCATACTGCGTCTGGCCCCACGCCAAAAACTTTGTAAAGCTCGAATTCCACGTATCATCATTCAACAGCCGCATCTGCACAGGTATCAACTTGACGTTGTACCAATCTCTCGCTTTGACAAGAAGCTGACTGTCTCTATCCCTCGTATCCGAAATCTCCGTGTCCCACTCTTCCGGGTAGAATAGTATGCGATCAGCTTTGCTGCCTAGACGCGAAAGCGCCTCGAAGACCATGACTGAATTGCAAAGGTAGGCGCTGCTGGTGGCATATTGACTGTAAGTGTAGCGGGACCAATCGACGGACTTGTAGCGGATGGAGGGAGCATGAATGGGAGAGCGGTAGGGAATGAGGGATATTGGTGAATAGAGGTAGAGGAGAAAGGAGAATATGGGGAGGAAGAGCCACCGAGAGCGGCGGGGGAGCCATGATCGGCTTGAGCGGTACGGGGGTGGTTGGGCGGATTTGGGCGAAAGGGTGAAAATTGCTGGCATGGTGGGGAGAGAAGGTCCATCATGTCAAGATCCGGAGGTAGACCAGCGATAGAGGGTGTTCAAAGCCATCCAAATATTGGAATGGTTCTAAGATCTTGAAGCATTAAAAGGTGAAGTCCAGTCAGTCAGCGAGCACTTGCCTCAGTTCTCAGACGTGCCAGCGTCGCTAAGCCCCTTCGGGTTAGCGCCTCCAGGCAAGCGAGCACCAGAACACAAAGCTTGATTACTAATACAACCTTGCGTGCAAAAAACCACTTTTCATACAGCTATAGTTTGAAATTCTTAATATTCTCATGTTTGCTTAACTTGGACAACGACAGGCCCTTTTAAAGTCATAGAGAAGGCCCCTCTGCTTGTGTTGAATAAAACGCAATCTTCTCCGTAATTCCACATGATCTACTTTAAACCAAGTCATCATCTTCTACCCATCATGCGAAATGCACTTCCCAAGCCAAACCCATGCCTTGATACCATCCCAAATATTTACAACAAGGCCGGCGTGTGAAAAATTCTCCCTAGGAGAATCCCGCTTATATACATGTAACTTCAAGACACTTTATGACCTAGTATATCAAGTTATAAGTTAGATCGGTCAAGATATGAATCTTCGAAGATGGTGGAAAAATAGGTGGTCGAAGTATTAGCCTGGGTAAAGTGCCTTGGTAGCGAAGAAGCATGAGGACACCCCAATTATAATCCAAAGTTGTAATGTAATTATGCAACACCTTTATCATAAAGCGTACCACTCACGCACAACAGCCATCACTGGGCCTATCAAGGCTCGCGCAGTGATGGCTAGTGAACCAAGAGTAAACAAAAGCCAACCGGGACTCAATATCTCTGACAGGGATATAATATCAAGCGGGACTCGCTTCTCAAGGTATTCTGAAAGCACCAGGCTCACTTCTTCTTCTTCCCACCAGGAGGATTCATGGTTCCAAGAATGTCATCAAAGCTCTTTCCAGGATCATACATGGATACTGGTCGGGCCCCGCTTGGCGCGACATTGGCGGGCATCGGCAGCGCCTCCAATCCTAGGTTTACCGAGTCTCTTTGACTTCGTCGGGTAGGTGAACTCCTTCGTGAGCCAGGCCCTTCATATGTGACAGGCAAATGATGCGGTGACAGGTCATCGTAGTGATCAGCTTGTGAGATAGGCGCCGAGGCCATATCATCATATCCAGTCCATATGTCTGCAGCTTGCCAGGCATGACTTCTATGGTATATACCATCCACGCCATGGTCGACAACATCTGCAGGTAGACTCACCACGCCAGCACCCCCTGCGATACCGTACCAGCTCTGTTTGATACTGGACTTTTCCTGAATCCATGGTGCACCACCTTTTGGAACTTCGCAGAGAAAATATTCCACTCCTTTTGTCCATCTCAGACCCGGAGCGTCCACCACCACTAGAGGTAAAGCTTGAAGAACGGCGTATAGGAATATCCATTGCCCGTATCGTAGATCAGACATTTCGTCAACGGAACAGTCGTGTGCTGATCTTCGCTCGAATAACATAAAGGACTCTAAAAAGGGCGTAGACTTGACAGAATCACGGTTGTACGACTGCATGAGAGCTTGATTGATCTCATTGTCCTTGAGCTTCTTGGCGCTCTCTTTTCTCTGTCTCCTTGCGTCCAGTGAACCGAATTCTCTTCGTGTGGTGGATAGAGATGGTAGACGAGGGATATCAAACGGCATAGGCGGCTGTACAGGAGGAGTGCTGCGATCATACTCGTTCATTAATCTGCGAAGAGCGCGTGGCGCAAGTTGCTGTCCATCATTTGGCTCAGAATTTCCTAACGAAGGCAAATCGATCGACCGAGTTGTGAGCGAAGTGCGGTCAACAAGAATATCGTAAAGATCAGAGAAATCTTGATATAGCTCTTGAAGCAGAATTCGGTTCAGACCACTTTCTTCAAACTCGTTCTTCTTCGACTTCGCCTTTGGAGGCCAGGCGCCGTATTTTTCCCGATAGAATGTTAATATGTGTTTTCGCGTTGCCGTAAAAGACATTTTCCAGGCCTTGAAGCTAATTATCTTGCTCTCGGAACTAGTTGAAGAATTTGCGATCCCAGCAAATAGCGACGGGAAATCAAATGTCTCTAATCGCGAGCGCACATTTTTGAGGCGAGCATCAAGATCTAGAGTCGCTCGTTCCAGTCGCTGATGGGTAATCCACGAAATTAGCGCGAATTTTGGGCTTCGAAGACTAGTGATGTCCTCGTATTTGCCAACTGCGTGAGCAAATCCTTCGTTATACAAGTCCCAGAATCGCATACGCTCGCCTAAGACAATGGCCTGGATCGTCTTCTCACGACTCCCTCTAACGTCTCCCACACTGAAATCTTTTACAAAATGAGCGAAGTTCCCTGCTGTTTCTTCACCAAGCGTAGAGCCATCCATATTTGTAAACTCATATCTCTGCAAGAGGTCCGCTAACTTTAGTAAGGTTGAAAAGACTGTCGGCGCATGAGTGGTTGCGACCAGGGGTCGACCGGTCAGAAAGGCAAAAACATTCCGCACAGCAACAAGTGTTTCAACGTCGTGTTGATCAAGACTGCGATGTGGTTTTGAGAGATCCGCCCGGAGGGGCTGTGGTAGGTACAGATGAATATCTTTGGGCAACTCATCGAACGTATCACTGAACGTACGCAATCCCATTGGGCTGGTATCGGATGACGTGCCTTGTTGTGGTGACGTAGGAGGTGATGTTGGTGTGTTCAATGAGAGCTGATGGGTTCTCTCCTCAAATGATGGAAAATCCAAATCACTTGGGCCTTGTATTGGGCTGTTCTGTGTTCCACTATGAGCTAAGGATAACAATTTCCTGGACGAAGCAAAGCAGCTTGAGTCAAGTCGAAACGATGGACCTATTCCAGGTATATGCGAGTGAAGGTAGACGAAGGTATCCCCGCGTTCATTCCAGAGTTCTGAGACCTAAACAGAGCATATCAGCAGTTGTTCACCAGCAAAGGTAGTTGTGAATCATTAACCTTTTGCAAATTCAAAAGTGGGGAGACGTCGTACGGCCTTTGCTGCTCCGGAGTAAGTACCCAGGCACGCGGAGACGCGTGCGCCTCGTCGGCTTCCTCAGCAGAACCATGTTTAGACCTTCCTGGCAGCCAGCTTATCCTCTTAGAAGCTCTTCTCTCTGATATTGGCGTTGCGGGCTGAGATAGGTATTTGGACGGCGAGGTTGGCCTACTGGTGGGGGCCAAACCTGATCTGCTTGCAGGTCTACTTGGATTCCCAGCCTCGGAGGTTGGAGTCATTGGCCGGAGGAAGTCCTTGGATGGTGATGCTGGCCTACTGCCATTACTACTAGTAGGCCTGCTGAAATTCTTCGGTGGTGAGCCTGACCGACTGCCAGCGGCGCTTTGTGGTCTGATCTTTCGGATCGAGCCTGGCGGTAGAGGCAGAGGCTTAAGGACCCCTGGAGGAAGACCATGATCGCGAATTGAAGAAGCGGAGCGTATAGGGTCAAAGGAAGGGCCCAAGTGAGGAGATTGTCCAATACTCGGTGTCCGTAGGTTTGGGGACGACGCTGAAGGTTGGAGAGTAGAGGTAGAGCTTTGATGTAGTCTGGAAGGACTCGGGGTTCGGGAATCTCGAGGGGCGTGAAAGGATGGCGGTCGCTGAAGGTTGTTATTGCTTTTGTCTGATGATGTGCTGCCCAGGGAGAAGATGGAAGAAATCCGTCTAGCGGATCTCTCCATTGCTGCGAGCCCCCAAGCTAGGAATAAGCTGAGGAGACCAGCTCCAATGTTATAAAGCGGCTGAGGTATTCCGAATTGGGTTCACCATGAACGATTTATGAACGCGCGGAAAGTTGCGTTGCTCTTTCCTGCGGTTTTGGTCCGTCAATTTCGTTCCCTTTCATACATCGTATATATGATTATATTGTATAAATCTTGACCAGCGTCGAATAGATCAACCCTATCACCCCAGGTTCCGGTAGAGAGGACGCGACAAAAGGAATCGATGTTGTTGCAGGCGTTCCTGTTTTCAACCTACCACTGTACCTGGTAGGGCTGACGAAATCCCAGGAAATGCACCAATGGTGACGTCATTGGTCGTTGAGAAACCCAGCATGCTGGTTTCACTATCTCAAACAAACGAACTGAGTCAGAGCATTATTATCCACACAATGAATGGGTCCTCTAAAGCTTTGATCAACCTGCTGCGAGGGTGGCCGAATGCTTCGCTACTTCCAGCAACTCAAATCAAAGCAGCATCGTCAATTGCCCTCTCCGATCCCAGCATCTACACTCCAGCTCTATTGTATGGTCCCGACCCGGGCTATGAGCCACTACGACGCCAGATCGCCCAGTGGCTCACACACTTTTATCAGACTCCCAAGGCCATAGACCCTAAAAGAATATGCGTTACGGGCGGTGCCAGCCAGAATCTTGCTTGCCTTCTTCAAGAATATTCTGATCCTCTTTACACCAGGAATGTCTGGATGATTTCGCCTACCTACTTCCTCGCCTGCCGCATCTTTGAGGATAGCGGTTTCCATGGCCGACTACGCTCTGTACCCGAAGACGAAGAAGGCGTCGACATTGACTTTCTTTCGCAAGAGATACACAAGAGCGAGCAAAAGGCGAGGGCCGAAGGGAATCTCAGGCCGGTATGAGAGGCAAGCGGTTTTGGCAGCAGAAGATCTGCCGTAAGCTATGTATTGAGCCTGGATTAACAATCTCGTTCAGACTCTTAAACCTCCACGTCCATGGGGCAAGATATACCGACATCTCATTTACGCTGTACCTACATTCGCAAACCCCTCTTCGAAAACCATGACCTTTCGACGGCGCCAACAGCTTGTCAAGCTCGCCCGAGAGTACGACGCCTTGATCATAACAGATGATGTCTATGATCAGTTGCAATGGGCAGCAACAGAGTCGTCTACTGATTCCAGCATGGAACACGCAGTCCTACCCCGAATAGTGGACGTCGATCGGGACCTCGATGATGGGCCAGAGAGGCTAGGTGCGGACGGTTTTGGAAATGCTGTCAGCAACGGTAGCTTCAGTAAAATCGCAGGCCCCGGATGTCGCTCCGGCTGGGCTGAAGGTACCGAGAAACTCTCCTACGGACTGTCGCAAGTGTGAGTTTTGTATGCCTAAGTAAAAGATGGCTCTGATTGACCAACGTGCAGTGGCTCGTCGAGGTCTGGTGGTGCACCTTCGCAACTGACTGCGACCTTCATGTCCACCCTCATCGAGTCAGGCGATCTTCAACGTCACATCTTCCAGACCTTACAGCCGGCATATGCCCGGCGATACAGCATGATGGTCGATGCTGTGGAGAAATACTTGTTACCTCTAGGCGTTACATTCCCTAACATGGGCCGCGATGTAGTGGGTGGTTATTTCATCTGGATTGCACTGCCCGAGCCTTTACAGGCGGAGGAAGTTGCGCTCCGAGCACGACAGGAAGAAAATGTGATCATAGCGCCGGGAACGATGTTTGAGGTTTCCGGAGATGATCAAGGACCAGACCTGAAGCGGAAGGTGAGGTTGTGTTTCTCTTGGGAAGAAGAAAATCTACTCAGCGAAGGGGTCGAACGACTTGGTAAGGTGATTTATCGATTACAAGGTGCACAGAGGTATGGTCAGGGGGTAGTACAGCCACCACCGCAAAAGGACTTTGACGCCGGGGATTTTCGGTAATGGTCGGCCCAGCAAGCAAGGTTAAAAGCACATCGAGCACTTATCTTGATCCAGACCATGCGGTCGAGTTGGCAGATGAGGTAATGATGAAGAGATCAACTTTGGGTGCGACAGTCCTTTGTTCGATGATGCACGTTCGATTTCAAAAAGGCAGTGCAAGCCTAAGCCCAGCGCATGCACACTTCTACGGCCGATGGCAGGTGCCCCTCGCAGTATGCAACGCGCATGTACTGATCAGGAGGTGCTGCCTCTGTTTGGCAGATAACATTATTGTTGGATTGCGGCAAAGGGGGCCAAGATGGATGGAAGATGGGAGACGGGAGATGGGAGATGGGAGATGGGGGATGGGAGATTCGAAATCCGGGGTGCGGTACTAACTAATGCAAGTCACCCGGCTACCAGAGATTCCAATCTCCAACATGCTGAAGTAACCCTATGAGAATAGTGGCATCGTGAGCGGTCTCCTAGGCGCCGTTGTGACAGCAGAGCAGAACCTTATGACATTGGTCTTGCGACAGAGGGCCTGAGCCAACAGAATGCAACGTCCTTGTAGCACAGCATGGTTTAAATTGACGGTGTGATATTCGATGAAGACCATATGACGATAATATAACTGTAACCAAACCGAAGCGCTGAATTTGTTGTATTTTGATTGCTGCGTAATAATGAAGGACTGTCATGGTATTAATTTGAAGTTAAAGGGAGACAGACCCTTGTGGCTTTGGTGCTTGGGATTTATTGGGACTCCGGCACTCCGCTCCACCCCTGTTCCCCTGTACCGTACCTTAGTAGAGTAACGTCGGGCCGAGAGTAATTCCGACGGGCGCCTCTTTGATCAAACGACTACCTTACTCTAACCACTCATCCACTCAGACCTGCTGCCCTGCTGGTGAGGGTCATCTCTTGATACACGCAACTCTAGATGAGCCTGATGAGGTCAAGATTACCTCGACAGTTTCACAGCCACTCACCCTCATCATAGGTACTGCGCATTGTGCATCGCGACCGAGGCTTGTGGGTCTGATATTCTACTGTGGTCTGCCCGCCGCCATCCATTCGGCACCTGCGCACTAGAATTCTACCAGACCTGCCGGGCTTACCGGTCCAGCAGAAGCACAAAGGAAGCAGGGTAACCATGAGCTTGATGTGCTGTGTTTCATCCCGGATAGAGCGATTCTCCGCGGTTTGGTGCGAGTTGGAATGGGAGCTGGTAACACAAGAATGGACAGGGCCTGGCGCTCGCTAAAGCCGCTACGCTTCAGATCAACCTCCATTCTTTGAGATGGCCGAAGAAATCCACCTGACTGGTCCATTCCATCATCAACCTCCTTCCCCTGACCACCAGACATTGCAATGTGACTTTGCTGGCCACCTGCACGGTACAGACCGAGAAGGCTCTCCCAATCATGCCAACCAGAACCATCATGGCGGGGAAAAGGTCGATATATATCCAGGCGGATATGCCAGGAAGATCGAGGAAGAAACATCCAAGGAACAGACGCCCAATACCGAATCAGAGTATATACCCCCTGGTAAGGAGTATCCGGCGTTGCAAGGGTCATTTGTAAGTTGTTTACAATTGCAATCAAAGTTTGCTACATTAAGAACCACCGTCTCTCATCATTCACTTGGAATTAATTGCTGTTGTGTTTGTTGCTCATTATTACAGGTTGGCTTGATTGCCCCTATTCATTCATTCACTGTTGACTCAGATACCTCAACACGTTTTCTTCTTGGAGTAGCTCGACTGTTTTGCGAACTACAACCATCTCTTGACAACTTCACCTTTCTACACTGAACCAGTCCATTCCTTCAACTACTTGATATCACTTAAAACAGTGCCGGTCACTAACAAAACTTATCAAGTACCAACATTCCTTCCGATACTTTTTCATCATGGTTGCTTTCTCAACCGTCGCGCTTTTTGTGACCTTACGATCTCTGCTGCTTCTGGCGCCAGCTTCACCGGTTGGAGCTTCGCCAGTCGCACATCCACTAAACGGCACACATGGTACAAACTCGTCTCAGCCAGCCACTGCAGCAGCATCCTCGAACTATTGGCTAGCGAACATTCAACGCCAGGGTGTCGTTGCCTTCGGGGCTCCCGGATTCCAGATCTACCGGGAACATGAAGCTGACGTACACTACTTTTAGGTGATGGTAATACCGACGATACTGCAGCGATCCAAAATGCTATATCCTCTGGCAATCGCTGTGGTCAAGGTTGCGATTCTTCTACAGTCACTCCGGCAATCGTCTACTTTCCTCCAGGAACCTATGTTGTCAGCTCACCGCTGAACCAAAACTACTACACGCAGATGATCGGCGATGCACTCACTCTCCCGACACTCAAGGCCTCGGCAGGTTTCGTGGGTATGGCGGTCATTGATGCCGACCCATACGTAAATGGTGTCAACTGGTTTACCAACCAGAACAACTTCTATCGTCAAATCAGAAACTTTGTCATCGACCTGACTGCCATGCCTCCATCGGTTGGTGCTGGTATCCACTGGCAAGTTGCACAGGCTACAAGCATCCAGAACGTTGTTTTCAACATGGTCCAAGGCGGCTCCAACAACAGGCAATCCGGCATTTTCATGGACAACGGATCTGGAGGTTTTATGGGAGATCTCGTCTTCAACGGGGGTAATTACGGAGCATTCTTAGGAAGCCAGCAGTTTACGAGCCGCAACCTTACTTTTAACAACTGTAACACGGGTATTTTCATGAACTGGAACTGGGTATGGACGCTCAAATCCATCACAGTCAACAACTGCGGCGTTGGAGTTGATATGTCAAACGGCGTCACAAATCAAACAGTGGGATCGGTCTTGATTCAGGACAGCAAGTTCTCTGGAACGCCAAAAGCTATTCTCACCTCCTTCTCCACAAGCAACAACGTACCTGCCGGTGGAGGTACCCTGGTCATTGACAATGTCGACTTTTCGGGTGCCGCTACTGCCGTGGCTCATGCTGATGGTTCGTCCATTCTCGCTGGAGGTTCCAAAGTGGCATCATGGGCTCAAGGACACGCATACACCACTGGGACCGATGGCTCAGCCGGGAGCTCGACATGTAACGCCAATGCTCCTGCAGTCTCGGACTCTCACATTCAAGGACCCCTCGGTGCGACACCTAAACCTGCCTCGCTTCTTGACGGCAACGGAAACATCTTTGAGCGCTCCAAGCCACAATACGAGACCATTCCATCTTCGTCATTTGTCAGCGTCAGATCCAAGGGCGCAAAGGGTGACGGAAGTACTGATGACACTGCGGCTATTCAAGCAGCCTTTGACTCGGCTACTGCAGACCAAGTTGTCTACTTTGACCATGGCGCATACATTATCTCCAATACGGTCAAGGTTCCCAAGAATATCAAGATCACCGGTGAAATCTGGCCCATCATCATGGCCAGTGGACAGGCCTTCTCCGACGCAAACAAACCGACTCCTGTCTTCCAAGTCGGTCAAGCGGGCGACACTGGCGCGGTGGAGATGAGCGACCTTCTCTTCGAGACCAAGGGCCCTCAGCCAGGTGCGATTCTCATTGAATGGAACGTCGCCGGCCCTGCTGGATCTTGCGGGATGTGGGATGTGCATATGAGAATTGGGGGGAGCGCCGGAACTGATCTGCAATCCGACAAGTGCACTAAGAACCCCTCCGCCATCGCTCCGGCAAACCCGCAATGTGAAGGCGCTTTCCTGATGCTTCACATTACCTCCAAGGCTTCTGTGCTACTCGAGAACAACTGGTTCTGGGCTGCCGACCATGAGCTCGACCTTGCAGACCACAACCAGATAAATATCTACAACGGACGTGGTGTTTTGGTCGAGAGCCAAGGTCCAGTCTGGATGTACGGGACCAGCTCCGAGCATAGCCAGCTGTACAACTACCAACTCGCCAACGCCAAGAACATTTACATGGGAGCCATCCAAACCGAAACTCCGTAAGCTCTTTCTCTCCTCCGAATTCCCTACTTTAACAAACTAACCTCCACCAGCTACATGCAATCCAACCCCAACGCCCTCACTCCCTTCACTCCCAACCCCACCTTCTTCGACCCCACCTTCAGCAGCTGCACCACCGACTCGTGCAAGAAATCCTGGGGCCTCCGCGTTCTCTCCTCCTCCTCCGTCCTCATCTACGGCGCCGGCCTCTACTCATTTTTCGACAACTGGGACCAAACGTGCACCCCCACCGAGAGCTGCCAGGAGAACATGGTCAGCATCGAGTGTTCGGCCGAGGTGTACCTCTGGGGTTTGAGCACAAAAGCCAGCACGAATATGGTCACGGTGGATGGGAAGGGGGTTGTGGCGCAGGGCGATAATAGGAGCAATTTCTGCTCGACGATTACGCTGTTCGAGCAGGCTTGATTTGGACACACTGACGGTGGTAAACGGTTGTTTGGAGGATTACTTTTCTTGCACATAACGTTCGTTTGTATTCACGGAGCATGCTTGCATGCATTGGGGAAAGGGGACCACGACGCTCGTTTCGCTTGCTCGTTCAAGTGAAAGATATCCCGGCTTGAGGTGTTGTACATAGCATAATTTTCATTTCCGAAACCCAACATTCTATCCCACCTACT
>JAABUP010007237.1_pt1 | contig 15068 bp, 21 predicted proteins | sample 5559201 | NCBI WGS metagenome assembly JAABUP01 (sample SAMN10711887, study PRJNA513373) | rock metagenome | isolation source: Antarctica rocks | place: Antarctica | reverse complement strand
TGGAAAATGTGATTCGTACCTGAGCGCAAGACGTACACTGTTATAAATACCCTGTCGCCAGCCATCCTCTCCCCACAAAAGCATTCGCGTACACCGTCCCGCAAACGTTCAATACTACACGCACGTCATTTTCAGACTTGGACACCGCCATGGACGACTCTTCAGGCTCCTCAGTCTCAATCAAGGACGAGCAGAAGTCTGTCGAAATGGACCGCTCCATCCATAATGATAGCGTACCCAAAGGTCCACAGCAAACAGATGCACACATAATGCCTGAAACGACAGACGAACCGCAAGAGCTGGACGTCGAGAAAGCTCTCGAGGCTGAGGAGGAGCCGAGGCCACTAGGGCCAATGGACCCGGCAAGCTTCCCCGATGGAGGCGCCGAAGCATGGCTCGTTGTCTCTGGCGCATTCTGCTGCTTGTTCTGCAGCTTCGGCTGGATCAATGCCATTGGGGAATTCCAAGCCTATTACGAAACTGGCCCATTATCAAACTATTCCCCAAGTACGATCTCATGGAGTACGTTCTTTTGGAGCTCTATCTTGCTTACTATACCGTTTGTTGAGTCCAGAGACATGGTTTGGGAGCCCCGGCACGTGGTGTACTCTACAAACATGTTTCACGACCCATTGCGCATGCTGTGATCGCAATGCTGACTCAGAAACGACGTATAGTTCCTGCCCTTGAGGTTTTTATGATGTTCAGTGGTGGGCCTATCTGGGGGAAAATGTACGATAACTATGGCCCACGATACCTACTACTCGTGGGGACATTCTTCCACGTCTTCGGTTTGATGATGGCGTCGATATCTACCGAGTACTATCAATTCCTCCTATCGCAAGGTATGCAAGCTACGAAGAAAACCCTAAATAGTTCATTCCATCTGATAGATTTCTAGGCATATGTTCCCCCATCGGCGCGTCTATGATCTTCTATCCTGCAATGACATCAACCACGACTTGGTTTTTCAAGAAACGTGCCTTTGCATTGGGCGTCATGGCGGCTGGTAGTTCGCTAGGAGGAGTCATTTTTCCCATAATGGTGGAACGTATCATTGCGCGGAGTGGATTTGGATGGGCAATGAGAGCATCAGCGTTCCTGATTCTCGGCTTGCTCATCTACGCCAACTTCACCATAAAGTCTCGACTTCCACCAATGCCAAAGCCCTGGCGGCTCCTGGATTTCGTAACCCCGTTCAAAGAGTTACCATTCTTCCTCACCGTATTCGCCTCTTTCCTGTTCTTCTTCGGCATGTTCTTGCCGTTCACCTTCATCATCCTCTCAGCCGAGCACGATGGTATGAGCGTCAGTTTGGCGGGATACCTCTTAGCGATCCTTAACGCTGTCTCGGTATTTGGCCGTACTTTGCCTGGTTTCATCGCGGACAAGGTGGGAAGATACAACACGATGATTGTCACAACATTTCTGTCTACGATCCTCGTGCTAGCATTATGGCTACCAGCCCGAGGCAATGTGCCATATATTTTGTTCGCAGCTTTCTATGGCTTCACCTCGGGAGCTTTTGTGTCCTTGGCACCAGCGTTGATTGCTCAAATCAGCGATATTCGCCAAATTGGGGTGCGTTCTGGATCGATGTTCATGGTGATATCGTTCGCGGTCTTGGTTGGAAACCCGATAGGCGGAGCTCTTGTTGTTGCGGAAGGGGGCAGCTACACGCATCTACAAATATTCGGCGGAGTAAGTGTCTCCTTCCCAATCGTTGCGAGAACGAATTTCAAGACGTGTTGTGAATCTGCAATGACCCATGGTATTTTGGAACAGATACTGACTGTGACAAACAGGTGATGATGCTTGCGGGAAGCTGTATCTTCATAGCGGCTAGAGCAAGTCTGAAAGGGGGATTGAAAGTTGCGACTAAGATTTAGAGGGATATTGGTTAGGAACTCGACATCGGCGTATTTGGGAGGGAAGCATTGGGGCAAGGGTATAGCACAGCGGCCGGCGATTGGTATCTCACGAGTTTCGACACCCACTAGAAACATATTCTTCTAGATAGATTTGTAGCACATACATTATACTCGGTCATTGTACAATTGTCATATGAGAGGTTGGCGTAAGAGTTGTGCATATGAGGAAAAATGATGCTCTTTGCTCGACAAATTACTAGTCACGTTATTCGATTCGACCTCGAGTCTAATACAACGACAGCTATTGCTGCATTGTTCTGCATATTTCGACACTCAGGCACGCTATCGCCAAAATGATTTGCAAGGGGGGGGCCCTAAAGCGAGCCCCTAAGCTGTCCCTAAGCTGTCCCTAAGCTGCTCCCCGTAATCACCTTAGGGGGGATCTACAGGGCGGCTCCCTGATTAGCTCCGGGGCCCTAATTGCCAATTATTTCGGCGATAGCGTGCCAGGCATACAGTACTTTAGCTGACGCACCTGCCAAGAAAAGGGTCTATATAGCGGGCCTCGGCCGGATTGCCTCGTGGCTCGGGTAGTTCCACTTCCACGTAGATCAGGGGCTTCCAGCTACCTTGCCATTCTGTAAATCCTCCGCTCTCAGACTCCGCTCGGTCGTGCCCCTTTCACCACTCACGAATTGTCGCAGACTATCACAAAGACAGTAGCATCTTTTCATCTCCACTTTCCCGCATCTTTGTCCCGACAGTCTTTTCAGACACCCACTCGATCTGATCTCACATCCACCTATTCGCGACTCCTCATCTTTTGGCATAGTACGAGATTTGGTACTCGACATCACATCCAACATGGACAGTCTCATCACCCGAGTAAAGGACAGTACGTCCCCCCATCACCCCCCCAATTGACACTGCATATTCCCCACATCTCCCCCCCCAAATCCCAACGTTTCCCACTCCACCCCCTTCTCTCCCACGCTTCCATCCTAACAATCTCTCCCACAGAACTCGAAGTCCTCCGCCTCGAAAAACGCTACGCGAAACGTACTCACCGCGCTGCATACAGAGGTAATGCCGAATACCGAGATGGGGAATATGTGCGAGCCAAGGGCGCGAAGGCTGTTGTACCGCAAGTGAGGGAGGTGGGAGGCGAGAAGAAACGATAACGATAGGGCGATGGGAGGAGAAAAATCTGTGGCGGAAAAATGTGGGAGGGAGATTGTGGAATACTGTTGGCATTTCCTAGGAGCGATGGCGCTGGTGGATCTATTTGTGTGGCATTTGGCTTGATACCTGGGGTGCATTGGTGTGGCTTGAGGGCTGGTATCGGAGGTTATGCTACCTACGGGAGTACCTTCAAAGAGATGGTAATATATATGGGAAAGAGGGTGATGTTCACAGTGGAGCTTTGGGACAAAAGACGTTGGTCACAACATACAGATCCTTGATGCGAGACCGAGGGGACGTTGGGCTGGTACTGCGCCAGAGCCGAGACACTGCGCTGCTTATGCTCAGCTTGAGCCTTGGAATTTACCCTGTCCCACAATTGAAGGGATCACAGTCAGCCATTACCACGCCGAAGAGAATAATGACGGCCTTCATGAAGAGCGAGCCTTTTATTCTGTATCTTGTGATGTTTGCGGTTGAAAAAGAAGAGGGGCCTGGCAGATGAGGCCGCTGCTGCTTGACGTTCATTGTCTCGAACAGAAGCAGCAAATCGATCCAGCATTGAAGAATCGAACAAGTTATTCTTTCTGCCTTATTAGAGCAATGCGGTTCATCGCAATCCTCCAGCATGTCGAGGCATTCAGTCAACGCCCACCGCCTGAACAGTTTTGAAGGGGACGTGACCAAGCTTTTGCATATTTCTACATTATTTACAACAAAGCTGAGATGAGGAAGGTACAACTACAGCCCGCATCATCATCTCAATCGATGCTTTATCTTCCTATTGGATCGAAAGTCACATTTCCATCGCTGCCAATACTCGCCGTGCTCATCGTAGGAGCTTTGACTGTGACGGGCATTGTAGCTTTTCTTTGGCCTGTAGGCTCGCTCTTTGCCTCTGAGAGCGTAACAACAGGTTGTACTATTCCTGGTTGTGCGTCCGCAATTTCGTTGACATCTTGGGTTGTCAGTACATCGCTGATCCTGGAAGCTCGAGTCTGTAGTAAGATTGTCGTCGGACCGTAGAATTGCAGGAAGAGCTGCCAAAGTAAGGATGTGGCACGATTGAGCAGGGAACACACACACACTCACTCTGTCTCCCCATATTGTTCTTCTTGCCCACGTTCGTACTGTGAAAAGCACTCGCGTGATGGTTTGCCATGTTCGGCTATCCCGCATTGCTCGAATAAATCTTGAATCTGGTAGAAGGCTGGAGATATTGAAAGTAGGTATCTGAAGCTGGAAAGATTTTAAACGATACGGTAGAGGTGGATTGCGATTGATGGTATACGCAAGCACATTACTGCACCAAGTCTTAGGAAAGATAGTCACCAAATATTGCTGCAAGCGTACCTTGGATGAACGACATAGGACTCTCCTGCCCCAAGGATTATCTGCGAGATAGACCCTTGACCTACCAGAGCCAGAAGTCCCCTACCAGTGACCTCGGAATTACCCCAATGCGCAAGACTCTTGAACAATTAGCCTGGATCGTTCAATTGGCCTCATGGCATACCATTGTGCGGTTTATAGAGGGTGATACAGAAAGAGTCTGCCCAGCGAAAGCCAGAAGAGACTTGCCAACCAGCATCCAGTCTGTACTACCATCTAGATTAATAGTGGTCATGGATGTGTTGGCGGCCTTAGTTGAGATGAGCGCTGTGACTGGGCTCGTAGAGGATATCCTTTGATAGAGGAAAGGGATTCTGAGCACAGCTCTACGAAAAGGCTCCAACATCGAGAGCGTTGAGATGGCCTAACAAGTGGGGGCTTAGCACGTAATTTGCTACTAGAGTAGACCACCTACATGTTCTGCTTTTCCTCCTACGCCAACTAATGTTCCTTTTCGGGTGTAGAGATTCTGGGATGCGGAGAGGGAAACGGAGAGGAGGGAGAAGGGGGAACCAAGAACTTCGAATCTGGCATCTGACAATCAATCAGTATCTGCAATTGTTGGTGGGTCTTTTACGCACCTGGAGTGGCACCTGTGGAGCTTGGGGCGGGTTCAGAAGGGTTGATGTCAAGGGTGTCAGCCGACTGGGAAAATATCTGCAAATTTCTTCGCCATGTTGCTGGTGACCAAGGCTGTATCCTTCGAGCCCTCGAACAGCTCGAAGACAAGCTATTTGGTCCTCTCAATGGGGTCCGCATGGCTATTTGGGAGCTACATATGAAGTCGCGAGAACGAAACGCGGATTGGCAGGCTGAGCGCCGGGTAGGTGTAGCGTGAAGATTGACTTGGTCGTAGAGGTGCTCCTCTTACGCTTCCTCCTTCGCACTTTTCAGCTCACCTGCAGCTCTAACAAAACAAAAGAATCTGCAGGCACACGAGCCTGTCGCCAAGTTTGCTGATTGTACATAGGAGGCCGGGTTTTCGGAGTGAAGGCATGGGCGTCATTGCCAGATGCTCATGCCAATGACCAAGGCCTATTAAGCGCAAAATCATATGATGTGGGTTGGATCTCCCAGGGCTCGTCCCCTGCATAGAGCACTCCTGAGGTCTTCACTCAACGCCTCAAAATGCTGTCCGGTGCACAGGCCATCGGCGCTCCTGTTACTCCGACAATTCTCACACACGAACCATCTGCGGCGAAATGACAGACCAAGGCAACAAGAGGCTCAGGCACGGGTCCAGCTGCGGACAGAGCAGCCAGAGAACATCACGCCTGAGTCATACGAAGAGCCAAACAACGCGAAGCTGAATGAGGCACCAAAGACGGACGGTCTGCTGTCTGAGCAGACCGTTTCGAACAAAGAGCAGAGGAAGGCTGATTGGGCTATCATGAAAGAGATGTCTAGATATCTATGGCCGAAGGTATGGTAGGCATATGTATTGGAAATAGGCAAACGCCTAATGGTACCTACAGGATGATCTGGGAGCAAGGACACGAGTAGTGACGGCCTTGAGTCTGCTCATAGGCTCTAAGGTAGGACATTTTCTCTGGTATGAATACGTGTATAGGACTCAGGCCTACATAGATCTTGAATGTCCAAGTCCCTTTTTACTTCAAAAGCATCGTTGATTCAATGAACGTGGACTTTGCTGCTCTTGGTGGCGCCGCTTGGACTGTGGGAGGGGCTATGATCGTGGCATGTACGAAATCTACACTTATTTATCGGTTATCTCGTCACTCATAATTCTCCAGATGGTGCAGCTCGTATCGGTGCAGTCGTCTTTCAAGAAATGAGGAATGCAATCTTTGCGAGTGTTGCCCAAAAAGCCATTCGTCGAGTTGCCTGCAACGTCTTTGATCATCTGCTCCGTCTCGATCTGAACTTTCATCTATCGCGGCAGACCGGTGGCCTCACACGAGCTATTGATAGAGGAACTAAAGGTATTAGCTTTTTATTAACCTCAATGGTCTTCCACATCATACCCACAGCCCTGGAAATATCAATGGTATGTGGAATATTAGCATATCAGTATGGACCGAAGTTTGCAGGTATTACCGCAGCGACAATGGTTGGCTACACTGCTTTTACAGTGATCACTACATCCTGGCGGACAAAATTTCGAAAGCAAGCCAATGCCGCAGACAACGCTGGCGCTACGGTCGCGGTAGATTCTCTCATCAACTTCGAAGCTGTCAAGTATTTCAACAATGAGAAATATGAGGTAGGAAGATACGATACAGCTTTGAGCAACTATGAGACAGCTTCGATCAAAGTCACTACATCACTTGCCTTCTTGAACGCAGGACAAAATCTCATTTTCACAAGCGCTCTGTCCGGCATGATGTATCTAGCTGCCGATGGCATCGCCACTGGGAATCTCACGATTGGAGACTTGGTCCTGATCAATCAGTTGGTGTTTCAACTTTCCGTCCCTCTGAATTTCCTTGGCTCCGTTTACCGTGAGATGCGACAGTCCCTGCTCGATATGGAGACACTATTCAACTTGCAGAAAGTGAATATTGCCGTCAAAGAACCCGAGAAGCCCAAAGCTCTGCAATTGACGAGAGGCGGAGAGATCAGATTCGAGGACGTGACATTTGGCTACCATAGGGACAGACCCATTCTACGCAACCTGAATCTCACTATCCCAGCGGGGCAGAAGATCGCTATCGTTGGGCCAAGCGGTTGCGGAAAATCTACCATTCTGCGCCTGCTGTTCCGGTTCTACGACGTTGACTCCGGAAGAATTTTGATCGATGACCAGGACATTCGCGATGTCAGCTTGCAAAGCTTGCGTGAAGCAATAGGAGTTGTGCCTCAGGATACACCGCTGTTTAACAACACCATTGAACATAACATCCGTTATGGCAACATGAGTGCCTCTACGGAAGAAGTCAGAAGCGCCGCAAAGCGAGCAAGAGTCCACGACATCATCGAGGGTCTTCCGGACGGTTATGGCACCATGGTCGGCGAGCGAGGGATGATGATCAGCGGTGGAGAGAAGCAACGACTCGCGGTGTCGAGACTGATCTTGAAAGATCCACCATTGCTTTTCTTCGACGAAGCGACATCAGCATTGGATACGTACACTGAGCAATCGCTGCTCCTGAACATCAACAGCATCCTCAAGGAGAAAGCAAGGACGAGCGTCTTCGTGGCCCATAGGCTGCGAACTATCTTTGACAGTGAAAAGATCATTGTTCTGCAAGATGGGCACGTGGCCGAGAGTGGGACGCATAACCAGCTTATTGATGCAGGTGGAGTCTATGGCGAGCTCTGGCATGCGCAGGAGACGTCGCTGGGTGAAAATGGAGATCCGGAGTCAGCTAGCAAATCCAAGTCCGAAGAGAAGCCAGGAAGGTAAACAATGTTGGCTTTTGAGCGTTCGGAAAGGGAGGCGTATACCGCTATGTAGATAAAGGGTAGAGGATGCTTCTACTCGATCTTGAGTATAGACTGGCATGGATGGAGGGTCTGGTACTTTGGCAATATTCGATAGCAGCGTGTTTGGAAAAGATTTGGACCAGAAACCTCCGGGCTTGAGCTTCAAAGGGCAACGCTGCTCTGCCAAACTTCCCCAAGATGGATAAATCAACAAGTCATCCTTCTGTCGAAAGCCTTACAATTGAAAGAAGCGAGTAAACTGCGCTTCAGGTACGAACGTGCTGAGAATTATTGCCATTTGACGACTCGAGTGCATGACTCTAGTTCGCAATTACAGGAAAACAGACCTATGGTGATTTCATGCCTATAAATGTGCACTGTGTTAACAGCTGTGGGTGCAAAAATTCCCGTTACAAGCTTTTGTTTTCGTTTCTTCTATGACTATCATATCTAACATAATTGCAATGCTATGCTGTAACCACATGATTGGCCTCTCGTAAGAGCCGGATGAGACCCCAACGCCGTGCGAAGACTACACGTCATGGACATCATTTCGCAACAGCGGCACTCAGAACAGACGTCCGAAAGAAGCTGCCCTTGGTGCGTTCGATGACCTGGAAATGGATTAGCAGAGTTTTCCAAGTATATGAGAGTGTGTGCATACCTGCTGATACACCGAATTGGCGGGATGATTCATCAGCACCGTACCTTCCTTATAATCTAATTTCCCATCCATCCTCGTGTCTCTGATCAGGTTGACAATCCACTTCTCACCCTCCTCCATCTCCAGCCCCAACCTTGCACTCAGATCCTTGATATCTATCCTCTGGTGAATCTTGCAGTAGCTCTCACTGATCAAATGTCTTGCAGCCTCCACGAAAGCATCCGTAGCCGCTGATAAAAAGAAATCGCCCTTGAGCACTTCCTCCGCTTCAATGAGCTTCTTCTGCGCTTCTTCGAAGTCGAAATCGATATAGAGAGCTTTTATGAAGTCGGTGACTGGGTCGTGGTATTCGTAGCCTTCTTGTCGCACAACGCGCACCAGGTCTTTGAGTTGTTTCTGGTACTGACCAGTGTTTCGCGTACGGCTGCGGTTGGTGATTACGGCGGCTGCGAGGTAGCGAAGGATCCAGGGGCAGTTGGTTTGTATGGTGTTGATGAAGGCTGGCGAGAAGAGAAGTTCGGTGATTTGGTCTCGTGCTGGCTCGTGGTTGAAGAACGGGAAGAGGGTCCAGTGGATGAGCCAGGTTCGGTGTTGCAGTTGCGCGAGAGGGTTGTTGAAGAGTTTGGTATCGATGCTGTCTTTCACTTTATTGACTTCCTCCATCACGATGTCCCACTGCGTGGTGAGGATGTCTGAGGCTAACTTCCCCCATGTAGCGGAGGTGGCTTTGTCGTTGTCGGTGGAGAGGATACGGAACTGGTCAAGGAGTTGAGCAGCGTTGGCGTAACTGCCGCAGCTGTATTGGAACCGGCCGTAGTCGTAGAGCATGTCCACCATTTTTATCGTTACGCCGTGGTTGGTCTCGAGAAATTTGAGGTTGGCAACTTTGTCGCTACGGAGGTTGGAGACGACACTATCGTCACTGAGCAGCTCATCTATCTGGCTGGTCTCTTGTGTAAAGAGTGACAGTCTTTCTAGGACCTCTTCTCTCCTCTTGGTGAAACGTTCGGGCACCTCATCACTATCGTTGATCTCCTGCCAAAGCTGTGCCACGTAGTCGGTCATGTTGGTTTCTTTGAGAAGTTCATATTTCGTGTTCGTGATTTCGCTGCGCGCATCGCTCTCATCTTCCTCCGACTCTTCGAGGAACTGGAGAAGAGGGAATATTAGATGTCGGTCGAAGAATGGGATCAGCTTTGGTAGCAGGTCATTCCCTTGTGATATTTCCGTGGGCGCTGTTTGGAGTCTACCATTCAGGATGGCATCTGCCGATGTGGGCGTCTTATCTGTCATGGTTGCGGAGTGGCAGAGTGAGCTGTTGAGTGGAAGTTCGAAAGCCGTTTGGAGTGCGGTCTTGGCGCCAAGATTTCATGGATCTGCATCGATCTCACTCTGCGTTTTGCGGGCCTCGCCATGGACAAAATACTTTGTCAATGAAGGCTTTGTCCATGGCGTGCGGGCCATTCTGTAACGAGCGGCGTACTATCTATGTCCGAGGCGCATTGGGATTGGGAGGAAGATGAGAGCAGAACTCTGTGCAAATTATCTGCGACTACTAATTAGCAGTGTGATGCGCGGTGACTGAAGGAAATGCGGAACGACTTCAAACGTCGATTTTTTTTTCACACCTACCGATTCTGATTCCAATCTACTCTCATCGTGTTCAGTATTAATGGTCTTTACTAAGCCATACTAGAAAGTTGATGTGCACTTGTGAAGGAAGATAATGACCAATCCCAACCACCTGCAGAAAACTAACAGCGTAGTTGACCCAAGCAGAAGGTTGTTTCTGTATAAAGTCTGACACGCATCTACGGCCAGGACCAGCTTCTCTTCGAAGCTAAACAAGATACTCGTTCATCATCGTCGGACCTATCCGAGCACCAATCCTCATCATCTGAAGCAGCAAGCCCCGACGGATCTAGTTTGAACTGTATGACCATGGAGAACTTTCGTCTGTAGCTCTTCTGCTACTTTCCACCGTCCCAAATCCGCGAGACTCAATGCGAGATTGCCTTGATTGGAAAGCGTCTGCGGATGCATATTCGCCTGTACTCTTAGTCTGATCTCCAGTACCTGAGCCTGCAAGGTCTCGGCCTCCGCCCAGCGACCCTGGTGTTGCAGAGTCGAGGAAAGATTCGCGGAGCTCAACAAAGTGTCCGAATGGTCTTCTCCCAGTGTCTCCAACCGACTTCCCAGGACCTTCTTCGCTAGCGCCTCAGCCTCGTTCCACCTCCATGGTTCAACAGAATTGTGGATAGTATGAGTCTTAGCAGATTTATGATGGTGTGGGAGTCCCCAATCACGTTCTCGAGCCCCATCAGCTCCCTTCTATACTAACTTGCGACTGCGCCCACTTGATCATGTTCTATGCTACCTAGACTGAAAGAGCTATCCCAAGTGACGTGTCCTGCAAAATCAAGCTTGCGAAGACACCCTCCTCAAAAGGTGGATTGCGCATCATTCTGATTTTGCTGATCTCATTCTCGAGGTCATGTAATTCTCTCTCGCTTTGTTCCAGGAGCATGAGGCTCTGCGTGTCATCTTTGGCAACCCCGAAGCCCAGCGCATAACAAAGGGCTCATTGAAAAGTGCTATTCCGACGCTCCTCGCTGACTGAGGCAATTCGAGGAGACACAGAGACCTTTTGACTAAGGCAAGCCCCAATGTGAAAGCGGACGCTGGGATTCATGTGGTACAGCTGTAGGATCGAGGGCGTGATCTAGCGTTATTCGGAAAGTTTCCTTTAGCCAATCGAAGGACTAGAACAGGATAACTTACGTGGAGGGCACATCGCTTCAAAGACGATTGCTCCATACCTACGGCGGGAAGAGCTTTCTCCGTGATTCTGCTATATGTAAGAGTCGAGTTTGAGAACCGAAGAAAGGGACTCACTGCTCTTGGGTAAGAAGCGTTATGCATTCGGCCTAATCTGCGGTTCGATCCTCCGGGTCCAAAGCTACGGTTGTGGTGAAGAATTTTACGAAATTTTTCCTCTGTTCTTCAATTATATCGGTGCTCTTAAGGACGATATCCAAAAAATAGGATGAAGAGCGACTTCTCGAATCGATGTATTGGGGAAAGCCATGCCTTTGGGGGTTGCAATCTCTGTAGAAAAGGAGCCCCAAACAAAGGACAGCAAAGGAACAAACATCCATCTTCTTCTTGGCACTTGAAAATGTGAGAGCCCGATGATGCCACTCGGGGGCAGTCCAGTGTCCAGATCTAGAGATGAAAATTTTATCGTGGCCAATCGAATTGGTGGAATACCCAAAATCGGCTACCTTGGCAACCCACCAGTCGGAGCTATCCTTGAAGATACAATATGGTATGAGCTTTGACATCGCCATGAATGATACCTATTTCATACATCATCTAGTTCCAAGCCAAAATTCTACGACAAGGTGCTGACCTTGTGAATGGAGACTTGCTATGGCATTCGCAACATCAACACAAGCTTTTAACTTGCTGTAAAACCCAGCCTCTACGCCCTCGCTTGACTTAGACCACTCCAACGAGTTCCCGCGCTGGGTTTCCTCAAAGACCAGCATTGGGGCAATATCTTTGCCGTCAGATGAAAGGTACAAACATATGCCTTCGCGGCTTATCACATTGGGATGATGACGTATAGAAGGATGACCAACCACGTTGATCTCAGCAATGGGGCTCTGAAAGTCGTTCGATTCGGTGGGATTAGAGCAAGTCTTTCTGTGGAGAATAAAGCATTAAAAGCAAACCTTTTTTGCACTTTTATCAATGACTGTCGCACTTCTGCTGTACCACCCTCTCACACCTTTCCTAGTGCTGGCTGCCAGATTATTGGGAGAAAGTCGATTTTTAGCTCTCGGGCATTGGCTAAGACAGATATGAAGTCGGCATGTAAGTCTGCTTCGCTCTCTGAAGCATTCTTGGTCAGTCCCATTGGTCTCCAAGGCTCATCACTGCCAGCAAGAAAATTGTGGTCCATGTTTGGACCGCTTGCCTGTGGGAAAAGTCCTTCTTTATCCGCCATCCCATTACTGGATACGAACTGAATCGTACTTGCAAAACCTAGGTGGAGGTGTAATCAAGATTCAGCCCTATAGCCAACGGCTCTCACTCGATAGGTCGTTCGTGTGCATCTGTGCATGAGGCTAGTAGGTTTTTGGTCTGTTCTTCGTGGAGCAATCTTGCTACATGCAGGTCAAGAACTGTTCTTTGTCTCTCACAATTTTGGCTACACATTGACTTAGAGGCCTAGGTCAAACCCCTGGCCGCCGGATCTATGCAATACTCAAGCTTGGCAATACTCCCTTCATTTTAAGACCACTCCGGGCTCACTATTGAAGGGAAGGCAACGCAATGAAGTACTGCATGCCACGAAACCGAGCCTACTCCTGGTGCTTATCTCCTCTAGGATTAATACATTCCAGAACATCGTCGATAAACAGCCCAGAATTTCCGCAGACGAAATTAAATCAGTCTCTTTCGTTGTCCGCGTGTCTTCGCCCAAGTGGCTGGTGACGCGACCTATCACGAAGGGCCAACCACAAGATAGGCAGAAAAGTAAGCACCGTTAGACCAAGTGTGAAGCAGGGGTACAACCAGAACGACGGCGAGAGAGCTATATGAGCGCGAACAGCCACTGCACCAGCGTCCGCCAATTGTACAAGATTCGAGTTGAATATTTGCTAACAACAAATTAGCTTCTGGACCAATTGAGGAGGGATTGGGGAGTGAGATTACAGCTACTAGGCCAGCCGGTAGGTAGATAAGTGCGACATAGGTCAACACTTTGATAGTATTCGAGTCTTTCTGTGATTTGGCGATCCGCTCCGAGGTAAGCTCATTGTCAGCTTTGGCAGAAATGACAATGTCCCGCAGAGCATCGCTGTTACTGTTCAGGGTTTCGATACTCTTTGCCATCAAAGTCTTGTTTCTATGATTCAGGATTTGGGATAGCTGAATTGACACGTTAGTACCGTTTAGTCGAAGCTGACAAGACTAGCCCCCTACCAAAGTTGCGATTCCTTGCGCCTGCTCTTGCATCGCCTCTATGCCTCTTTTATGGGCCTTCATCCTAGGGAGGAATGATCCCGTGTTTGTCGGGGCTTGCTCCGAATCAGGCATGCCTTGCGAATACAGTTCCTGCCAGTGTGCATTACATCGTAGTGCCACGTCTAAGCAGCAGTCCAAAATCCCTTTGCACTTTACAAGGTTGCGGTGAAGTCGCTGGAGTTTTTGGCTATCGGCAAATGTGATTGAGTAGTCGCATTCGGTGCACAGATCCACGTCAACGAACAGGGCTTTCTCTTCCTGACCCCTTTGTAAGAATTGATAACCAGGAATTGACCGGCAGGGAAGCATCAAACCAATTTCCTTAATTCATCCTCAAGGTAGCAGATATAGTCCCGCCAATCACGCTCGGCTATGGAGAAGACGCGTAAGTGAATCTCGCTGGGTGCAAGAGACAGCCCCTCCGACGAAAGCGAACTTCGAATATCACCAGCAAGATCGCCAGGTGCCTGTACCAAGATCCATTTGGATGATCTCTCATGGTAATCAAAGCGCTGATAGACGACTGTCTGGCGAATCGAGAAAGGACAGGCACTCTGCCTACCATGCCTCGCAGGATATCGAAGAAGATAGCATAGCTCTGATACGTCCGCATTGAGATTACCATCGAAAACTTCAAGCAATAAAGAACATACCATGATGATTTAGCTTTCTCTCTTCGACTGGCTTGCTAGGGTAGGTCCTTGCATCGTAGCTTGCGAAATGTTCGTCACGGTCCGAAGTCTTAAAGGCAAACGAGGAGACGTGATCGTTGAGGGTGGAAAAAGCATCGCAGCTCCCTAGAATCCTCGCAAAGGTTTTGGCTGTTACGAGAAGGTGACCCCATGAATACTTTTGCCGGAGAAAACTGCCAAACCAGATGCGTCAGACATCCTGATAAGCGTGCTTGGGCTCGGAAGATATCCCACATGAAAACATTCTTGCTTGCATCTCTTGTCTGCTGACATTGTTGTTAACGTTTGATCTGATGAGGAAGTCTTCTAATCCGGTTCAGAAGTCGACAACGAATTGGACTTACAACTAGAATATTGTTCAAGAAGATGGTATCTTCTTCCTCTCTGCCCAAATAGCTATGATAAGACCCATCAGTTTCAAAGCCTTGGGGTGACGAAGTAACGCATCTTCAATATTGGTAGAGAATCTGCTACGAGGAAGATGCTAGGCCGTATCCAAGAAGAGCATCAACTGAGATGGATGGAACTGATTCGAGAACTTGAGCACGCTAGATTCTTAGTTGCCAGCTAGGAGATCGCACCCGCTTTCATAAGAGGCTGCGCAATGAATATTGTTGTGCAACAAGAAAAGGCGAGGAACTTAGAAGTGTATAGAGTCAGCTTACGTATATGGCGCATTGCCTAGCCAAATCTCTACATGGGACTGCTCCTCCTTAGCAGAAAATATTCGTTCAACTTCTTGATCGAGCGTCATCTGCATAAATACAGAGAGATACTCTGAGCTTAGAAACCTTGAGCTGAATGACAATGTATTGATTGAAGACTTCTCGAGCCTCCGTTGCA
>JAABUP010007236.1_pt1 | contig 15071 bp, 15 predicted proteins | sample 5559201 | NCBI WGS metagenome assembly JAABUP01 (sample SAMN10711887, study PRJNA513373) | rock metagenome | isolation source: Antarctica rocks | place: Antarctica | reverse complement strand
CATGCTCAAATTTTTCAGGTTGAGCATAGCTTGGGTGATACCCTGTGCCTGGCGAAGACGGACCGCGGTGAAAGTCATATTGTTGATCACTTGTCTGCGAATAGTCGCGCGTGAGCGCGGTTGAGGGGGCATGAGGTTGGGGCGCATGCCCGTAATTGGGCGACGCGATCTCGTGTCTGGGAGACGCGACCTTGTACTTGGGGGAATCGGATTCGGAATCGGAATCGGAATGGTAGTACTTCTTGGCAGACTGTTTGGACTTGCTGACGGGATTGGGCGAAGGTGCACGGACGTCGCGAGACCTGGATCTTTCGCGACGACCAGGCGAGCGGGAGCGCCCACGAGAGCGAGGGTCACTGACGAAGAGAGACATAATCCCAACTGTCGAGTATCACAGTGACTCGTGAGCTACCACAAGCACCATAAAAGATGAGAGAGAGCGAAGATAAGAAGTACTTCTTGGCCCTGGGAGTTCAGCTGAGATTTCCCGTCACGTCGCTGGTGAGTGGGGCATAGCAGTAACTAAGCCAGAGCAATGGTGGCTTGCTCTATTCAGTCCGCGCAGGTGGGGGCTAAAACGCTCCATCCCAATCACCTCTCCCTGACCCCGACAAGAACATGCAATGAGCTCCGATTGACTTGCTCTGATAAAGTAAAAGAAAACGGTGCAACAACGCCATTGTAGAGTGAAGCTGAAAGTTGAGAACTGGAGCTTGAGCTTGAGCTTCAGCTTGAGCCGAGGCGGGCTTTTCCGACCGACGCGTCGCTTAGTCATAGTTTACAGGTCTGAGAACACCATGAGTACGGAGTACAGTAGTGAATTAGGGGCGGAATCCCAAGGCCGGCGCTCCGGCCCGCCTTCTTCGCTCACCCGAGAAGGCCTTTCTGTTCTCACACTTCCGGTACCTTATCTGTGTACTCTATGCTCCCGTTTGTGAGCTAGACCAATCTTTGATGCTCAGTCAGTATGATTACTATCACTTTCAAACACCGAGCATGTGGCCCTCTGTCCTCCTGTCCTGTCGAACTAAGGAAGCACGGGTAATTCGATAGTCCCTGCGCCACGACACCCATCTGGTACCTTACCTTCCAAGAGGCCCCGGAGCGTGAACGTGAGGTAGGGCTCGCGTAGCTCAGGCCAATGACACAGTGATCCTAATCGGGTCTCTTCCGGCATCTAATTGCATGCCAATCCGCAGTCGTGGAAATTCATCTCCAGGCGTAACCTCACTCCACAGCTCCTCTCTAGACTTGGACCGGGGGCCAATCGCACCGAAAGGCGATGCTGGCGGCTTTGAGAGCTTGAACCATGATCTCTCTAACAGGGAAGACGGCATCAGCCACCCTTGGGTGAAGATATAAAACGTACAGTTCAAGACATGAAAAGGTGTATAAGAAAGGAAATCTTCCGCGTAGGTTTTGCAAAAGCTCAAGGGCGGGTCAACACACGATCGCGACGTGTCAGATTCCGCAGAATGGATTTCGTGGGCAAGGACAAAGGCTACAAGGCTACGCGTAAGGATATGGCTTTGCGCTATGAAGAATCATGCAGATGGCTTGGTGGTTGGAGGTCATGGATGAAAAGCTTGCGCTTAGCTGTACACATGCTTGGAAAATCATAGGGTATCTCGTCGTCTTAGCCATTTTGATTATCTTTCTTTAGCAAGAATCTTTTCTTATCTCGACATATATGTATAAAGAATCTCTATCATGTCAGCGTACACCTGGTTCCTCCACCAGAAGCAAAGACCCGCTGGAACCCGACAAGCGAGGATGTTGATCATGTGGCTCCGTGGAAATGAACGACAGATTCAATCCCATCGCCCCCTGATGACCGGCCTCGCGGGGTCCCACGGGCCAATTACGACATTCTTATACTTTTGCAACCCGATCAGCCACCAACTGCATCCACCCATGGTTAGACACGTGAGCAGGCTTCCAAGCACTACGCCTGCGGTTGCTGCTTTCCATCCTCCACCAGAGACCGTCACGCCGACCCCGCCGCCAGCGCCTATGACGAGAAATGTAGTAAGAAGGAGATGGCCACGCCAAGAACTATGGCGCAGGTGCCGTCGGAACACCGGGAAGAGGCCAAAGACTTCGATGGAGAAGAGGGTCAAAGAGAAAACGTGAGTGGTGCTGGGCAAGCGGGAGGCGAGGACTGTGGAGGCCATGAGGGCGGCATTGGTAGAGAGGGAGGTAGGGAATCTGTCAATCATCAGTCCTGGTGCTTTCTGGAATGATAGATTGAGAGGGGTCTGTATGCCTACTTGAAGCCCACGCCGCCACCGTAATCAAAGAAAAAGACATTGATACACATCAACCAGCAACTCATTGCCCAGATAGAGTCACTTGTTGTGGATTTAGTAAGGGATTTGAGGATGGGGCTCAGACCGAGGAGAGCGCAGTAGATTAGGATGGCTGACTTGGCAGTAGCAAGACGCTGCTGATTGCGCGGTGAGAACGGCGACGCCGGCGCGCCATAAGGTGGATAATAGCTGTAATTGGCAAAGTTCGGAGGCCCAGTCGGATGGACTGACGTGACCGGTGATGCCCCAGAGTTATTGGATTGTAATGATGTCGCACTTGCACTGTGCGAATGTCCCGGCCTCGGCGCCAGGTTCGACGTTGAGAGCGTCAATCCCAATCCCAATCCCAAGCCCACCCCTTCCCTCCCTTGCAATCCAATAGTGTTGACCGAGCTTGTAGCGGAGCTCGGGCTACTTCCATCCCCGTTTTCTGCATTTGACTCCGCAATAGCTCGAGTGGCTTCCTCCTGCCCAACCCACCAGTCCCATAAAACCCATCCCAGCACCGTCCCCAAGCTGCCCCAACTGACCACCGAGACAGGGGAGACGCGTTCTTGAAAGATGCCGACGAAGCAGCAGACGAAAATGATGACAGAGCAGACGTGCTGGACAATCACCGTGGAGTCGGCAACCAAGGGCCAGAAGTCGTAAGGCTGGAGGCGGGGGTTGCGCTGCAGGTGATCGAGGAAGGTTTCTTCGTCGGTGTAGTTGTCCGGATCTATACCGTCCGAACACGGTAGGTCAAAACTGTGGCCAAACTACACTATGCAGTATACACGTGCAGGTAGTCGTACATGATTGCTTGACCCAGAGCAACTTCTTCCATACGCCCTTCCGTCGACGACTCCCACTTCGTCCGCGGTCCTTCTCTTTGCTTCGCCTGCTTCTTGTAGCGCTCACGCTCCTTGCAGACGCTGCAGCCAAGTCACCGTTGGTGACCGGGCTGTGGCTTCCGATGGCGATTGCAGCAAGGTCTCGCTGTCTTCGTGGGGGTGAGTGTGCAAAGAAGGCATCTTCGGGGGCTAGATGATTTGGATCGGAGAAAGTACGGGTGGGAAGCGATGGGTATGCGTTCGCGTTCGTACCATGTTGTACTTGAGTCACCTGCGATGGCGCCATTGCTGAGGTAGTATAAGTTATCGGAGCTCCATTATTGTCATTTTCGCAATGTTCAAGGAGAGCTGTAGTGGAGGAGCTTCAAAGGTCGGCTACGGTGACCGGGGCTTGAGTGCGAACTTCTGGCCAGTCTGAAATATTTAACTTTCTAGAACATCCAGACGGTATTATAAACCGAGCTCAATGAGATCACATGAAATGCATTCCAATGCTGTAGATCTAAAAAGATAAGATGGTAGTACCTAATTATAACAAAAGGTGGTTCAGTGTCCGAATTAAGCCATATGGGAACGAACAGCTAATTTAGAGGAGTCGACGTTCCCCTGAAGCACGATCACTACTGCAGCTGCATGACTCCTACGAACTACAGCATGCTTTCGTTGTTTCTCAGCATTTAGTATTAATGTACACAAATGGGTTGGTCCAAACACCCAGGATTTCGAACTATACAGTGATCTCCCTGTTACGTTTCGTGTGCTCTGTACCCTGGCTCGCATGGAAGGTCTCCGGACCAGTATAAGCAGCCATATTTCTCAAAACAGCTCGGTGGACAATCCATTCGTCAGCTGTCATCCATTGCTCTTCTGGTTCTTCTACCCCTTCTTGTAAGATCCCATTAAAAAGCGGCCTGAGAACAACGTCCCCATTGGGTCGGGAGAAGTACACGACCGAATGCCGTGGCAACTTAGCTTGTTCGCCCGGCGGACTAACAACCCTATGCAAGCCGCTGTGCAGCTTTGAATTCACCAATTTGACGATTGCATCTCCGAGATTGATGACTGCGCAGCCAGGTTCCGGCTTGACATATTTCCACTCCTTCGAGTCAGGATTCAGGACTTGTAGGCCGCCCATATGATTGAACAAGACGGTCACGCTACCGAAATCCGTGTGCTCGCCGAGTGCCACTACTGATCCATTCGCCGGGGGCGTATGTGTGACTCGCGCTTGGTCGCCTCCAGTGCGATTGATGCGGTGGAGACTGGGGAGAAGATCCGGGTCTAATCCCAGTCTTTCGCCGAGAGTGCGAAGCACGGTCATGGCAACAGCGTGAGAGGATCGCATGAACGAATCCAACTCCCGTCGACGTTTGTTTATAGGCTCTGGTTGCAGTAACGGCGCACTGTTCCCTACGCGCAGTATGTCGTCTTTGGAGATGTTGTACGACTCGATCTGATCTGGTGTGCCTTTTTCATCGACGTAGCTTGCTCCGGATCTTTTGTAGCCAAAATAACTGCCAGTCGTCCCCATGTCATACTTCATCTTCTCTTCGATGGGTAGAGCATAAGTTTCGTTGGCAAGGTCGAGCATGAAATCAGAATCGATGTGATGGTTCTTGACGTAGAAAAACCCGCATCCTTGCGATGCAGCGTATAGATTCTGTGCCTCTGTCTTGTCGCCGTTCCTGAGAAGGTCGAAGTCAATGATCGACAGATTTGCAGTTGGAACATCGTCCGGGAACGGGGCGGTAGGGTTTCTTGGTGCCATCATATTAGACTCGCAATGAGGTGGCGGTGATGCAAGAGAAGCAAGTCCACGGCGTCACAGCATGTATGTCTGCTCCACATGTATTCATCTCTCGATGGAAGGACGCATGTATGCTACATTTACGTGGTAGTATCAATGATCTTACCCCGCAATCTGTATCGCTGGCTTCCACACAAGGGTATTGAATTCGCGGCGAGTTGATCCGGCCTGATCGGAATCCTGATAAACAGCATTGGAGACGTTCCTATTTCCCCGTGTTATTAGTGACCTGCTGAATATCTTCCTGGATTGAGCAAGGAAGTCAGATTGGCCAGGTACGGGGATTTTGAGAGTGAAGCGGGCGTTGTTGCACCGAACGCCAAGTGGGCTTCCATTCCTCCGTTGGTCAACTTTCCTCATCGGCGGAACCTTGCTCCGTGTTAGGGCTCGGCTTGTTCGCCGGTCTCGTCAACCGGTTGAACAACATATGCGTGCTGCCACAATTATCCCGCTCTACGAGGAAGAGAGCCATGAGTACTTTAAAGAAAGCATTGTACCCATGGGTTCACGTCCACCACGAACGAGAGATTGTTCCAAAACGCCCTTCTCCTCCGTACTCTTAGCTCAATTTCAGCAATGGCAAACCTCGGGCCACGAACTACAAACCTATCCCTCTACGCCATTCCAGCTGCCTATACCCTAGGCATCATACCCCATGGCTACTATTTGGTGAGAATGATGATCGCATCTGGCGGTGGGTGGACCAACGTAGCGTGAGGTCTCACCTGGCCTATCAATTTAAGTTCGGCAACTGACTCCCTACCTAGCCCTCGTGGAAACTTCGACGCGCTGAAGGGGAAAGTGCCGCAAGAGATCTGGAACAGATGTTTTCGCGCAAGGGGTGCCCACATCAATGCCTTCGAAGGCTTTCCGTTGTTCGCGGCGGCGATGGTATGTAGTCTCCTGTTCCAAAGCTACAATGTCTCCGTTCATCGCAGCTCATACGATTTACAGATTGCGGGTAATGTTGCCCAAATTCCTACTCAGGATATGAATGCGCTCGCAGTACAATATCTGGGAGTGCGGGCTCTGTACTCCATGGTGTATATAGGTGGACGATCGGAAGCATTGAGTTACCTCAGGACCGGTCTGTGGGCTTGGAGCATTGGTATCCCGATCTGGGGAATTGGTCAAGGCTGGCAAGGCTTTGAACGCCCGAGATGTGTAGCACATGGATATCTTCAGATTAGGTCAGCAATTGCTGCAAACCACAAATGTAGCCATAGTTGGCCCTTGACACGGCCAGTCAATCATATGTCCCCTGAACCATGAACAACACTTTGTTACAAAGAGTTGCCTTGAACCTATACGGCCTGTCACATTGGTCCAGCCGAAAGGGTGCCCAACAGCATCTTGATTCATAGTATAACAGTAAGACCAAAAACCGCAATCATTGAAGTCTCCGAGCGCAAATTCTCCGAGCCCTGAAGACTCTGAGCTGTTTTCTTCGGTACATGGAACTATGGATCACGACAATGGCGATATCGTCTTCCTCTTCACAATCTTCCTCTGTCACAACTAGTTTTGCTTTTGGTTATCTTATCTCCGAATCTTGCTTTCTCAGTGATAGTCGTACTCATACCCCATTGCCTAGTATCTCGACTCGAATCAAAGACTCCAGCGAAGTTCACAGATCTGAAGTACGCAGATATCACCCGCCTCTTCTCACCCGTTGAAATTGGGCAATGCCATCTCAAGCATCGCCTCGTAATGGCCCCACTAACCCGTCTCCGCGCCGACGACGCCCACGTCCAACTTCCCTTTGTCAAAGAGTACTACGCCCAACGCGCCTCCGTCCCAGGCATCCTTCTTATTAGTGAAGCGACTTTCATCTCCCCTCGCGGCTTAGGCTACCCCAACGTCCCTGGCATCTATAACGACGCCCAGATACAAGCATGGAAAGAAATCACGGACGCAGTGCACGTCAAGGGGTCTTGAACCTACTTGCAATTGTGGGCATTAGGGAGGACGGCGAATCCGGAGGTACTGAAGGAGTACAGTGCAGAGGTAGTGTCGAGTAGTGCGGCGAAGTTGAGTGATAACTCGCCGGTGCCGAGGGAATTGACCGACGAGGAGATCAAGCAGTTTGTGAGCGATTATGCTCATGGAGCTAAGAATGCTATCCAGGCGGGCTTCGACGAGGTGGAAATCCATGGGGCAAATGAATACCTCATTGATCAATTCACGCAAGATACGTGCAATAAGCGAACTGATGGCTACGGTGGTAGCGTGGAGAACCGTGCAAGGTTCGGGCTTGAGGTCGCCAAGGCGGTCGTGGATGCTGTGGGTGCAGACAGGACGAGCATTCGTCTGAGTCCATGGTCAACGTTCCAGGGCATGAAGATGGATGACCCTATCCCGCAGTTCAGCTACTTCGTGAAGGGTCTCAAGGAGCTGAAGCTCGCATACCTCCATCTTGTCGAGTCACGGGCTGACGGACTCGACGACATCGAGTCGACAGATAAGCTGGATTTCGCAATCGACATATGGGGAGGCACAAGTCCTGTGTTACTCGCTGGGGGCTTCAAGCCTGATTTGGCGAAGAGGGCTGCGGATGAAGAGTATGAAGATAAAGAGGTCGCGATCGTATTCGGGCGGTACTTCATTTCGAATCCGGATCTGCCGTTCAGGATCGAAAAAGGGATCGAGTTGGCACAGTACAACCGGGACACCTTCTACATACCGGAGTCAAGAGAGGGGTATACAGACTATCCTTTCAGCGAGGAATTTGAGAGCTCAAGTAACTGTGAACATGCAAATCAAAGCAGGCATAGAATAGATGTGTAACAACAACATAGAAGAAAAGTCTAGATCAGAAATATCATAGTATAGCACGTTAAAGAGGCTTTAATATAAGCATCTCCGCCAAGCTTCAAACATTTCTCACCGGAACGGAATAAGGTAAAGGCGTCATCCGACTTGCATGACCCGGATAGGCTAAGTTTCCAACCATCTCCTCCCTCTAGCACAGACACTTGTACCTTAGGACCACTCGCCGACCGATTTCCAACACGTGCGGCGCAGACTTGCAACTCACCAATGACAGTCAGCGTCAAACACGATGGTAATGGATGGTGGTGCTTAATTTGGTCAAATCGTTTCGTAATAGTACTGGTTTCACTGTGTGCCTTACAGCTGCAGGTCCAAAATGGGCCGGCTCGCTGGGACGGCGCCAGTCCAGCTATACTTTTATAGGCAGCTCTGTGCCACTTCTCTTCATGTCGATGCTTCTACCGGAGACCTTTTTCGATCGATGGGTTGCTGAATCATCCCTATTGCTGTTATTATCATTGCTTAACATTACGTTGATTTTCATTGGAACAATCGAGAGAGTCCGGTTACACTTCATCGATTGAGGCCCTGCGCCAATTATGAGGACATCAAAACTCTCACTCTCGTTCCTCGCATCATCCCTAGCACCGGTCCTCCTTGCAGCGTCTCCTCTACCCTCTGCCTGCCAATGCGCCGCTCCCTCGCCATCATCATGGCTTCCGCATCTCCGTCCAATCTCCAGAGGTCTACCAGCCGCTTACTGCGAGCTTGTGTGCGATCATAGGGCAGAGATGTACGCCTTGCAACCTGAGCGGGAAGAGGATATTCTCGAGGAAGAAGACCTCGATCCCCTACCCCCGCCACTCGACCCTACCGAGCGGCCTCTCCCAACTTCGGTGCTCATGCGATTCTCGTCCCACCCAGAGAACAGACCGTCTGCGCCTTCGCAAACAGCAACAGCAGCGCCGTATTTGGAAGCCTTTCCTGAGCATGCAGACGGGCACGTGAAATGGTGTGGCCACGTGCGGGCAGAGGCAGAAATTGATATGCGGGCATCGAGTGCCATTGCTTCGATTCTTGTCGGGCTGGTGGTCCTTTTCCTTTTCGCGGTGCTGATCGTGGAGCTGGTTGAGAAAGCGTGGAAGCGGTACAACAGACCCAGTCTGACTTTCAATACTAGGACGAACTTGCTGACGGGATGCAGCAAGCCTTATGTGCTGTTTTCTCGTCGAGGGAGAATCATGCTCGATGGGAAGGAAAAAGCGCTGCATGAGCGACACATGGGGACGAGTAAGGAATCTCATGAAAAGATAAGGATACGGCGGTGATCCTTTGGCGTCAACAACGTAAAGGGGATTTCTGTCCGGCGTATGGCGTATAGGAGGAAAGCATTTGATGGTTGCGCCTGGTGATCGAACTGTTGCTTTTGCTACACTCATCATTGCTGTTATCGATATTATGTCCGTGTGACTTGTCCTACCAGTTAACGTGATCCGTCTCTGTGAAAATCTATCATTTCTTTCAATCCACTAAATACTCTTATATTTCCAGATCGGCTAGTTAACACCCATCATCCGCTGAGGTGGCCTCTACACTAATAACAGAGTGCTTACGAGCAGTCAGGTGGCGCGCATTAGCGCGCGGCGTGAATAGTGGGCCCTACCGTTGACTGAGGTGGACGGCACGCTTCACAGGTGCTTAGGGTGCCCTGGCATAGTGATCTCTCGCACCCAGTGTGCTTGATTGTGGTCATAAGCATACCATCTAACAGAATGCCAAGCAGCCTCTGGTTAGAGGTTCGGATCCGGGGAGGGCGATTGCATTGGAAACGGCCAAGGCCTCAGCCTTCACGCCGACAAGACCCTTTAGGCAGGTTGCAGTTGCCTCTTCTTACAAGTCGGCAGGATTGAGATTCGAGCTTGAGGATGTTGTTGTCACCAAGGACGAAGGATGACGGATGAGTGTTTGTTGCCTGAGCCTGAAGTAGCTTTCGAGTCTCGTCCCAGAATTTGAGAAAGACCACTCCACTGATAACCTAAGTATCTAATCAAGCTAACCATCAAGGACGAGCAAAAAGGGAATGTGCTGCTAGCAAGAGCGGGACTCATAAGATCTACAGCTCAGAACACTCTCAAGCCCTTGGCTGCAACTTCCCCAACTTCTTATCTGGCGTTTCCCACACTAACCCCGTGGCACTTTCGCAGCAGCTGTACGAAACATATGTGGCGTTACAAGGACAAGTAACTCGATCGCCGCTCTCATCGAAGAAGCCCTTAGTGTCGTCCATGACGCTGGGATCTCCACTTGAGCCATCAGCGTTCTGATCGTGCCGCTTTTTGCGTCCCGGCTTCGGCCGCGTATGCACAGCGGCACACGACCCGGAGAAAATGGAAATTGAATCGTGCGGAGCACCCAGTGGCTGGGCCGTGCACTTGCACTGGCCCTTGAACCCGAGCGAGCACTGTTGCGTGATGGTCGTGCAACTGCCTCCACACTCTGCCTCCAAAGCCCTGCGAGCAGTCCCGACGCCGGCCCGGTTGCGAGCAGCTTCGAAGGGCGAAGGGGGCTGCTGTGTATTTGATCCAAGAACCAACGCATTGGGACGTTGCCCACCGCCTCCGGTCTTGTCTGGGTCCGCGGGTATGGTGCACATGCAACTGGTAAGGCAGTACAGGTGGTACTCTTGATAGAGGACTGGATTCGCAATTTCGGCCCGGCATTCCACATGAGTATAAGGCTTATCGCACAGGCAGCCGGCGGTGGGTTGGTTGACTACCCAGCCGCATAGCTGCGTGAGACTCAGAAAGCTTGCCCAAGGTGGGGCTGTGCTTGGCCAGTATGGAGCGGGGGGGAGTTCCCCGATGCACCCGAGGTTGTGGTCAACGGACTTTCGTGCCTCGAGGTTACGGTCTTCTCCACTGGCGGCGGTGAAGGTGGACAGAAAGAAGGAATAGACAAGGACTGTCAAGATGTTGAGAGTCGAAATGTTAAAGGAAAGCATTTTCGCCTCGTACCAATGTGGTTTGGCCGGAGAGGACATTCAACAGAACCCATGACCATGCTTATATAGAGCTGTCATGGCGGGGGAGATCAGGTCACCTGCACATGAAACGTTATCGCCTTTCTAGTATTGTGAGTAACATGGAAGCTCGTTCAGAGCCGCAGAACCGCACCTGTGATAGTATTATTCTTTGTCGCGGCGAGCGTTTCGAGTTCTTACACAGCCACCGGAAATTACATGAAAACCATCGAAGATAGCCCATCCCAACTCTCCGAGTTTACTCTGTAGCTCGGCGTGACAGCAGCCACAACCAGTGGTTTTTGACACTGTTTTGAGAGGCCTTTTCTTGAAGTGGCTTGGAAGTTGGAACATACCCAATCAGATCCTGTAGTGACTGCAATCAATCCAGAATCTACTTGTCACATATGTACAGAGACCGTCAAGAATTGGCGTTTTATTGACTTCTTGTCATTGAATAGATGAGTGAAGAGGCATGATCATTCAATTAGCTGTAGCATGACCGGTCACTTTCAGTGAACTCTTGACCAATCTGCAATGCACACCCCACGTTTATCACCTGACAAGCTGAGCGCCGCTATCTCTCTAAGTGTAACTCTTTTCCTGTCTTGTTACAAGGCTACAAGTATTCTAGAGTCTTCCGATCAGTATTGGGAATAGTCCAAATAGTTCAGTTCTAGGCCTATCCCTTGGTTGCCAAGTATCGTCCTCGCTACCGCTAGATCGCCATAGAATAGTCTTAGGTGGCTTGTGTATTGAAGGAAATGCTCTCCTGCAAGCTTCGGTAGTCGAAGCCTGCCTATATGGATGACCTCGTGGAATTCCCTACATTCCTATAGCCATATCGGCCAGCGGCTCGTGCATTCCAACAGTAGCGAATTATCATGTTTCTAGACCACCGCTCGCGATTACATATCGTGTCGAGTCTTCTGGCCTTGCTTCACCGTTCGAAGGCCTTTCTGAGAGACACGCAAGCAGCTTGATCTCCCAAGACGATGTCTGAGTATGAGTCGCCTGATCTTCTGAACGAGGTGGACCGACCATACGGAAGGGCGGTGACGAAGAAATTACCAGTGGAAAGGCACCTACAAGAAGATGCAGCACAGTCTCCTGCCATTTTCGAGTCCAGGGATCACTATCACGGAACTCTCTCAGGCGGTGCCTCGTCCATCAAGACCACAGATCTTCGCACAAGCGACACCAGTCCGCTTTTTCCAGGCTCTGGCCCTGATCGTTTGCTTGAGCAACGATCAACATTACCTACATTGGCTTCTGAGCTTGCAAGCGGTGTAGCGTGCACTGACTATACTTAGCAAGGTTAGCAGCTACTTAAAATGGTTAAAGAGTATGTATATGTGCACTACCTTAATTGTTCGACTTGACGCGCAGAGACACATGAGGTCGCACAACCCTAGCGGGATGGTACATTGCCCCGATCCGGCTTGTGAGGTCACAATTAGCGATTACAAGCTTGATAAACTAAAGGTAAGGCTTTTTCAGAGCTCGTCGGATCGAATGGCTGCTCATACCTGTCACAGGAACACGTCCGCAAGAAGCATCCGCACTTGACTTATAAATCTGACCGGAATATCTCGGTTGAGTCCACGACATCGCAGCACCCACAGATCATATTTGATCAATTCACGACCTTGTAAACCGTCTACAATACCAACGGACTTGTAGACTAGTAAGGTCTTACCGGTAGAATGGTCCGTGGTCTTACTGAGATTTCTTAGGTGAACTGGCTTTCAATGAACATTGAGCAAGGGTAAAAGGTTGAAGAGAGAACAACTGAAACCGGAAGACAAAATGTCAAACTGTTTGATGAACAATATGATTCTACTTTGTCAACTTGTTTTGCAAAACAGCATTCATACAGCAGTGCAGGCTTCATAAGAAAAGAGTGAGTACAGAATCTCAAGAGTTCAGAATCAATTATGAATAAGCTCTGCTTGAGAATGTTCTGTGTTGAAAACAGGTCTTGCAAAAATGTGAAACTTTGACATCAATTCTCTAAAAGATTGTATATTCAAGAACACTATGCTGAGACAGTCAAAATATCAGTCATGATGATGCACAGCAACACTTTTCACTTTCTGTATCTCTCACAATTCACTCATAATACACACAGATGAATGTAGTTGTTGTTAAGAGCTTAAGTGTGTAGTATTTGGTTTGCTTTTCATTCATTGCTTCAGCAGCTCAACAACCTCATCTAGCTCACAAGAAACAGCTACATTAAGTGGTGTTTGTTTTTCTTTATTACAGTATAGAATGTTCAATCTGTGCTGCAGAAGAATTTCAACTACTTCAGTGAAGTCAAAGAAGAGTGTGATGTCATAAACTGCTGTCATTAATACAGAGTCATAGTAATCTTTTGTGTGTATGTCAGCATCATTTTTAAGCAGAATATGTAATACTGTATAGTGACTGCTGTGAGCTGTCACATAAAGAGCAGTGCTGAGATCTTTCTCATAGTCAACAAAATTGTCAACATTAATCATTGTCTTATATTCTAGCAAGATTCAAACCACCACTTGTAAGTCAGAGTTTTCTTTTCTTTATGCAGCTGCTTGTAGTGCAGTTTTTAGCTTCTTCTTAATCATGTTAACAACTGCTTCATTTTCACACAAATATCTTACTATGCTTTTCTTCTCACTGTATGCTACTGTATACAGCACATTGAGAAACAGACTGACTTCATTCATCTTGTTTATGTTTGCTTCAGATTTCACTAAACCTTTCACTATTCTGTTCAAGCTTAAGTAAAAAGCAAAGTATAAAGATGTGAAAATCTCAGTTCTGTCAAAGTTCTCAAAGAAATACATCTTGTCTGACATAGAATATTTAAGTGTAAGTCAATTTATGTCACAATTAAAGCCTCTGTTTATAAGTTTTAATATGAGAGAATTGAGAACAGATTGCTGACATGGTTCTGATATATTTGCTGCATGTTTACTTCATTGATTAGCTACATATTTGAGTAGCAGATACTCATATAAGTACTCTTTATAAAGCAGCTCTGAGTTAAAGTAAAGAAGGTAGGTTAAACAGCTCTCAGTAATGATAATATTAGCTGACATTTTTGAGAATTAATAAGTAAAAGCAGAGTCATTTCTTATGTGAGAGAATAAAAGATACTTCTTCACAGAGAAATAAGCTAGTCACAGCTTGTCATGAGTTAAACCCATACTAAGGTCTTATGGTCTAGTTGCTTACTAAGACTCTAAGACTAAAGCACATTATCTTTTCGCTTCTGTATGAAGCTCTTCTTTTTCTCTTCATAGTATTCTTCTTGTATTTAGAAATTATCAATTGAGCGTCAGTCTCATTGCGAACTCATGACATTAAAATACTATTCTCATTTAAACCTGACCTACACTAAAGGCCTTGCTGTACAATTGTTGAAATCAGTGCAGAATGAGCACAGAAACCTTTATGACAGATGAAGTGAAGACTGTTGCTGAGAAGATTCTTTCTTGAGCGCAAATACTTATGACAGAACTATGCAGTATAAAGAGTTATATGAAAGAGAACATGCAAAACATGAAGGCTTGTACAAATCTTCTTTACATCTTTGTGGCAGATTGAGACAACCTTACGTCAACTACATCAGTAAATATAGCTATCTCAACATCAGCTGTTGCAACATCACCTTTTTCTCAAGAATCAGTTAATTGTACAAACAGTTTCACTCTAAAGCAGCTCATTGCAGCAATGAGTGTGAATTGACACTCAAAACGGTGTCTTTCTGATTCACTCAGATTTGAAGAAAAGAGAGTGAAATTCAGACCTTGACTACAACAAATTGTTGTTAAATTGCATGTGAACATGTCAGACAACAATGCCAGTGTGCAGTTCTGATACTTACACAGTCAGCTTGAAGGGTTGACTTTAAGCCAGGTCACACCTTGAATTGTGGCTTGTATCAAGCCAAATGAAGTTTTAAACCATATGATCATTGAGAAGCTGATCAATCAGCTTCAATATGTGTACAATAATTTAGAATCAAGAAAGAGAGCAACTCATACCTTAAAAGCATTAAAACAGAAAGAAAAGTCATTTGTGAGACACCTGACCATCTTTGAACAAACATTGCTGAAAGCAAAAGGCTTAAAATGAGATGATGCTGTTAAGAAGACATTTCTCAGTAACAGCCTAGATGTAATGCTCACACAAGCCCTGGTTGCAACATCAATCTCTGTGTCATACAATGAGTACATTACTCTACTGCAGTGAGTCAGTCACAATTTAAACTCAATTCAGAAGGCTGTTACTCAAGAGTGTTGTATGACAACAGCTATCATCACACAACAGTCTCACATGAACAA
>JAABUP010007233.1_pt1 | contig 15074 bp, 9 predicted proteins | sample 5559201 | NCBI WGS metagenome assembly JAABUP01 (sample SAMN10711887, study PRJNA513373) | rock metagenome | isolation source: Antarctica rocks | place: Antarctica | reverse complement strand
CCGAGGAGGAGATCCGGCTCGTGTTCGGCCAGGTCGCGCGACTGATGGTGGCCGAGGCGCCGGCGCTGTTCGGCGACTTCGCCGAGCAGGACGGCACGTGGGAGCCGCGCTGGCGCAAGGTCTGATCCAGCCCGGCCGGCTGCCCCCCGGGCTCCGGTGACGCCGGGTCCGGAGTCAGGACGGGCGGGGCCGAACGCCGATGCGGGCAGGTCGCGCCCATCGCCGGTTACCGCGGCGACGATGCGCTCGGCGACCTCGGCCGGATCGGGGCGGGTCGGCAGCCTGGGCGCGGCCCCGGCGTCGACCAGCCGCCGGGCCAGCTGGGAGCCCAACGCCCCGGACGCGCCCCCCCAGCAGGATGGAGTGGCCGGACAACGGGCCCGACGCGCACGCGCTGTCGGGCCTCGACGGTAGGTTTCAATCCGTGACAGGACAGGGCGCGGCCGCCAGCGCAACCGGAAACGCACCCGCCAGTTCGGGCGGCGCCACCACCGGCGGTGCGGTGGGCGGGACCGCCCCGTTCGGCACCGTCGGCACCGCCATGGTCACCTGTTTCGCCGACGACGGCGGCCTGGATCTCGATGCGACGGGCTCGGTGGCGGCGCACCTGCTCGACACCGGGCACGACCTGCTGGTCGTCAACGGCACCACGGGGGAGTCGGTCACCACCAGCGACGCGGAGAAGGCTTCGGTCCTGCGCGTCGTGCTGGAGGTGGCGACCGGCCGGGCGGTCGTGCTGGCCGGCGTCGGCACCGCCGACACGGCACATAGCATCGAGCTCGCCCGGGCGGCCGCGGCCGCGGGCGCGGACGGGCTGCTGGTCAACACCCCGTACTATAACAAGCCGCCCCAGTCCGGTCTGCTCGCGCACTTCACGGCCATCGCCGACGCGACCGACCTGCCGGTGATGCTGTACGACATCCCCAGCCGGGCCGGGGTGGCGATCGCCACCGACACTCTGCTCCGGCTCGCCGGTCACCCGCGGATCGTGGCTGTCAAGGACGCCAAGGGCGACCTTGCGGGCACAACGGCGGTTCTCGCGGCCGGCGGCCTCGCCTACTACAGCGGAAACGACGAGTTGAACCTCGCGCTGCTGGCCGTGGGGGCGGTCGGGGTCGTGTCCGTCGTCGGGCATGTCGCCGGCCGCTGCTACCGCGAGATGGTCGACGCGGTCGCCGCCGGCGACCTACCGACCGCACGGCGCACCGACCGGCGGTTGGCCCCCGCCGTCCGCGCCATCATGACGAGAACTCAGGGAGCCATCATGGCCAAAGCCGCACTCCAGCTGATCGGGGTCGTGCCCGGCCGCACCATGCGCCTGCCGCTGCTGGCGGCCACCGACATTGAGCTCGCCGAGCTGGCCGCAGACCTGCGGGTCGCCGGGCTGCTGGGCGCCGGTCCGGTGGGTGCCGGGCCATCGACGCCCGTTTCCACCCGGCCTGGGGCCGCCGCGTGAACGCGATCGACATCACCGTCCCGGGCAGCCCGTCAGCCCGGGCCCGGCTGCCGGTCCCCCGGCCGCTTCGCCGGGGGACGCTGCGCATCACCCCGCTCGGCGGGTTGGGCGAGGTCGGCCGGAACATGACCGTGTTCGAGCTCGACGGCCGGCTGCTGATCGTCGACTGCGGCGTCCTGTTCCCCGAGGACCACCAGCCCGGCGTCGACCTGGTGCTGCCGGACTTCGAGCTCATCCGGGACCGGCTGGGCGACGTCGAGGCGCTGATCCTCACGCACGGCCACGAGGACCACATCGGCGGCGTGCCCTACCTGCTGCGCGAACGGCCGGACCTGCCGATCGTCGGCACCCGGCTGACCCTGGCGATGACCGAGGCGAAGCTGCGCGAACACCGGATCCGGCCGCTGGAGCTCACCATCGCCGAACGCACGAGCGAGACCTTCGGGCCGTTCCGCTGCGAGTTCGTGGCCGTGAACCACTCGATCCCGGATGCCGTCGCGGTCGCGATCCACACCAGTGCCGGCAGTGTCCTGCACACCGGGGACTTCAAGCTCGACCCCACCCCGCTGGACGGCCGCGTCACCGATCTGCGCCACCTCGCCCGGCTCGGGGAAGCGGGCATCGACCTGCTGATGATCGACTCGACCAACGCCGAGGTCTCCGGGCACACCGCGTCCGAGCGCGATGTCGGGCCGGCGCTGCGTCGAGCGGTTGCCGAGACCCGCGGGACAGTCGTCGCCGCCGCGTTCAGCTCCCACATCCACCGCGTGCAGCAGCTGGTGGACGCCGCGGTAGCGCACAAGCGCAAGGTCGCGTTCGTCGGGCGCTCGATGCTGCGGACGATGACCATCGCCCGCGAGCTGGGCTACCTCACGGTGCCGCCGAACACCCTGGTCGACATCCGCACGGTGGCCGACCTGCCGCCGGACCGCGTGCTGGTGATCTGCACCGGCTCACAGGGGGAACCGTTGTCGGCGCTGGCCCGGATGGCCGGCGGTTCCCACGCCCAGGTGACGCTCGGGCCGAGCGACACCGTCATCCTCGCGGCGGGGACGGTGCCGGGCAACGAGGTGGCCGTGTCCCGGGTGATCAACGGGATCGTCGGGTGCGGGTCGCGGATCGTGCATCGGGACAACGCGTTCGTCCACGTGTCCGGGCACGCCCGGGCCGGTGAGCTGCTGATCGTGCACGACACGGTCGGGGCGAAGCAGGTCATGCCGGTACACGGCGAGCTGCGGCACCTGACCGCCAACGCCGGGTTGGCCGTGTCGACCGGCGTCGACCCCGAGCGGGTCCTGATCGGCGGCAACGGTGTCAGCGTCGACCTGACCGACGGGAAGGCGCGGATCGCCGGGGCGGTGCCGTGCGGGTACCTCTACGTCGACGGCCGCGGGGTCGGCGAGGTCGACGAGGAGTCGCTGCGCGACCGGGTGACCCTGGGCGAGGAGGGCTTCGTCCTCGTGGTCACCGTCGTCGACACCGTCGCCGGGATCATCGTCTCCGGCCCGGATGTGTCCTCCCGCGGGTTTGCCGAGAACCCGGCCATGTTCGACGACGTCAAGCCCAAGCTGGCCGACGCGCTCACCCGCGCCATGGCAGCTGGAGACCGCGAGCCGTACGCCCTGCAGCAGGCGATCCGCCGGGTGCTCGGCCGCTGGGTCGCCGATGCACACCGGCGCCGGCCGATCATCATCCCGGTCGTCGTCACCACCTGACCCGCGCGCGGTCCGCGGGCCGTGACTGGTGTGACAGCTGAGGCTGACGGGGTGTTTCCCGTAGTCTTCGCCGGGTGACCGGGTCAGGAATGCGGCCAGCCGTGGACTGCAGGGGCGGCTGATGAGTGCCCGCCCGGCCCGGACTGCGGCCGGCGAAGCCGACCGCCGGCGCGACGACGGGCCCTCCCGACGCAGGCCTTCCGACGACCGGGCAGGAGCTCGACCTGTCCGGTCCGTCGCCGGAGGGTCCAGCCGGGCCGTCCGCCCCAACGAGGACCACCCGGCCCGGTCCGCGCGGGCGAACCGCGGTTCCCGTCAGGAAGGTTCGACGGACCGGGCGACCCGCGCGAGGGCCGTGGGATCTCCCGACCGCCCGGGCGGTGCCACCGCAGCGCGGGCCCGGGTCGGCCATGAGCCGGTCCCTCGCGGGCGAGGGACGACGACGCGGTCCGTCGCCGGTCGCGGCGCCTCCCCGGCGGGTCGCGGCGCCTCCGCGGCGGGTCGCGGCGCCTCCGCGGCGGGTCGCGGCGCCTCCGCGGCGGGTCGCGGCGCCTCCCCGGCGGGCCGCGGCGCCTCTCACAGCCCGGCCGACCGGCGGACGCCCGGTCGGCGCCCGGACCGCCGGACCGGACCGTCCGCCGGCCGCCGGGTCGTACGCGCCGCGGCCCGACTGGTCGCGGGCGCCTGGACGACCACAGCTCGTGGAATCGGCTGGACGGTCCGGCGGGTCGGCAACGCTCCCGCCGACGCGCCCGCGGACCACCGCCGCGACGGGACCGCCCTGGCGTTGCTGGCATGTGCCCTGGTAACGGCGGTGGCCACCTGGTCCGGCGGCGCCGGAACCGGCGCGCTGCGGGTGGTCGACGTCGGTGCCCGGTCGGTGCTGGGACTGGGTGCATTCGTCCTGCCCGTTCCGCTCGGGGTCGCGGCGGTGCTGCTGTTCCGCCGCCGTCCGGAGACCTCTCGGGTGGCCCGGCTGGCGCTCGGCTGGACGGTCACCACCGCCGGCCTGCTCGGCACGGTGTCCGCAGTACGCGGCGTCCCGGCGCCCGGAACCGACACTGCCGGCATGCGCGCCGCCGGAGGTGGGGTGGGCTACGTCGTGTCCTCCTTCCTCAGCCAGCTCGTCGGGGTCGTCCTCAGCGTCCCGCTGCTCGTGCTGCTCGCGGTGTTCGGCGTGCTCGTCGTCACGTCGACGCCCGTCCGCGCCGTCCCGGCTCGCCTCGGTGCGGGCTGGGCGTCGCTGCGGGACCGGACCGGCCTCGGTGGGTCCCGGAGACGCCCCCGTGGGGGGTCACCGCCGGACGGCGTCGAGCAGGACGAGTGGGACGACTCGTCCGGGTGGTCGGGGGAGGACGCCTACGACTCACCGTTGGTCGCCGACCGGCCGGGTACCGCAGCCGGACCGGCCGACGGCACCCATCCCGGCGGTGAACGTGTCGACCACTGGACCGACCCAGACCCGGACTACGGCGGCGACCCGCCACCCGACCCGGGTGGCGACCGTGGCCGTCAGCGCGACCCCGACCCGGGTGGCGACCGGGGCGCCCCGATCTTCGCCGATCCGGCCTTCGTCGATCCGGCGGGAGAGCACCCGCGACACAGCTCCCTGGGTGTCGCCGAGGGGTTCGGGACCGACGGTGAACCGACCGTGCTCGTCGGGCGGCGCACCGGCGCGACGGCCATGGCCGGCAGCCCGACAGCGGGTGTCGGAACGGGCGTGGCAGCGGGTGCCGGGGCCGGCTCCGCGCCCGCGGCCGGGGCAGTGGTCTCCGGGGCCGCCGAGCCGGCGGCCGGCGCGCCCGCGATGGGTCGCCATGGTCAGGCCTACGTCCTGCCCCGGGCGGCGCTGCTGGAGGAGGGCTCGCCGCACCGGGCCCGCAGCCGGGCCAGCGACGCCGTCGTGGACCGGCTGCAGGACGTGCTCACCCAGTTCGCGATCGACGCCGCCGTCACCGGCTACACCCGCGGACCGACCGTCACCCGGTACGAGGTGGAGCTCGGTCAGGGCATCAAGGTCGAGCGGGTCACCGCCCTGGCCAAGAACATCTCCTACGCCGTCGCCAGCGCCGAGGTCCGGATCCTCTCGCCGATCCCCGGCAAGTCGGCCATCGGTATCGAGATCCCCAACACGGACAAGGAGACGGTCAGCGTCGGGGACGTCCTGCGGTCGCCGTTGTCCACCCGGGACCCGCATCCGATGGTCATCGCGCTCGGCAAGGACGTCGAGGGCGGCTTCGTTGTTGCCAACCTGGCGAAGATGCCGCACCTGCTGATCGCGGGCGCCACCGGCTCGGGCAAGTCCAGCTGCATCAACAGCCTGATCACCTCTGTGCTCACCCGGGCCACCCCCGAGCAGGTCCGCCTGATCCTGGTGGACCCCAAGCGCGTCGAGCTGTCCAATTACGCCGGCATCCCGCACCTGGTCACACCGATCATCACCAATCCGCGCAAGGCGGCCGAGGCCCTGCAGTGGGTGGTCCGGGAGATGGACCAGCGCTACAACGACCTGGCCGCTTTCGGGTTCCGGCACATCGACGACTTCAACCAGGCTGTTCGGTCCCGTGCGGTGAACCCGCTCCCCGGTAGTGAGCGGGTGCTCTCCCCGTATCCGTACCTGCTGGTGGTCGTCGACGAGCTGGCCGACCTGATGATGGTCGCCCCGCGCGACGTCGAGGAGTCTGTCGTCCGGATCACCCAGCTCGCCCGTGCCGCGGGCATCCACCTGGTGCTGGCCACCCAGCGGCCATCGGTCGACGTGGTGACCGGGTTGATCAAGGCGAATGTGCCGTCCCGGTTGGCGTTCGCGACGTCCTCGGTGACCGACAGCCGGGTGATCCTGGACCAGCCCGGCGCGGAGAAGCTGGTCGGCCAGGGCGACGGGCTGTTCCTCCCGATGGGCGCCAACCGACCGATGCGGATCCAGGGCGCCTGGGTTACCGAGAACGAGATCCGCGCCGTCGTGGCGCACTGCAAGGCCCAGGGTGACGCGCAGTACCGCGACGACGTCGTCAGCGCTGCACCGGCGCCGGGCCGCGACGTCGACCCGGAGATCGGCGACGACCTGGATGTGCTGCTCGCCGCGGTCGAACAGGTCGTCAGTACCCAGCTCGGCTCGACCTCGATGCTGCAGCGCAAGCTGCGGGTTGGCTTCGCCAAGGCCGGTCGGCTGATGGACCTGATGGAGACGCGCGGCATCGTCGGACCCAGCGAGGGCTCCAAGGCACGGGAGGTGCTGGTCGGCGCCGACGAGTTGCCGGCGGTGCTCGCCGACGTCCGCGGCGGCTGAGGTTCTCCGGCCGCCGCGGTCGAGCCGGCGGAGGGCCGGCCGGTGCCGACGGCAGGGCCGGGACGCTTCTAGGCTGGCGACCCGTGTCCGCTTCCCCGTCGACCACAGCCCGCTCGTCGGCATCAGCCCGTCCGTCGACTGCTGCCCTGCCCGGCCGGTTGACCGTGGCGATGGTGAGCCTGGGCTGTGCCCGCAACGAGGTGGACTCCGAGGAGCTCGCCGGCCGGCTGGCCGACGGCGGGTTCGACATCGTCGCCGACCCCGCCGACGCGGACACGGTGGTCGTCAACACCTGCACGTTCATCGAGTCCGCGAAGAAGGACTCGGTCGACACGATCCTGGCCGCCGCCGACGTCGCGGGCGGTGGCCGCGCCGCCGGCCGACCGGACGCGACGGTGGTCGCTGTCGGCTGCATGGCCGAGCGCTACGGCACCGAGCTCGCCCAGGCGTTGCCGGAGGCCGCTGCGGTCCTCGGCTTCGACGCCTACCCCGACTTCGCCGACCGCCTGCGCCGGATCGTCGGCGGCGAGCGGCCGGACAGCCACGTCCCCCGCGACCGGCGTGCGTTGCTCCCGCTGAGCCCGGTCGCCAGGGCGGGAGCCGCGGCCGCGGCCTCGATCCCCGGACACGGCGTTGGACAGGCGCGGATCGCCGGCGATGTCGTCGCGCTCGGCGCGGCTCCGGCGTCGGGTCCCCGCCCGGTCAGGCGGCGGCTCACCGGCGGTCCGCTGGCCTCGGTCAAGCTCGCGTCCGGCTGTGACCGGCGGTGCGCCTTCTGCGCGATCCCGGCCTTCCGCGGCGCGTTCGTGTCCCGGGTTGCCGAGGATGTGCTGGCCGAGGTCGAGTGGCTGGCCGCGGACGCCGTGCGGGAGGTGTTCCTGGTCAGTGAGAACACGACCAGCTATGGCAAGGACCTCGGCGACCTGCGCTCGCTGGAGCGGCTGCTGCCCCGGCTGGCCGCGGTCGACGGGATCGAGCGGGTCAGGGTTTCCTACCTGCAGCCGGCGGAGATGCGCCCCACCCTGGTCGACGCGCTGTGCGGCACGGATGGCGTGGTGCCCTACTTCGACCTGTCGTTCCAGCACGCGTCCGGGCCTCTGCTGCGGCGGATGCGCCGGTTCGGGGACCGCGGCGCGTTCCTCGACCTGCTCGCCGGCATCCGCCGGCACTGCCCCGCGGCCGGCGTGCGCAGCAATGTCATCGTCGGCTTCCCCGGGGAGACCGAGGCCGACGTCGCGGAGCTGACGGCCTTCCTGTCCGCCGCGCGGTTGGACGCCGTCGGCGTCTTCGGGTACTCCGACGAGGAGGGCACCGAGGCAGCCTCGTTGGACGGCCACCACGGCCAGGCCGAGATCGACGACCGGGTTGCGGCGGTGTCGTCCCTGGTCGACGAACTGGTCGCGCAGCGCGCGGAGGAGCGCTTGGGCGAGCGGATGCGGGTGTTGGTCGAGCGGGTCGAAGCCGACGGAACTGTCGAGGGCCGCGCGGAGCACCAGGGCCCGGAGGTCGACGGGGTCACCACCGTGGTCGGCGCACCGGGGGCCCAGGTCGGGGACCTGGTCGAGGTCCGAGTGACCGGCAACGACGGCGTGGACCTGATGGCAGTCCCGTTCGCTGCCGGCCGGCCGGCCGGTACCGGCGGTCCCGGCCGGTGTGGGTAGCGGCCGCTAACCTTGCGCGATGGCCGACCCTGGGACCGCCACGGCCGCGCCGGGCCGCCCACCGACCGCACCCGCCGCGCCGGTCAGCAGGTTGAACGCCGCGAACATGTTGACTCTCGGGCGGTTCCTGCTGGTCCTGCCGTTTGCGCTGGTCCTGTTCGCCGGTGGCGGCCACTCCACCGGCTGGCGGATCGCCGCTACCGGGGTGTTCGTGTTCGCCTCGGCCACCGACCGCGTCGACGGGCAGGTGGCCCGCCGGTACGGGCTGGTGACCGACCTCGGGAAGTTCGCGGACCCGCTCGCGGACAAGGTCCTGACGGGGATGGCGCTGATCGGCCTTTCCGTGCTCGGCGACCTGTGGTGGTGGTTGACCGTGACCGTTCTCGTCCGTGAAGTCGGTGTGACGGCGATCCGCTCCGCGGTGGCCCGGATCGCCGTGATCCCCGCCAGTCGGGGCGGCAAAACCAAGACGGTGCTGCTCACCGTCGGGATCACGCTGCTGCTGGTCCCGCTCGACGGCCCCGTGAAGGTGGCCGGACTGGTCACGCTGGTCGCGGCGGCGGTGGTGTCGTCCGTTACCGGCGTGGACTATGCAGCGCGGGCGGCGCGGCTCGTCCGCTCTCGGTGACCGGACCGTCGGACGCGGCGCTGGTCGCTGCCGGACGGCCTCCCCCATCGGACCAGTCCGCAGCGGCCTCGGCGGTCGTCGCCCTCCTCATGACCGCGGGCTGGACCGTCGCGGTCGCCGAATCGCTCACCGGTGGTCTCCTCGGAGCCGCCCTGACCTCGGTCCCCGGCTCGTCGGCCGTCTTCCGGGGTGGCGTGACCGCATACGCCACCGACCTCAAGCACACGCTGTTGGGCGTCGCAACCGAGCTGCTCGAGACCGAGGGGGCCGTTGCCACCCAGACGGCGCGGGCGATGGCCGACGGGGTGCGTGGCCGGCTGGCCGCTGACTGCGGGATGGCCACCACCGGGGTCGCCGGACCCGGCCCGCAGGGCGGCCACCCGGCAGGTGAGGTGCACGTCGCGGTCACGTGGCCGGCGGGAACAGCGTCCGCCGTCCTGCAGTTGGACGGTGATCGGGCGGCGGTCCGGAGCGCGACGGTCGATGCCGTGCTCGAGCTGTTCACTCGATCGGTGACGGCAGTGGTCGCCGCGCCTGACCGGGCCGGGGGTGGGGACTCCGGTCGGTGAGCGTGGCCTGCCGTTACTCTCGACAGACCGCCGAGACGGCGGCGAGGACTGCGCGGGGACGAAGGGGAGGGTGCGGATGATCCTGTTGCGGCGGACGCTCGGTGAGGTTCTGCGCCGGCACCGGACCTCCCAGCACCGGACCCTGCGCGATGTGTCGGACGCCGCGCGCGTCAGCCTGGGCTACCTGTCAGAGGTCGAACGCGGCCAGAAGGAACCGTCGAGCGAGTTGCTCGCATCGATCTGCGCGGCGCTCGACGTCCCGTTGTCCACCGTGCTACGGGAGGCCAGCGACGAGATCACCCTGGCGGAGACGGCCGCATCGATGTCCGCGCGTCCTGCGCCCACCCCGGTCCTCAGCCGCCGGATCGGCGGCCGGCTGGTCGTCCCGCCGCGGGTGCGCATCGCGCCGGACGGTCCGCGGGTCGATGCCCGGCTCACCGGTGCCGCGGCCTGATCGTCCTCACCTGCACACCGTGCCCGGTGCAGCCGACGGCGCTCGCCGTCAGCGGGCTGGCATGGAGCGGGCGCAATAGCATCGACGGGACGTCCTCATCCCCGTGCGCGACGGGCTGGTCGAGGGTGAGTCTCCGAGCGACTCAGCGCCGGATCGACAAGACCGGCGACAGCGACCCGGTGTCGCAGGACCAGTTGATCGCGGCAGCCGAGAAGATCCAGGAGCAGTCCTGGTGGTTCCAGGCGATGGACGCCTGAGTCCAGCCGACGGATGTACCCCCCCCCCCCGAAGGCCCGGTCGCGATGCGACCGGGCCTTCGGCGTCTCGGCGGTCCGGTCCGGCTCGCCCGGTGGGCACCGCTCACGGGGTGTAGCGAGTGCGCCCTACGGTCCGCGGCCCGAGCAGCTCACGACTGCTCCGGCTCGCCGGGGACGGGCCGGCCTGGCAGTGCGCGCACCAGTAGGTGAGCCGCTGTCGGCCGGTGCCCGCGGTCGGGTCGACGAGGCGGCCGTCGGTGTCCTGCAGATTCGTGGACACCGGGCCGCCGCAGCGGAGGCAGCGCTTCTGTTCGAAGACGAAGTGCCACCGGCCACGCCGGGTGTCACCGGTGGTCACCTGCAGCGCCCGGTCCTTGTTGAGGTTCAGCAGTCGGTGGCTCAGATCGACCACCCGGGCAAGGTCGGCGACCGATGACGTCGGCGTCCATGGGCTGATTCCCGCGAGAAAGCACACCTCGGTCCGATACAGGTTGCCGAGCCCGGCCAGCACCGTCTGGTCCAGCAACGCCGCACCGATCGCCCGCTCGCCCTGCGCGACGAGGTTGGCGCTGGCCTGGGCGGGGCTCCAGTCGGCGCCCAGTACGTCCGGTCCCAGATGGCCGACGAGCTGGGCCTCTGCCGAGGTCGGCACCAGGTCCACGACGGGCAGCCGGTAACCGACCGCGTCGTAGCCGGCCGTGCCGAGAACGGCCCGGATCTGCCAGGCCGGGCCCCCGTGCCACCGGTCGCCCGGGCGGTACAGGTGCCAGGTTCCGTCCATCCGGAAGTGGGTGTGCAGGGTGAGGCCGCCGGAGAACCGGAACAGCAGGTGCTTGCCGACCGAGACCACCTCGTGCACAACCCGGCCGGCGAGGTCGGCGGTGGCATAACGGGGGACCCGCAGGTCGGCCGAGGTGAGCACCTGCCCGCCCAAAGCGCTGTTCAGGTTCCGCCCGGCCAGCCAGACGGTGTCACCCTCTGGCACAGGTCCCTCCCGGCCGGGCTGCGCTCGGCGACGGGTCCGCGGCCATGCCGGCCATCCCGGCCATGCCGGTCACGCCGCTCACGCCGGCCATGCCGGTCACGACCGCAACCGCAGCCCGCGAGGGGTGGCCCGGAACCCGGCGTGCTCCAACACCTGACCGAGGGCGGAGGTCAACACGTGCTCGCCGTCGGCCTTCTCGACCGTCAACCGGCCCAGGGCGCCGTCGCGCACCGCGAGCGCGAGGGCGTCGGCGGCCGGTCCGAGCCTGCCGGCGTCGTCGGACCAGCTGAGCAGTGTCTTTCCACCCCGCTCGACGTAGAGCGCGAGCTCGCCGTCCACCAGCACCACCACCGCCCCTGCCTTGCGCCCGGGACGATGACCGCCCGGGTGTTCGCGCTGCGGCCAGTCCAGTGCCGCGCCGAACGGGTTCGCCGGATCGGTCGCGGCCAGCACGACCGCCCGCGCCGGCTCGGACGGTCGCGGCCGCCCGACCTGCCCGGTGTCCGGCCCGCGGTGGGCCCCGCTGTGGCGGGCGTCGGCGGGGGACAGCCAGGGCGCCGTCGGAGAACCGGCCGCCCCCTCGGTGGTCAGCGGCCCGGTGGTCAGCGGCCCGGTGGCCCGCGGCCCGGTGGCATCGGAATCCGCGGCGCGCAGTCGGTCGACGGCACCGGTGGCGCCGAACTGTGCGGCGCCGAGCCCGGTGACGAAGTACCCGCGTCGGCAGCGGCCGGACTCCTCGAACGCGGCCAGCACCCGGTAGACCGCGGCGAAACCGCCGGGTACCCGTTCGGCCTGCACCGAGCCGCGGGTCACCACACCGTGGCGATCGAGCAACGACTCGGCCAGCGCATGCAGCCGCCGGGTCGGGTCGGTGTCGACCTCCCCGGTCAACGCCCACCTGCCGCCGACGTCCGGCGGGGTCGCCCGCGAGGGCAAGCGGACGCCGGGCCGTCCGTAGCGCATCCGCCGCGGAGGACGCCGCGAACCCGCACCCGCGGCTGCCCGGCGCCCGCCCACCAGCGCTCGCAACGGCGCGAGGGTGTCGTTGGTCAGGTGCCCGGTCCAGACCAGGTCCCAGACCGCGCCGGTCAGTGCCTTGTCGTCCGGGCTGTCCCCGCCGGCGGCGACAGCACTCGCGAGCTGGCGGAAGAAGTAAGCGCCGCCGCCGGCGAGCGCGTCGAGCACGGCCCGGGCCAGCGGCGTCAGGTCCGCCACCGGGTCGGGTTCGGGCAACGTCAGGTGCGCGGTGTCGGCGACGTGCAACGAAACCCATCCGTCGGAACCGGGCAGCGACCCTTGGCCGGCCCACACGACCTCACCGCTGGCGGTGAGCTCGTCGAGCAGACCGGGGGCGTAGCCGCGGACCCGGCTGGGCAGCACCAGCGTCTCCAGCGCGGACGCCGGCAGCGCTACGCCGGCCAACTGCTCGACCACGCGCAGCAGCCCGTCGGCGCCGCTCAGCGGTGACCGCACGTGTTGCCAGGCGGGCAGGAAACGGCATAGCGCCGGCTGCTCGACCGGCTCGATCTCCTTGCGCAGGACGGCCAGTGACCGGCGCCGGAGCAGCCGCAGGACGTCGGCCTCGCACCACTCCCGACCCTGACCTGCGCCCGCGAGCGGGTCCGCGCCGTGGTCCGGACGTCCGACGGCTGTCCCCGCCGCCTCCGCGGCGAGCGCACGGAGCCCGTCGACGGCCTCTGTCGGCAGGAAGTCGCCGGTCGCCACCCGCCCCCGGGTCGCCAGGCGCCGCAGCGTCTGCTCCACGACCGCGACGCCGAGTCCGTAGCGGGCGGCCACCGCGGCGGCGGTGAACGGCACGTTCACCCGGGCGTACCGCATCACCAGGTCCGCGACCGGGTCCTCGACGGGCTCGGTGAAGACCTCGGGGACCCCGACCGGCAGCGGCACACCGAGGGCGTCGCGCAACCGACCGGCGTCCTCGACTGCGGCCACCCGCTCGACGCCACCGATCCGGACCCTGATGACCCGGCGGGCGGCGGACAGGTCGGCCACCCGGTCCAGTGCGGTGTCGACGTCCTGGTCGACGCTGCGGGCGGCGATCTCGCCCACCGACAGCGGGCCGAGCCGGCGGACCAGGTCCGCGATGCCCTCGGCGTCCCGGACACGACGGTCCTCGGCAACCCGCTGCAGCTCCGACTGGGCGGTCACCACCACGCCCGCATCGAGCAGTTCACGCAGCTCCGCCTGCCCGAGCAGTTCCGCCAGCAGGGAGGAGTCGAGGCTCAGCGCGGCGGCCCTGCGCTCGGCCAGCGGCGCATCCCCCTCGTACATGAACGCGGCGACGTAGCCGAACAGCAGCGACCGTGCGAACGGCGACGGCTGGGGCGTCTCCACGTCGACGATCCGGACCCGGCGGGCGGCCACGTCGCGGAGCAGACCGGTCAGTGCCGGAAGGTCGTAGACGTCCTGAAGGCACTCCCGGACCGCTTCCAGGACGATCGGGAAGCTGCCGAACCGGCTCGCCACCTCCAACAGCTGGGCGGAGCGCTGCCGCTGCTGCCACAGCGGACTACGGCGACCCGGGTCGCGGCGGGGCAGCAGCAGAGCACGAGCGGCGCATTCCCGGAAGCGGGACGCGAACAGCGCCGAGCCGCCGACCTCGGCGGTGACGATCTGCTCGACCTCCTCGGCGGCGAGCGCGATGATCTCCGCGCCGGGCGGCTCGGCCTCGGTGTCCGGCAGTCGGAAGACCATCCCGTCGTCGGAGTGCATGGCCTGCACGTCGACGCCGTAGTGCTCCCGCAGCCGGGTGCCGACGGCCAGGGCCCAGGGCGCGTGCACGGGGGCGCCGAACGGTGAGTGGACAACCAGCCGCCAGTCGCCGAGCTCGTCCCGGAACCGCTCGACGACGATCGTCCGGTCGTCGGGCAGGTGACCGGTCGCCGCTCGCTGCTCGGCGAGGTAGGCGACGAGGTTGGCCGTCGCGTTCTCGTCCAGCCCGGCTTGCCGGCACCGCTGAGCCGCGGCGGCCGGGTCGTCGTTCACGAGAGCACCGGTCTCGCGGACGAACGTGCCGATCGCCGCACCGAGCTCCACCGGCCTGCCGAGGGAGTCGCCGTGCCAGTAGGGCAGCCGGCCGGGCTGGCCGGGCGCGGGGGAGACCAGGACGCGGTCGTGGGTGATGTCCTCGATCCGCCACGACGACGTGCCCAGCGTGAAGACGTCGCCGACCCGGGACTCGTAGACCATCTCCTCGTCCAGCTCGCCGACGCGGGACGCCTTCTCGCCGACGAGGAAGACCCCGAACAGTCCGCGGTCCGGAATCGTGCCGCCGCTGGTGACGGCGAGCCGCTGTGCACCGGGCCGGGCGGACACCGAACCGGCGACGCGGTCCCAGACCAGGCGGGGCCTCAGTTCGGCGAAGTCCTCGGACGGGTACCGGCCGGACAGCATGTCCAGCACCCCGTCGAAGGCGGACTGGGGAAGCGTCGAGAACGGTGTCGCCCGCCGGACGAGGCCCAGCAGGTCGTCCACCGGCCAGTCCTCCATCGCGGCCATCGCCACGATCTGTTGGGCCAGGACGTCCAGAGCGTTGCGCGGCACGGTGAACTGCTCGATGAGCCCAGCCGCCATCCGCTCGACGACCACCGCCGTCTGCACCAGGTCGCCCCGGTACTTGGGCAGCACGACACCGCTGCTGACGGCTCCGACCTGGTGCCCGGCCCGGCCGATCCGCTGCAGCCCGCTGGCGACCGAAGGCGGCGACTCGACCTGGACGACGAGGTCGACCGCGCCCATGTCGATGCCCAGCTCCAGGGAGCTCGTGGCGACCACGGCGGGCAGCTGGCCGGTCTTCAGGGCCGTCTCGATCTCCGAGCGCTGTTCCCGGCTGACCGAGCCATGGTGGGCCCGGGCGAGCTCCGGCGGGGCACCGGCCGAGGAGCCGGACTGGGCCGTCGTCGCCGCGGCGGTCAGGTCCGGTTCCAGGCTCTGCCCGGTCACCCGTTCGCGCGCGATCTCGTTGAGCCGGCCGGTCAGTCGCTCGGCCAGCCGCCGAGAGTTGGCGAACACGATCGTCGAGCGGTGCGCCGTGACCAGG
>JAABUP010007232.1_pt1 | contig 15075 bp, 20 predicted proteins | sample 5559201 | NCBI WGS metagenome assembly JAABUP01 (sample SAMN10711887, study PRJNA513373) | rock metagenome | isolation source: Antarctica rocks | place: Antarctica | reverse complement strand
CCCCCCCCCTCCCTCGCCTTGAGGGCTTTGGGTTAAATTGCGTCGTTCTCAACGCTATCGTGTCTGAGAGAAACAATCAAAATGACCACTGCAAGTCACTGAGGATCGAGGCATCTTGGTGTGGACACCTTCAGGCTTAGTTTGTGCCGCCAGCTTGCCAAGGCTTGTACTTCATCTTAAGAAAAAAGCTTTCGAATGTTCACAAATCTGCGAGTTGGTGTGCCGTGCTGCCAGATACTAAGAATTACAAACTTATGTGCGAACATGAATTGGGTGTGCCCAATAGCCAATCACTATCTATGTATGCTTCAGCCTACCAATTTCCAAAATGACCATAAGTTGTTGCCGTCCATCAGCAGACTGCCACGAATCTGTATTCAAAAGGCAAAATGAACATACCTGATAGTACAATGAAGCAGCAGCTACAGGCGATGGTGTCACATTTGCTGGCCGATATCACAAAAACCAGTACCTATGCCAATAAGCATTGTACTGTCGGGATCCTGAATTGCTGCTCATGAACTTAACAACCAATTGCCAGCACTAGTGTGTGTTCAACACAGACTGTTTAACACAGACAACACTGGGCAGCTGCCTCATGTAAGTGATGCAGTAGCACAACACATTCACTGACAATCTCTGGACATGCACTGTCATAGTAGAAGGTGCTCTATTCGAATAACACCATCATATTTGATTGGTTGTGAAGGACAGTTTAAAATTGAAAACTGGGACAATTCACTTTGGAAAGCCAACGGTGTGACTTTATGCTGGGAGAAGTGTGAGGCGGCTTCCCAACCACCAGCCATGCGCTAGCACCCCACACAGACCAGCCAGATTTAGCACGGATGAGAACCCATGCCATTTGCCAAACTCCTTCTTCATCTGTGTAATCTTTGCCTCGTCTCGTGAGCCCTTGTCATTCTCCAGGGCGTATCGGTCAAACATGAGCTTGGTGTTGACAGGTTCCACCCACAGCCAATTCAGCACTGTTGTGCCCAATGCAACACCTGCATGCACGCTCAGCTGTTAGCCATGCATCCCAGATACACAACCTCAATCAGACATATAAAGGTTCTCTGTGAACATACTCTAAAGTTGCCTATTGGTATCAATCTTCCTCAGCTTATTTCCTAGCCTGTCACCCATAGGATCACTCACTCACACTGACAAAGACCCAGCAAGATATGTCTTGTTTACTGCTTGCCTCAATGTTGTGCAGTCTGCAGTCTTGTGGCTTTAAGGTGTCAGTCTGCTTCATGGCATGGAACCTTGCTGGCACAAAAGACATGATCAAAGCAGCCGGATGTCAGGCAACATCACTACTGCAAACACCTCAACAAATAATATGCTGTAGTCCTGACATAACCCACCTAAAAAGTAAATTTTGCACAGAACAGAGGACTGCACAAATCAAGAATGTATGACTAAACACAGTATGACGCCACCAACCACTTTTGATCTGCAAAGTAAATCTAGCAGTTGTTTCTGCTTGATGGCACCCTGTCGTGCCTCAACTACACTTGGCACTTCACACTGAAAGGGCACAGAGCACTGCAATGTGCCTCTAACCAAAGCATCTTTTTTCCGAAGTTGCAAGGCAGGAAGTCTGGGCATTGGGCTAAGACAGCGATGGAGCAAAGCTTTCTTGGCCATGCATCCTATGATGTGCTGGGCAGCCCGGTACAACACTTGGCTTCTCATTAAATTGACGCCAAAAGGGGTAGTATTTTTTTCTTGTATTTTCCTGTGATGTGATTCTCACCTAAGGAGATGAGCTGACCCCGAGGCAAAACAGCTCCAGGAGCAAAGGTGATGGTCCCCAGGCACACAGCCATTGCAGTGCTCAGAAGCGCAAAGTACTTGGGGAACAGCTTGGATTGCAGCTTGCCAAATGTCTGCAGACAAGAGTTGCCCAGATCACAAAAATGGCTTGCGACACACAGCCATTGCAGTGCTCAGAAGGGCAAAGTACTTTGGGAACAGCTTGGATGGCAGCTTGCCAAAAGTCTGCAGACATGAGTTGTCCAGATCACAAAGTACTTGGATTGCAACTTGCCAAAAGTCTGCAGAGATGAGTTGCACAGATCACAGAAATGGCTTGCGACACACAGGCAGATCACAAGCACACCATGATAGCCTTGATGACTGTTTGTCAAATATATGCATATGGATGCACAGGCGCATGCGCAGATGAGCATATGGTATTGCCATCATGGCAAACAATGCTCTGCAATTCAGATGTGTCACATGCTGTGAAGTCTGATAGCCACATTTGCGCAGGGCTCAGCTTAAACTGAGAACCACAGCAGCGTGTTCACCCTCGATCTTTGCACATGCAACATGTTATCAACAGACTTTTCAGGCTAGTGTCACAGCATGCAAAGTGTCTGGAGTCCTTGATGCATGCATGAAACATGCAGGCACGGGCCAGAATCAATAGAGCAGGTTTGTAGTATAAGGAGCCTCTGCAGATGGCAGGTACATACCTGCGGAGGCAGACTGTTAAACACAGCAGGAATCTAGTCTGAGGAGCAACAGAGTGACAGAGGGCAGAGTTGTACCTGTCTAGGCAGATTCTTAAACATGGTCAAACCAGCCACAAAGGTGGTCCAGATGTTGGTTCCCAAGAATGTGCCAAAGGCTATGAGGTGCACAAAACCAAGCGCCTTGCTGGACAGATAGGCAGGGGAGAAGCGTGCAGCTGCTAGCACCGCCACACTGACAGCAAGTAGGCGTACCTGCAAAGTGCTTGCAGGTATCTTGAGTTGCACAAGTTACTGTATGCACATGTCTTGAAAGGTGTAGGGCTGCATGTGCATTCAGTCAGACACCAATGCCAAACATATCTGAACTGCTCGTCAAACGCATGCAGTGTTGACTTTGTGCTGGTGTGTAGGCCATGGCCAGTGTTGTGCGCTGGTCATGTTTTGCTCTTCCAGGTTTGGTTGGAACAGCATTCAGTTGTTAAGTCGAGCACACTGAATGCATGCAGTGCACAATAGTACATTCCAATGTATGCCTTGCAAATGATGTACCCAGTTTTTGTTTGCCACAGAAGGCTCCAGCATGGCACCCTGGACACCGCTTTTGAACACCTCAAGCTCCTCTGTGGGCTGAGCCGAGCTTGCAGCAGATCCCAGCTGCACACACAAAGGTCTGCCAGCGGTGCTTTGAACAGCTGCTTCTAGCCCTCGTCCTCCCGCTCTGCAGGTGTCAAAACTATGCTGGGCTGACTAGTGACAACGCGGTGATGTTCTGGAGTAAGTGCCTGGAGCAAATTGCGAACGAAGGCCAGGAATATGTTTGAGATCATCCCGAGAGCGTACTTGCAGGTGCAAAAAGTTGATCTGCCCCTAACATGCAGTCTCTGCTGATGAACGCCAAAGCTGGCGACGCTAGGCGCCTGGCGATGTACAGTGTGAGGACTTGAATGCATGCTTGCCTTCATCTTCGTATGATTGGATGTGGTCGGGAGAAGTTTCAGGTGCGCATGTTTGATTTCTGCGATCGTGTCTCTGCAGCCTCAGGTGTCGGAACTTAGGTCAAAGTCAACTGTGACTAATATGTTCAATCCCACGCTTCTGAATAACATTCCAGCTGACTTGTCGGAACAAGCTGTGACAATAACATCGATATCTTGCATGCAGCACATGTTCATCGATACGACATCGTTTGTTCTCGAGGCCTGAGACGCTGCACAGTCACAAATTCCCGCCCTTCCGTACAACAACAGTCTGTTCAAGAGAGAGAGAACGTCAACAACAGGTGACCTTCAGAAAGTTATAGAACAAGTCGTAGATTTTAGAGCGCTGTTCCTGCTAGATATGCACTGTCATGCTCGGCAAATCCCATGCGCATTATGTCTCAAGGCTTTTCAATCTTGTTTTTGCCTCAGGAGCAAGTTGCAAAACAGCTCATCAACAAAAGCTTGTCTTACAGGTTAGTCGCAATGGCAAGTCCTCAGCCTCCTCCTGGCCCCATCGGGAATGGCAATGACGGCAATGGCCCCGCAGATAAGCAACAGAGCACAAACTCAAGTTCTGCACAAACCCAGCCTGTTCTAGAGATCTTAGGAGGAGATGCATACGCAGCTGTTGTGGTTTGTGCGCTGCTGCTAATGAACCTGACTCAAGGTATTGTGATTGCTGCACGGCACTGTGTGAGATCCTCCTGCTGAATTATTTTTCCTGACTTGCAGCGTATATGAATGGTTGCTCATGCTGAGGCGTTCCACTTTTTTACCAGCACTACCAAGGGAAGAGTTCTTTATATATGGGACATGCCACAATCTCAAGATTACTTATAGATCATAGATGCTGGTGGCATGACGTGTATGACTAGTTGCCAAAAGCCGTATTCTGGCGCTGCACATAGATCACAAAGGACAACATGTGGTGTTGCAGACAAAATAATGACTGTTGCAAGAAGATCCCACTGAGTCATCATTCAAAATCGTCTTTTTATGTCCAGCTTAACTAAATCAGGTTCATTTGTTGCTTCAGATTGCATTCACTCACAGGCTTGATCAACCACCTACAGTGTTCATTACTGCGTTGACATGTAGCATAGACAGACTATTGGTACACTCTTGCTTGATCCTCTACAATGTCTGAGACTACAATTACATATTGTCACAAGTTCAGCGTAGAGCTCTTGTTTCAACAATGAATGTATGGTGTCCAGATGAATCTTCAAATCCATGAGACACTGATGGTACCACTCAGCAATTTGGATTGACTTTTAACATTCATGTCCTTGCTGACAAATCTCACCATTGCATTGCAATTGGTTATGTCTTGCATAGCACCTGCAATAACAGTGCATGTTTGTCACATATACAAGACACCAACTATTGGAGATAAGTAGGGCATGCCATGTATTCGAAGGCACAATTTCTGACATGAGTTTGATTTTGAGCTTGACAATTCACCGAGCACAGCTGCATGAATCGCAATCATTCAGCCCTGCAATAGGCACAGCCTTCCCAGGACAAGATACAGTCTCAAGTCACGCTCATGCACAACATGCAATCCTGGCCAAAGGCACTGCTACAAACGCAGCTCGCTCTTCCACACTGGGGCCCACAGACTACCTTTTGGCCTAATTGCATGTCTCGCAGCCAGGAAGCAGCATCATCAGGGTGGTTGGCTTTCAGGCTCAGGACGTGCGGCACCTTGCTGCCAACCACTCTGTGGTGCACTTCCAGATAGCTGCGCCCATTGACAGTGTGCTTGAAGGCAGTTGCCAGACCCATGGCTTCAATACATGTCAAGTGAATCTGACCCCTGCACAGGAACATGGCAGGCTTGAATGGTGCTGTACCTGGCTGGAATGCGCAACAGTGCCTGGGGCATATGGTCAGACAGCACTGGCTTGTCTGTCTTGTGAGTTGCTGTGGGCAGTGATGCACTGTGTCTTTGTCATGTGCACCATATTCATGGTTCCTGCCTGGGCAGCCCGGTATAATATTCGGCTTCTCAATAAATTGACGCCAAAAGGCATAGTCTTTTCTTTTCTTTCTATTCATGGTTCCTAGCTGGTAGACTTCAAGCCCAGCCCCTGTATGCTGACAGTACTGCATTAGTGCTGCACTTCCTGCAGCCAGGCTGAACAATGGTTGAGCTGTTCTACAAACACTAAGCAAGGCATAGCAGAAGCTAAACAGCGGCAAGCAAGAGGCACTTACAGAGCTGGGAAGACTGTACATATGCTTGCTGGAACCTTCTGGGCCACAGTATCACGCGTATGTGCAGCTCAGCGCTCAAGAATGCAGGACAAACAGATGGGCAAACCAGACAGGCTGACAGATAGCCAGACCACGTCTTTGTTTGCACCATGTATATAACCGTCTTGGGGCTGGACTCAAAAAGCAAAGGCATATGTCAACCTCACAACACCTCACGCACCAGCCAACAGGCAGCCTACTTCAAAGTGTTTAAACCTCAGCCCACCAGCCAGCCAGCCAGACACATACAGTTGGACACATACATGCACACACACAGACAGACAGACAGACAGACACGCTGTCAGACACATAGACAAACTGGTAGACAGACAGACAGATCGTCTGCAGTGATGCACCTGCTCTCATGTGGTTGCTTGGAGGGAGAGGGGAACCAGGAGAGCTTGCCATCAGCCAGCAGCTCAAACCAGCCCACCTTCCACCCCTTCATCATGCTGCGAGGCTCCCTCCTGTACTGCAGCCACCCCTCCCTCAGGATGGGCACAAACTCACACTTCACCTGCATGCACACACAAGCTGCATGCTGACTGCATCCAATTCTGAGCATCCTCAGGGGAGAGGGCTGTGAAGGGTCTGGGGTGGCTCTGATGGGATGCCTGAGGGACTGCCAACAGCCCTGAGTCAAGCATATATTATGTTACTTTGGGCTCCTTTCTGCATTGCAGCCAGATTTTTTTCAGGATAGGCTCACAACATTACGTCCTGTGAACATAACGGGTGGACTTTCAAAATTTCAATGACACAACAATCTGGTCAAGGTACTCAAATTGTTGCTCTGAGCTCAGTCTGCACTGTAGGTTGCACCTTTCTAGCATATGCCTACAGAAACATAGTCGATGCATCACAGACTAGCCTCAGATGACCCACTACTGGCTGGGCCAGAAGAAGAAGGCATGCGTTTGCTTGCAGCAGTCAATTCCTCTCTGCCTATATCTACATAGTGTTCTGTTCTGAGGCAGCAGCCGCTACTTATCACCACATCACCTCTTCTTCATCACTCTTCCCACCTCACCTTCAATGCTGCAGTGCGATTATACTCAGGTATCTAGGCAGGCTAGCAGACTGGCAATCGGCAAGAATGATGATAACATGAGAATGACTAACGTAGGTGAGTATGACTAACGTAGGTGAGTATGACTAATGTAGGTGACTAAAGTAGGTGACTAATGTAGGTGAGTTGGGCACCTGAATGGTGCCAGCTTCCTGCTTGGTCCTGTCGTACAATGGGAAGGCAAGATCTCTGTTAGGCTGCTGCAGCAGCTCCTCCAGAGGGATGCGCACTCCACCTGTAATCATGCAACATGGTTGCTTACACAAGTAGCATTACTAAGGCAATGACCAAACATTAGTCATCTTGGGCAACAACAGTCATACCACCCCTGTCGGCATCCTGAAAGCTTGTGGCCAAATGCAGCAGCACTAATGCGCAACCTTCCGGTCAAACCTGTCATGACATGCATTATTGTAACCTTGATGAGTCAGAGTGGAGAAATGGTTGTCAGCAGGCCAATAGTCCAACTTTGAGCATCAACACGTGAATCATCTCTGCTTATACCTGCTACGGGATGGGATTGACACAGACTTGCACCAAGTCTAATGTCAAAAGGCTGCATGATCAGTGAAACTCGCTGAACAGTCACATGTCAGCAATGGCAATGAACTTCGCCAAACAAGCTCCTAGTATGAGCTGCAAGTATGAGTTGAGTATGAGTATGAGCAATAACATGCACTGACGTGATTGTGCATTATGCTGACGCCATGAAGATTGCTCACAGGAAAGCTAACATCACAAAAGTCATTGGCTGAGCGGTACTTGTAAACGTACCTGAGCAGCCCGGTATGATACTTGGCTTCTCATTGAATTGGCGCCAAAAGACGTAGTCTTTTCTTTTCTTTACTTGTAAATGATGATTGAGCATCAGCATGGCAGGCACCTTATATCCTGACCATCATGCAAAAAGCTTACCTAGCAGTGTAAGAGTCTGATTCTGCCTGCTCTTGGCTTCTGACTTGGGCTTGCTGCGGCTGCCACCCCCCTCATTCTCCTTATTGCCCCTGAAACCTCTGGTAGAGCTTGAAGAGGAGGTGGTGCAGCTGTCCCTGCTGGAATGACATGGAGTTGGGTTCTCTGAATATGCAGCTGCCAGATTGATCTCCTGAGTGTTCTGCATGCAAAGAACATGCAGTCAGTCTGCCTGGATTTCAAGTCAGGTGCAGACTCTGTTCTGCATTCTACATTCACACAGTGAGATTGCTTGGTGAAAAAATGAGTGTTCTGCATGCAGGACTCACAAGGAATCCGCTTGGATTAGAAGGTGTGTTTTGGCACGGTTACAATGCTTTCTGCCAGAACATGATTTTGGGCATTGCTTATGATACCAATCATTCTTCACTTGTCATGTGGAAGGTTGTCCAGCTAGCTCTATCAGAGGGGTGTTCATGTCTTGCATCTCTTGCACGCAGTAGAGTACAACTCGTCCTAACAGCCCCCTTCCAGCCTGTGCAAGGCATGATGCCAGCCATACATCACTGACACAGGTGATGTACCTGCAGGCGCTGTGTGAAGGGTGTCATCATGTCAGGAGGCGTCTGCAGCGCCAGCTCTCTCAGAGGCACATCTGAGTCTTGCACATTGCCATTGGGCAGTCCTCGCAGGGTTCTGGAGGAGAGGCGCTGCAGCACGCTGGGCACAGGCGACTTGATGGACAGGCTGCTGAGGCTCCTGCTGACCTGCCAAGAAATGCATACTGTCTGTGCCAACTTTTGACCGGTAGTATTAGTTTATGGCAACAAAGGTGTTGGTTTGTGGCAATTATGGTGTGAGTTTGTGGCAACAATAGAAGAAACTGGTGAAAGTCTGCAATTGCCTGTGAACATTTCTGTAAGTACGTTTCATTGAGAGAGGTCTGTGCTTGCTGATATCAAAGTATGCAGGGTCCTGAGAGACAGACGCTACAAGACGCTAGGCAGGGGTGCTTGGAAAGGCATGTAGTACAAGCTCCTGCCATGTGGGTAAGCAGTGTGCTGACAGTTGCTGAGGAACTCTGATGCAAGTATACAGTGATGTTGTGCCTTCCAGAACGCCATCTAGAGCGTGAACTCTGGTTAGAGTGCTTTTTGCAGCAATTGCATCCAATCACTGTTTCAAGATTGGATGCAATGTGCGAACAGCACTTGCTCCACAAAGACAGGAATGGTGCAAGCATGCTGCAAACAGCGGAAGTACAGCAGAGCAATCTGTATACACTCAACGACACAAGGCTGCACTTCAACAGCACAGTCCTTTGATGGTCACAGCTAGAGACAAGCAGCCAGCTTACCACAGACAAGAATGAAGATGACCTGTCCACCAGATCATGGGCTTGATGTGGCTGAGCAGCATATACACCCAGGTGGAGGGCTGTCGGATTGCCATGCACATCAAAGGAAATGGCACAGTTCCAGGCAGCAGACAGTGTGTCCACATCAGCACCAGATGTGCCAGCTGCTTTGGAGTTGGTCCATTGGTTATCATGGTCAACTCTGCACAGGCAACACATGACTGTGGTGTGTGGGAAAGCATATGAGCTTTCAGTTGTGGCAACTACTGGTGCCTCAAATGACTTGGTACTCAAGTCATGTGAGCAAATAGTTTACAGGATCAAGCTGCAATGCTAGATGTGATGCAATCATAGTGCTGGTTGTGCAGCTATGTGCAATTGCTTGACACTGCTGCAGAAGTCGGCTGACACACCTGCATTTGCAGATCAGTTTTGCTGCTTGCGTTGGCTCGCACTTGCCTAACTTGGTGTTTGGCAGGCTGTTTTCTGTCTGGATCCCAAGCAGGGGCTGCAAGTTGGTAGCATGTTGCACTGCATCATCATTGCATGCAATGTCACTTATGCCACTGTCTTTGCATAGAGATGATCTGACTGCAAGTCCTTCAGTAGTCTTACGACTGTTGCGTTGACGATCTTGTGCACTATATAGTCATATATGACCTACCTGTCAAGATCAGTCTGCCAGCAACCATATTTGCAGACTGCAGACTCTAATACTTTGCTTTGTGAGTCGGTCCACCTTCTCGATGCAGTTGTCTGTCCCGGTAGATACAGTACAAACAGCTTCTGTACAGCAAGGTCAGCTTTGACGTCAAAGTCAGTCTGGTCTCTGTGTAGCAGCAACTTTGAGCGTCTCGGCGCACTGACCAATTAGTGACGCCTTAAAGGACAAGCTGTTCGTCAACATGCGATGCGTCAGTGCGCGGTGCTGTATTGGACTTTCTTCCGTTTGCGGTTTGGAGTTGCACGTGATCACCAAAGACAGCTGCTGATTGTTCAAACGCAATGTCTATGGTGATATTAGGGGTGTGCAAATTACCTTTCATCAATCATGACTGAATGGTAACGTTACTGCAATTACTGCTAATTTACTGTTGGGGTCGTGAAACAAGGTAATTCAGGCATTTAGCGTTTCATTTCATTTCATAGAGAATGGGCAAAATAAGCCCAAATGTGCCCAAATTGGGCGAAATTGGTGGCAGAAATAGGTTTTCTTGAGGGATTCAGGAGAATTTGACAAAGTTACAACCTGCAAAACCTAGTGAAACGGGTAAATCCCTGATTTGAGGTAGGAATGTTGCTCGAGAATTTGTTCAACTTGGCAGATGCATCTCCCTACGCAAGAGCAGTGCTTTACCGCTTTCAAAATTGAAAACGGCAATGTGTAGCAATTGGACAGTAATAGTTTTATAGTGAATTACTGCGTTACTTACCAATTGGTAACGTTACTGGGTAATTACATACATTGGTCCAGTGAAATGAGTAATTTGCACATCCCTAGGTGACATGGTGCAGTGAGACATATGCGCTAGGTCACAGGTCACAGGTCACGGGTCGCTGGTCACAGGTCACAGGTCAGCATGCTCTGAAGCCACATAGCCCCATGTATTGTTTGCAAGCATGTACCCATGCTGTTTATCGTGCACATACCATACATGCTATTGATTTTTACTCGCAGCATGCTGAACACATAGGATCACCACATCGCGCAACAACGCATGAAAGCTGCAGCTGAAGCTTCATGTTTAGACATTCTTGAGGCCATAGCTAGGATAACATTGATGGCCAAAACATGTAGTCTGAGCCATTTGCGTGCAACACAATTGTCACACTTTCTCCACACTGTGGCCGCATGTTGGCAACTCAACATGTCATTGGTAACTAGTACTGTTCAGGGTCACCAGTACTGTTCAGGGCTGGGTCTTAGCGTTGCAAGACGTTGCGACATCCACGTTTATAATTATGATGATTCACAAGTATACGGTGATATATTGGTGCACCCTTGAGACCATACATTGAACCCACCCATCAGAGAGACTTTGGGGTGTACCGTACTTGGGACTTGTTTGGCAGAGCTTGCATGATTGCGACTTTAAAAGGGCTTTTGATGAAGCATTTGGTGTCCAAATCGCCAATTCGGCTGCCAGGGCTCATCAAATTAGCAACCTGCCTTTAAGGTTTTCGCGCAGCTTGAACGTCACAATAGCACAGCTGGAAGCTTTGTTGCAAACCGTCATGGCCTTCAGAATGATCTGCAAAAGCCTCGCGTCAAAGTCTGTGGCAGCTGCTGCTTTGCCTAGAGCAGCCTCGAGCCAGCTATATCACCCACACGCAGGTGGTCTCCGACATGCGGCAGGCATCTTGTCCCGAACGGCGTGGCTTAAGGAACCAACCTCTTTGCTTAGTTTGCGGCACTTCAACTCGTCAGCAGTGGTCAAAAGCGCCTTGACAGACATCTTACAGGAAGAGATCAAGTATGAGGAGGACAACTACCAGCCGCCCGAGGTCTGCAGCGTGCTGTGCTTTCCAGCTATTTTCCATTCGATGTTCCAGCGCGATGTGCACTGTATCTCCTGACAACATTGTTAGTGTCGCCATAGCGTGTCAAAAGCACTGTTGTGGGTGTAGGAAGTCAGTGCAGGACCTCCAGAAAATTGGCAGCTTACTGAAACTCCAGGAGACACTCATATGACTCTTACAAAGAAGAACGGCAGTGAAACTATACACATAGATCTGATGGTCAATGACCAGGTGAGTTGTTCTGACTTGAAAGCATTGTTGGCCCATTCCAGTACCACCCAAGCTGTGTTGGACCAGCGCTAGCTTCACACTGATTAGAACATTGCATGCCATGCTATGTGGCCACAGCATGATGGCATGCCTGGATGGATGTTGATCTGTCATGGCATGAATCAGTTTGGAAGTCAATGTGCATACTCTCAGGCATACATTCCAGACCCTGCACAAGCAGCATCAGACAGGTTGCAACCAAGAAAGCTGCAAACTTGCTGTTCTTAAAATCAATACTGTTAGTCATGCCCTCCTCAAGCAATGGTGACATTGCATATCAACGACCCATTGGGGATCAGTCTGACACCCTTCTCCCCGTGAGGAGCATCAGCTCTCAGACTTGCCATTCTTTTGTTGTGTCGTACCTTCCTCACATTCACATGTGTGCGCTTGCAGCCAGTTGATCCCGGGGAGGTGTTCCAGGATGCTGCAGGGGAGGGCGACGACCAGGTGGATGTTGATGTTGGAGTTGTGTTCAACGCTTCGGTGACTAAGGGGGAGCAAACTCTTGTGTAGGCTTCCTCAAACTCAACTTTGTATGCAAGCAGTTTTGCGACCAAGGGGGGAACAAATCCTTGTGTATGCCTTCTCATATCCAAGTCTGTATGCAAGAAACGGCTGCATGTGGATAGCTTGGCTTTTTGTTCGCCTCCTCTTTGATGTCTTTGGGCTGTAGGCAGAGCAATACACCTGTGAGACACCTGCTTTCTGCTTCAGCATTTGATGCTATCCAGATCACACGTTGGCTTTCCCTCCAATCGACTTCTTTCTTATGTTGCATGCACATTGTGCACCCTATGTTGCATGCAGCTACAGATCTGCATCTGCTGCACCACGCATCATGGCAATTTTTGCATGCAATGCACCCAGGTCGTCAGCATGATTGCTTGGCTGAAACCTTTGTGTCCATGTGTTGGTTTAGCACAGCTGTACAGCAGCCTTACAATGCGCGGTTGGCATTGCCACAAAGTGCGTTCACTCTGCTGCAGCTTTGAGTGTAAGAGTGACGGCACATACCTGGACATCAACCACGTTTCCCTGGAGAAGACAGATGAGGAGCCCGAGGAGTCGCAATACACAGGCCCGGTGAGCATGCCCATGTGCACTGCAGCGTGTCGCATACGCTGCACAAGCGACAACGTGTGCACCTGGTTTTGGCACTTCGTGATCAGGCGTTCGCCAGGCTCTGCAGATCAGTGCATTCTCGAGGACATGTTGCTGGACCTGTCAATCTGAGAAGCAGCCACAGCTGTGTGCTGTTAGCTGCTGTTCGCCCAACACAGCAACGCACTCTCTGCAGTGTCTTTTCATGATGCAGGCACCAAGCAAGAGTAGTTGATCAGTTTGCATGCGCATGCTGACTCTGTTGTTTGATTTGCTTTCCTGCGCCCTGCCAGGCAGGTGTCCTGAGGCCTGCCGTCATGCGCTTACTCACAGATAAATCTGCTTGAAGGCATCTTACTACACTGAGAGCATGCAGATGCAATGGTGCTTCCGTTCTTCCCATTACAACACCTGCAGGAGAGATACAATCTCAGAGAAAACTTTCCTTCTGTCTCTTCCTTCCTTTTTTTGGATTGGGGTGGTCTATTGTGCAGGTGTATAATGAGCTGGATGACCGCTTGCTACAAGAATTTCCAGCTTTCCTTGAGGAGCGAGGAGTTGATGCTGACATGGGCGCCTACCTGCTCGGCCTTGTCAATGACAAGGAGCAGAGAGAATACAGGAGCTGGCTTGAGAATGTTCAAAAGTTCCTCAAGAAGTGATGGGTGCAGTGCACATCTGCTCTCAGCTACAGATGCAGCTATACATCTTGAGAGCAAGCAATGAATCAGAAGTGAAACAAGTATCAAGGCACAGCAGGTCGCAAAGCTGGAAGCATGCTGTTGTGTTGAATGTGGTGAATGTCCATCTGACCCATGGTGCCACACAATGACAATAGACCTTGGGTAGTTCTGCCATGAGCAAATCATGTCATGATCACACACTCAGCAGCATGCCTGCATTATGATTGTCAAGCATGCTGCCCTCAAGTGCCCTGAGCAAGGAATGCTGTTGCATGAAGCAATATTCAGGAGACAGGTGCCGAAGATGTGACCAGCAGCCTTGAGACAGTTACTCCATTGCTGCTGCACTTGAGCGACTTGTGTGCAATATCAGTACAAACAGCTTGAGAAAGTGTTTCACGATCTTGATTGTGAATGTTGTCCCATGTTGCCAACATGATGTTGGCATCAGGATTAAAGTTTTGCTGGTATTTTGACTGAGGTCCAAGTTACAACATGACCGTTTGTACATGTGTACACATGAGACAGATACGACAACAAGTTCTCAAAATGCTATCGTGCTTGCATAAGTCTTTTTCACACAAGTGTCTTAATTTCACATGCGTTGAATCGCACTGCTGGTTTTGGATGAACTGCACGGCCCTGATGCCCATAGCTAGGCGCCCTGTGTAACGTAATTGGGGCTTAAAAGGCTCAGCGGGATTCAAACGCAGTCGCCAGACCTTGCCCGAACATAAAAGCCTGTGTTGCTCATATCTGTGTTCTCACAGCAAGCAGAAAGTGTTTCGGTGAGATACCAGTCTCTCGTGCCTACTTCGAGAGCAACACAGCAGCTTGAACACGGCTACAAGTTGAGGGATCACAATCAGTATGGGCAACTGCGCTTCGGTAGGGCTTCAACTCGGAGCAGTGCTAGCAAGAATCGTAGCTGACTTACCGACTCGTTTTCCTAACGTGTTGTTCACGTTTAAGATACCACACTAGACCTCGCACCACAATTTGCCCGCAAACTTGATATTGCAACTGGTTAGAAAACTCAGATATTCACCGTGTCAGCCCATGCATGGCCTCAAAATTCTGCTAAATGTGTAGGGTCAGGCTGGCCAGCAGCAACAGGGAGGTGGATGTGCCGGCAGATTTGTCAAGACAGCCTTTTATGCAGTTGCTTCAGGATTTGGCTTTACGCTGGGCTCTGACGCGGCCAACGATGTTGTTCATGGCATTGAGGGGCATTGACAAAGACTAAGTTGTGTGTACATGGTCTGCGTTGCCTGAGCTCATGTACTGTGAAGTATAGCCCTGCACAAACAAGATGTGTGCTGTCAATTTGGCATGCTTGCATCTTCAAGTTCTGTGTTTTAAAGTAACAGTTGATTTTGTGATTGCCTTAGTACATCTAAGAATTGATGGTTTGTTCTGCGGGAGCACCAAT
>JAABUP010007230.1_pt1 | contig 15076 bp, 22 predicted proteins | sample 5559201 | NCBI WGS metagenome assembly JAABUP01 (sample SAMN10711887, study PRJNA513373) | rock metagenome | isolation source: Antarctica rocks | place: Antarctica | reverse complement strand
TGACTGACCTGACTTGTCAAGGCCCAGAGATTTGCGGACCTTTTTGTAGGCAGCAAAGTTCTCCACAGTCTCGACAATCAGCTTCTTCTGGTCTTGGGGCAGGATCACATCTTCCAGCTGCACTGCACTCGGGAAGTACAGATGGCTGCCGTCGACCATGTCTGAGAACTCAGTGTCCAGGCCACACAGGAAGTCCAGCATGCGCCTGTCGATGTCAACCCCCTGTACACGCAGTTGATGCACGTATGTAACAACACTGCAATGGGCTGTAGTGCAATGCACAGTCTACTCTCCATGACAGATCAGATGAGGGTGAGTATGCAGCTGTGTCAGCCATCAAGCCCACAATGGGGGATCATTGTTGCATTGTGTCGGATTTTGTCGAATCAGTGCCAGATCTTGTCAGGTCAGTGTCGATCCACTAGTGTTTGTGTCCATGTAATGGTGCTGTGATGGGCCTGCAGCACAAATCCCGGGCTGCTGTGGATGATATTTAGATGAGCTGCATAGTCACACTTGCCTTGGCCAGCTGTCAAGCTTGCAGCAGGTGATCATTGTCAAATGCCAACAGTGATGTCCAGGCCCATGTTCAGCAAGAGCATCATTGTGAAAGAAAAGAAAACTGTACATCTTTCGGTAATCATGACGGGAGCCTCCTAAGGCAGCAGCCCAGAGCTGCATCATTGTGAAAGTAGCGCAACAGCATGTTTGGAGGGGGAATGCAATGAGATGCAGCAGAGTTGCAGGCAGCCATGCCTGGCGGTGTGCGCTCTGATGCCTGGCGGTTGGCTTTGCAGTCAGGAGCAGACCTGGTCCATGATGTCTCTGGAGAAGTCTGTGTTGCTGAGGGTGATGATGCCGTCCTTGATCAGACGCCCACTCTTGTAGAAGTACTTGCGCGAGCTGATCTGCTCCTGCAAGCTTGTGGGTAGGAATGCCAGCAACAAGGACCCCACCTGCAAGCATGGCATGAGGATGAAGCTTTTGCCTGTTTTGAGTGGGGCAGTGCAAGTGAGCTGTAGCATACACCCTCAGCATCATATGGGTTCCAAACAAGCAATGTATGATCTGGTCTCACTCCTGCCTTGTAGTGTACATTTGGTACATGTTATGCCCAGCGCAATTTCTGTATATGCCATCCTGTGATTTGTCATGCGCTAATGAGAACCATACTGGCATGAAAAGGGAACTTTACGCTTTCAGCAACCACAACCTGAGCCTCCTGAGGCAGCAGCCTGGAGCTAAGACCACAAGCCAAAGCCCAAAGGGATGAAAAATGAGTCTTACTGTGAGGGGTGACATGGCAGTCATCTCGTCCATGCCTGAGCCAGGCTTGTTGGCCAGGAAGGTTCGCTGCACTGATGGCGACACATGGCAGCCCACCAGCACCTCCAGCACTAGCTTCTCAAAAGGCGCCAGCTGTCTTGCTTCTGCCAAGCGTTGCAGCCTGGGTTTCCAGGGCTCACCATCTGTGCACCACATGGACACAGTCAACAAGCAGTCAACAGCATGCATACATGCAACAGAAACGGTAGATTTGTGGGCAAGCAAGCCCTGTGCACCATACTGGCACAATGAACAAGCAGCAACATGGCTGCACGCATCATAGTTGACAGAAGGAGTAAGCTTCAGAGCAAGCAAGTCAGTGAATGAGCTTGAGATATAGTGAGCAAGTGAGCAAGTGAGCGGGTGAGTGAGTGAATGGATGGATGGGTGGGTGGGTGGGTGGGTGGGTGGGTGAGTGAGTGAGTGAGTGAGTGAGTGAGCAAGCGAGGGAGCGAGTGAATGAGTGGATGATTCAGCAAGCAGGCAGACTGGCTAGGGAGTGAATGCAAGAGCCCATAATCACCAGGCTGCACATGATGTGCCTGGCAACCTTAATAGTCAGATCAATGTCCCTGCCCAGGTAGGACTGCAGCTCACAGCGTACCTTGGCCAGCAGCCTGAGTCAGCTTCAATCTGCGCTCCACCCTGCTCTTCTCCAGCCTCTCCTTCCCCTCCAGCTCTCTCAGCTGCTGCTGGGCTCGGCTTTTGGGGTCCCCTCGCTTCCTCTGGTGGTAATACAGGCCCTCATCCTCGAATCCTTCCTGATCTGCATCTTCCAGGGCCAGTATGCGCCTGAATTTGCCAATTCTGCAGGAGACATACAATCATTTGGCACAGTATTTTGCATCATACACAGGACAGGTGTATTTGGCGGCTAGCGTATACACAGTGGTAATAGCTTGCGAGAAAGCTTGTCTCACATCAAGAGTGTGGTGACACAAGATCAACACCTCCTGCATGCAAGAGGTTTTCTGGAGCCAACCACATGCATGTATGTATGGCAGTGGTTCTGCAGGAGCTCTATCCACAGTCAATCTGCAACCACCTTACACAAGTATGATATTTCATTGCAGCATCTCTGTCCATTGACAAGATCTGCATGCATGCAGCAGCTATGCCTTTTGCTTGCAAAAGTGCATCAAGTCCTCACTGTTGAGCTAAAATAATGTGCACCAGGACCAGCAATGCCTACCTCAGTGTGATGATCATCAGCTTGAAACTGTCTTCAAGGTACTCCAGGTCATTCCGATATTCTCGCATGGACCCTTCAGCCTCCTTTGGCATATCCTCAGTTCTTGACGCCGCAGCTGCATTGGACTGGCGCCGCTCAGCATCCCTTTCTTCTTGTTCAGTCTCCATGCTGACTGCACCATCTGTGGATTCCCTTCTGGCTGAGGTTTCGCCACTTGGCGCTGCAGTGTCAGGTGAGATGGTAGGGTCTGTGGCAGCTAGGACAGCACTAGCTGCTGCTACAGCTTCATCAGCTGTTGCAACCTTATCACGCTTTGTTGCAGGGGACTCAGCTGACTCACCTGTGAGCACATTGCCTCATGACTCAGCAGCAGGTGAGATAGTAAGCCTTGCGTGTACATGGTGTAAGCTAAAGCTGTATACACTGGATGTTATAAGTGCTGTTGCGCAGCATACAGAGTCCTGGTCAGTGGAAAGCTTGTGCATCTTGTCACGTGAGATGTCACATTTAGGTGATACATTACACAGGTGTAGTATCACCTGAACGTGAAAACTCATGTGACAAGATGCACAAGCTTTTCACTGACCAGGGCTCTTTCAAATTGGACCTTTTTGTAGTCTGAAACAGCCTTGCATGGGCTGTGCAATGCACTCACACTCCTTCAGAACTCTCAGTCACTGTCTGTTGACTCCCTTGATGAGTTTCAAAAGTTGAAAGTGGTTGCTTGATTGACATGGGACGCAGGGCCAAGCTTACCACCAGCACGCCGCTTTCTGCCTTGGACATCGCGCTGCACTTCCTGCTTGATCAGGTCAAAGACATCCTCATCTGCGCCCAGGCCTGCACAATTGTCATGGCAGATGTGACAGTGATGTTTGAAAGATTGGATAAGTACAGGACGAGCTGCTAATGATGCAATGGAAGGACAGAATACCTATATCTAAGAATACCTGTCACACACTATACGACGTTTTACGACAGTCAACTTCTAACTCTTTGACTGTATGAAAAAGAGCGTGTGCTATGAGGTGCTCTTGGCTATAGATACACTTGGTGTGCCGTCGCATCAGACCAGTCTTGTATGTACCAAATTCAGCCATGATCGCGTGAGTGGACTACAACTCCTTGTTCTATTGCAGACAATGCAAAGGTATGTGCTTGCTGTCTTGCGACCACGATCTAGACAAGGTGTATAGCTTTGGGACCTGAGGCAGTGTATTGCAACTCTATGCTGCAATTTGGCTTGGGTCGTCAAGCCACATTTGCACAAAACACCCTGACAGACATACCAGACCCAAAAGTAATCAAATATGCAGTCATACTCAGAGTAGGGAGACTTGTTTGGATGGCCACTGACTCATAGGTGCACACCTGATGCGTCTGCAAGGGCAGGTGGTTGAGCCTGTGCTGTGGTGGCAGCCTTGACCTCGCTGAAGTGGTCATGACTGAAGGATGGTTCCTCTTTCAAGACATCCATCAACTGGGTGTTGTCAACCTGATGAACATGGATTAGCTTACAGCGTACGCTTCGGTACTGACTGCCGGACATGATGTGAGCAGCAGATTGTGTAGAGCAGACAACAAGCATTGCTGACAGGCTCCTGGTGATCATGATGACATGTTAGCACACTGTACTGTCCTGCAGTCATAGCCATGCATGGCAAAGCTGGAAGGACATGAGCTGCAGCACTTATGCAAGTCTCAACAGTGAAACACACTCTAGGCCAAGATTACATATGGCAGGAGTTTTCCTGAGCACGTCCATGACAGTGGTGTAGTACAGATATCAAGACTTGCATGCTGACCTTAAGTAGCTCCTCCTCTGAAAGAGGCTCTCCAATGAGAGCCTTGATGACTTCAGAGCTGAAATGCAGGCTGTTGTCGTTGAGAGCCTTAGAGGGTATGCTGAAGGCCATCTCGTCAAAGGCTTGACCACCACCCAGCAGAGATTTGCTGCAGTCAGGGATGAGGCCCTCCTTGATGTGCTGGCGCTTGGGGCTCAGAAACTGTAAGATCTCTAGTGTGTCCTGCAGATCATGAAAAACTTGTCAGTTACCATCTGCTGTTTGCATTCAATACTTCACAAGCTGGGGGCCAGTCATTGGCGTGCAAGGCCACATTGGCTGTGATGCATGCTACAGATGACATGGGAATTCCTGACCATGTGCAAGCTCAAGAATGCTGAAGAACATTGCAGGGTTGAGCTTGCACTGACTGATAGAAGTTGTTTGGCTATTGTGATATGAGTAAGCATTGCCTGCATGAAACGATCGAGCTGTGTTCCGTGCCTATGCAGCATATTAGTGCTCAGCAGGTCTGCCAAATCTTGTGGGCTGATGTGAATGCATGCCATGTTCACTGCATGATGTGCTGAAGCTGTGTTGAGTGCCAAGTCAGCACCCCTGGGCGCAGGTCTGGAGAGTGATGTCGGACCGATGTGAAGGTTGTAAACATGGACTGCACGATATGGTGAAGGTGATTGGGCAGCATGCCTGGGCTCACCAAGCCTGCAAAAGCTGCAAAGGATGGAGGAGACCTGCCAAACTTGGGGAACAGGTTGGAGAAGTCCTCCTGGCTGACTTGCTTGACCAGCACATACAGCATGGCCAGCCTCTCCTTGTCTGTCAGGTCTAGCCTGTCCATCAACCGCTCAAACCTTGGCGCTGTGCCCTTGCTGTCCTGCCCAGCAGCTTTGCGCTGCTGTTGGTGGCTCTGCAGCAGTTCATTGCCCAAAGAGCGTGAGGGTTTGGGTTGACACAAGAGGTCAGTGTAAGTGTGTGCATGCATGTTGTCTGAACTGCTTCGATCCTCTGCTTCTCAAACAAGAAGTGTGTTGCCCACGTGACTATGCAAAACCGCTGTTGTGCTGTGATTGGTGCTTGTAACAAAACTCCCGCTGAGGAGTGCTGGCAAGCACTCATCTCAGGAAGTCAATGTTTGGGTAGAGTGAGCACACAGGGCATACTTTGACATTCCTGCCAATGCAGCAAAGTACTGACAGTCCTACACAAGTTACAAGTTCGAAGAAAGATTTGTACAGCACATCATGTACCTCAATAGCATCGAGAGCCAGCTGCAGCGCTGCTTGGGTGGGCTTGAGGTACCGGCTTGAGAAAGCCCAGCATTCACCTTCATATGTTGATACATTGTCTGCACCGTTTTGTGCTGCAGATTTGGCTTTGCTCCCTTTTTTGCTGACGTTGACGGGCTCAGCAGCACCATCTGCACAAAGAGATTGTTTTCTGTACCTCCCTTGATCACATGAGGTGCACAAAATGCTTGTTAACAACAGTAGGATGCCCCTTTCAGCTAGTGAAAACATATGTTACCAATTTGCACGGCCCTCAATAATATAGCTGCATCAGCAAGCAATGGTGGATGAAGATGCCAGCAAGACAGTATAATGCTTACTTTGCAGTCGTGCTGTAAGGACTGCACTTGAGTCCTGGAGCTCATAGGCACAGGTCTCAAGGCTGGATGCACAGCTGATGAGCAGCAGTCTCAACAAATAGAGTGCCTCTAACTCTCTGAAGAATGCTTTGTCATCAGGCTGCATCCCAGATGACAGATTCAGAAATGTGATTTTGAACGACCTTTGCATGCTAGACATTTCCGCGTGATGCACAGAGAGGAGTAAATAGCAGGAAAAAACCAAATGCATGTGTGCATGTAAATGAAGGTTGTCTTGACTGCCAGTTCAACCTGCTGAAAGGAAGCACTCTCTGACGATATGCCTGACAGTACTCTCTTGACAATAGGCTTCAAAGCGAACGTGAAGGGCTCGTTGGCAAACAGCTCAAGCGCTTCCTGTGCGTTCGCAGCGGCAACTGCGAACCACACAACGTTTGTGAACAGAGTAGGGCAGGGTCAGCAGACGCTTGGGATGTTCACGATGACAACCTTTGCAGATCACTGACTTCGACAATGACCTGCCGCCGCGTTATTGCCACTCGATGCACGCAGATCTTGCGACATCGCGCAGTTTTCCTAGACGCACATGCACGGAGACAGGTGGGAGCAGTCCTGAGCCGTACCTGTTCCATTGCTGTGAGAAGCTGCACCATCCTGACCTGCTGTGTCACTCTGCGCCTTGCTTTTGTTTGTCATGCTGACTTCCAGCGCTGTAGGATGTGCCGTGTGCCTGAGGCAGCCAGTGAGGCAGCGCCTCAATTGCTCTAGTTGCTGCTGCTGCGATTGCGGAACTTGACCAGGGCGGCAGGACGTACAGGCAGTGCAGGCGGCCCTTGGACCCCAGACTGGGACGATATTTCCCAAACGCGGCACCAGCGTGACCTACCGACGTCTTGCATTGAGCTCGTCAGTCATTACAGGTTTGTTGGCAACGACGGATATCAGGACGTTGTGCTACGCATCGCCGGCCCTGCTCAGTTACAAACTGTTGAGCAGATCATTAGGTCTTCCTGATCAGCGTCGCGTTTCAACGCAACCTCAGGGCTTCGGTGCACGATTGACATTGAAAGTCTTGCAATCTCTGAGCCTGAATATTCAGTAAGGTCTGGCCCAGTGAATGACATCGCCGAGACCTTCGGGTGCATGCTATGCATGCTGTGCTCTGTGAGATGTTGTGAAGCTGGGTACAAGCAACAGAAACATGCAGATGCTCATGATCAGCACGCTGGATCATGAGACAGTTGTTACTCTGCAACGTAGCCTGCAGTCAATTACCAGCTTGATGGCGCTGCAAATCAGGCACCTGCCTTCAGTTCAGCTTGGCCTGTGTGGGGTGGTGCAGCACAAAAGGGATGTCAGGCTTCAGGTAGAATGTTTGCCTTACTGAAATGGACCGTCGTGGCAGTGGAGAAAATCTGGCCTTGCTGCAGATGATTATGCGCCCACAGCCTTTTGATCTCCGTCAATGGCATGTTGCCCTTCAGAAGCTGCCCACTCTGCTGGCTGGCACCTCAGTGGGCAGCACTAAATCTGGTGCGTCAGTTGCTCACAGGCTGTTTTTAGCTAGTCCTGTGTACAATTGGAGTGGGGATGCTTTGCAAATTGCTCATGTGGTTCCTATTGTGGTGCAGCCCTGGCTGCACAGACATTGGTGAATTTCATGGCCACAGATAAGGCTCTGTCAAGCTGCAGCAAGTCAGTGACCATTATTGGACAGGCTTTTGAGCAGGTGACTGCTTTTGCAGATGTTCTCAAGGTGAGTGACTACTTGTGGGTGCTGAAAAGGAATCCATCCAGAGTCCCAGGGTTAACTGTATGTTCATGTGTAGCTTGTTCAATGTAGCAAGCTTGAGGGCAATTTTGACTTTCGTATGGATCAGGGGGGCACCTTGTTTGGCCCTGTGAATGATGATCAAAATTGTTGTTTTGCAGTCTGCGGCAGAGAACTGCATACAGGTTGACTTTGTGGCCATACCTGACAGTGGAAACAGCTGTTCGATGACTGAAATGGAGTGGGCAGACTTTGCAACAGGGCTTGCAGAGTACGAAAATGCCTCCGCTTCATATTGTCCCTGCGGTGAGCAAGTGTGCTCTCTTGCAGCAATGCACACCGCAACAGGATTGCCAAAGCCATTCATTTTGGGCTAGCTGGCATTATGACCGCACTTGTTTGTCAATACCAAAGCAAGCAACCCTTTGCTATGATGTCTCACTGATTGCTCTGTAACATCCTAGGCTGGTTCACTCTGCAGCCTTGAGACAGCACACCATGCCTTTCTTTACGCAGCATTAAGACGTGCAGGATCATACCTACTCATCTGCCTTCCAATCACTATCAGCAGCTCACCCACATGGATTTGCATGACATGTTACATCAACTGCCAGCATCTGCTCTGCTGTCCTGTTCAGGCTTGATCCCTGCACTTTTGCTGCAGATCCCTTTGCCATTCACCAGCTGTGCCTGCGCTGGCTTCACTCTGCTCTGTATCCACAGCCCTCCACCATAACTCTTCACCTGCCACAACCCCCCTCTGCACCTCAAGCATCTGCCACCCCCACCCCCTCGGGGCCCTCCAGCAACCCCACTATGGAAGCCAATGCTAACAGCCCCGCCAGCAGTCATCCTTCTTCCAGTCACACTCCTCATGGCGGGTCCTCAACAGGCCCTTTGCTCAACGAGACACCCTCTCAGTCTGTGTCTGCTTCTCCTGGCTCATTGCCCGCCAGCCTGGTATGCAGAGTCGTGTCTGAGGTGGCAGAGCTGTCATCTTCCTTGCGTCATCCTCTGCTGTGCCCTTGCCATGGGGAGCCAGTCCATCAGCCTGCATCACATGACCAGCAGCAGCTTTTTGGGTGCTCTGTCTCAGGCACATGCTTCCGGCAGCTAGAGCTGCAGCAGAGTACAGGCATGGTGCAGGTCTGATTGCTGCACAAACTTCCAGTCTATAATGCTGTTTCTTCATTGCACTCTGTGTGCTCATTGTCACCTGTGTAATGTGGAAATAGAACCTCTGTAGACGTTGCATCACTTCTGCCATCAGCATTGTACTGTTCAGTTCACGGAACAGGGTATTAACAATCAGCAGATGTCAGACTGATAGCTGCCAACCTGAGGTGTACTGAATGGCACTGCGGCATCCGTTCACAGGAAGCATCTAGATGATTAACGAGCTAAAGTCCGAGCTTATGCTGTTGCTCAGGATTTACAGCTATACAAATCTGCAGGTGGGTCATTCAACCAATCTCAGCATGCCTTCAGCTCAAGCAGCCGAGCTACAGCCGGCCAGTAAAACAGGCCGTGGAGATGAGACATCACTGCATGCCGTCAAACGCATCAGGGTAAGCTGATGTGGCTCACAACAACACAAAACATTAGATGTCTTGTTGAGTGTCGTGGAAGAGTATGACCTGCATTGTTCATGCTAATACAGGTGGGCTTGCATTGCATGCATGATATAACTTAGGAGTGATTGCACACTTTATTTGTCTTGCATGTGCAGACTTCCTGATGCAACATGGTCCAGTTGAGGCAATGTCTTTCCCATACCAAGCACAAAGTTGGATATGCAGGCTGTGATTGTCTTACAGACTGCATATGTTGTCGCTGTGCAATGCCTTTCTTGTACCAAGCAGACATTCAGATATGCAGGCTGTGAGTTCCTCAAAGACTGGACATGTTGTCACTCTGCAATGCTGTTCCCATATCCAGCACAAAGTTGGACATGCAGGCTGTGAGTTCATCAACAACCAAACATATTGTCGCTCTGCAGGTGCATGAGTTGAGTGAGTCTTTGCTGTTTGGCTGGCCCAACATCCTCATCCCTCATGCTGACAGCTTTGACAGCATTCAAGACATGGAGGCAAATGAGCAGTGCTTCACAGGACTATGCCAGGTGAGTTTTCTGCTACCATGGCACTGCTGCTGCGCCTCCTCATGCATATTATATATTTATGAATATACACACACATCCTGTTCTGTTTAAAGCAGTCTCAATCTGGCATCAGAAATATTTAGCTTGCCAGTGCTGTTCAGTGCTCCTGTAGCTCATGGCTGTTCTTCCTGCTCTATTGAGTGTGCTTTCGTGGCAGAGTATAACTTTTGTCCAACAAGTGTCCAGCAATTCTGGCATGTGCAGAAGCTATGACTGCATCACAGACCACCACTTCCTATCAAGCTGTGTCTCCATTTAGACTGTGGCCACTGTACACCTCCAACACCACCAACCTCCCCACTACAAGCTCAAATCTGGTTTCCTGCACCGCAATTACGATACCTGCTGCCTGCTCCCAGCAGACTCATCAATGTGAAGCTGCTGTTGAGAGCTTTCTGGCAATGAGCTCAGCTTGTACAGGCACTCCCTGCTTGGGCTGAAACTGTGCTCTGCAGATTTGTGGCTGCTTGTCGCCTTACATCGCTGGGATGCCTGATGTTTGCACAGCACTAGAAACCCCTCTGAATGTTCTTCTAGCATGTGAGCTGCACCTGAGTACAGACACAGCATGCAACTGCAACGTCAACTCCACCAATGCTTGTGCAAGGACGCTTGCTGCAGACTGTGGCTGAAAACACCATCACAAGGTGGCAGCATGCTTGATCAGAGCCCTCAGGAACTGTGAGATTGTCTTAAATCACTTGGGTGCTGGATGAGCAGCAGGAGGTGTTGCTGTTCAAAGGATCCGTGGACTTGGATACCATGAAGGCAACAAGCTGGCCCGTAGCAACTGTGAGATTGTCTTACCTCATGTAGGTGCTGGATGAGCAGCAGGAGGTGTTGCTGTTCAAAGGATGCTTGGACTTGGATACCATGAGGGCCACAAGCTGGCCCCTGCACTATGTGGCTAGGCCTGCCTGCAATGGCTGCTCCATGCTCGTACGCAGGTATGTTTACCGTTTGACCTGCCTTTTGTGTATGCACACAGGCATCCTGCTCACAACATCTGCCTCTCAACTCATGCAAGCAGACTGATGTGCAAGAGAGTCGTGGCTGCCCAATTCACTCACTTACTCTCTCACTCACTTGCTGCTTGCTTGCTTACTCACTCGCTCACTATCACATCCATCCTTCCATCCATTCATCCAGTCACTTACTACGTGTCTTTCCCAAGGGTCAGTTACGCACAGTCCTGAGTAGCTCGCTGTATGGGATCCTTTCTAGAGTGCAACATGCATTGTGCGCAGATTACAAGACCAGACTGATGCAGAGAGAGGAGAAGCTATCCAGCTTGGTGCTCTGCTGATATGCTGCAGGCTGATTGTGGCATGCAGCACGCCCAGCTGAGTCAGCAGATACAGTGCAAACTGTCCAATGGCATATGTGATGCAGGATTGCTGCTAGTGAGGAGCTGCTGCCTGTGAGCCATCTGCTGGCACGCCAGGCGCCAGAAGTGCCTTCACATGTCAAGGCAGGCCTGCAACGCACCCTCCAGGGAGTGCCGGTCTCTGAGTACTCGCCTTTGGACAACCATAGTGGTGCTATGGACAGACTTGCAGTACGCCCCTGCTCTATCAAGACCACATTTGTATGTACATTGCATCTGTTGTTTCATGCGTGTAAATGTGAGCGAGACAATGTCTCTGATACAAGAGGCCGGGATATGGTTACACAGAGTTCACGAGCTGATTCACGCCACTGTCATGCTTTGCACTCTCTCACATGACGATGTATGACTGCAGCACACCACTGAAAATCTCCTGCTCACATGATGCTCTGTGACTGCTGGCATGCCGCTGTCTGTGTACGCAACACAAATCTGCATCAAACACTTCCTGCACCTGTACTGACTCAGCTCCACATGCTGCTCACAGGGATTGGTGTCCCAGAGCCTGCCACCCAGCAGCACCCTTCCACACAGCCGCACAGCTCATGTATCATCACGCTCTGCATCTCCAGCATCAGGGAGGGCGCCTGCGCCTGCTGCCCCTGTCAAGCCCACAGAGCCTCATCCAGCACAGTCACAGCTTCCTGGATCAGGTCAACCAGCTGCAACTGCCGCTACAGCTGGCAAGTCTACAGCAGACCCAGCACAGCCCAGGGCTTCACATGCAGACAGGCAGCTTGCTTCGGCTGCTTATGGGCATGCCACGGCAGCAGGGCATCAGCATCATCAAGCAGCACACCATGGTTTTGCAGCACCAGGCAAGCAAGCAGTGGGTTCAGCTGCTGGTCTGAGGCCAAAAGAGCATAGACTGCAAGCTCCTGGCCAAGCAGAACAGGTGTGCAATTGAATGTCATAGGAGCCATCACAAAGATGCATTTGCAGCTGTAATGTCCCCAGTCGTACTCCTGGTCATGCAGTGTGCAGACTCGAGTGAGCTTCTATGTGATCATTACATCAGCAGTGTCCTGACTAGTACAAACAACAGTACATGGAACCATGCTATGCTGCAGGGTATAGCAAAAGCATGCGTGCGCCTGCCCCCTGCGCCAAGTTTCAGCTTTCACACCAAGCCAGCTGCTGAGTCTGCTCAACAGGATATGCATCAGGGCAGACAGAAGTCTCAGACTCATGTGGCCAAGCTGAGTGGCAGTTCCCAGCCAACAAAGACTGCGCGCAAGGCAGCGCCATTGCAAACACAAGCTGATTTGCAGAGCTCTAAGCTAGTACTGCAAGCAAATGATAATGGGCAACGAATGCCAGACAAGCAGGCACCATCTGTGTCGCAGACAGGTTCTAGGCTGAATTTCAAGCGTATAAGAACGATCAAGTGAGAAAGCTCACAGTGCAGTCCTTACAGGAGCTGCAAGTGCTGAACACAGCTGATACAGAATCAAAGGATGAAAAGGAGAAGTAAGACTGCTACAGGATAAGCCTGCCAGCTGGCATAGACATTGTGACAAAAGTTAAAGGTACAGGAAAACAGAGGTTGAGATCACATCTCTTTTTTGCATAAGCTGTAATGAAAGAAATGGCTCATAACATCAGTGCACAGTTTTATTGGTATTGGCAGAAATACAACGCAGGGAGAAGCAATAGGTACATGGGCAGAAAGTCTGAAAGGCAAGACAAAGGATTCAGGGGACAACGGGCTGAGGGCGCAACCAAATGTATATGTCCTTCACAGTTGCAGATAGCCAGGACCACGTCCTGAGTGCGCAGATTGTTGCGCTGATGCGCATGCGCGTCGTCCTAGACTGCAAATCTCCGATATATTCAACCGTGCCTTCAGCATCCTTGCTGTATGCCATGCCATGCAAAGCATGCACAGCATTCACGCGCAATCTGTCACTCAGAGGAGCACCCAACATGGACGCAGTGCTCCTGACAGTAGCCGAAACCTTCAAAATCTCGACTAAAGAACGAGGCAGGGCTTCTAGGAGCTTCCCCAAATCCCCAAGATTGTCCACCCCAGCATTGCTTCGAAGCCTTTTTCTCTCCTCTGGAGAAACCTGTTTCAGCCCTCCAGGTCTCAAAATTGCAGGCAGCAGCTCACCCCCTCTTTTGCCAGCAATTGCTGTCCCCAAAGCGACGGCTGTCTGGTGGTCTTGCACCACGAAGGAACACCAGAGCTGGCAGTACTGCTGGCGAAGCTTGTCTGGAATGGTCAAGTAGAGACCATGATCCAGCAGAACTAGCTGGGGCTGTTTCCACTTTGTGAAGTGCCGCCACCAGAACCCTGCCAGTGCACACACTACTTGCTTGCCAGCGCCACAACAGATGCTACCATGAGGCAAAATTCCACCACGAATGGCATGGAACTGACCTGTGACTCATTGACATACATACTGAATGGTTGATCAATGCTTGCAAAAAGTAATTTTGTGATGCATGCTTGAAAACAAAGATCAAACATGACATGCTTTCCTGCTACATTTGCGACGCAGCTGGTCACAATCATTCACGTTACAGGCCAACCGATTACATCTTACAGATCACAATATGCAGCGCCACACAACTAATCTGCTTATACATGCTTTGTTGATGAGGCCTACCTTGATCAGGAGCTGGGCGAACCAGGATGTTACCAGGATGGGGATCAGCGTGAACAAAGCCATGGACATACGTCATCTCGGCAAAGACATCCAGCAGGAGAACAGCTACGTCCTTGGGCCTGATGGAAGCCTGCTGCATGCTTTCTTGGTCATTCGCCCGGCAGCCCTCCACCCACTCCATTGTGATCACACGCTTTGTGGACAACTGCACACGAGCATGAACACTGGAGATGGGCGCTCTTGCTGAAGACCTAGGGGATTAGCAAAAAGGCAACAAAGAACCAAAACTACACCAGTTGGTGATGATTGGATGAGAAGTCAAGAATTATACCAGGCTGCCCAGGTGGGGAAGAGGACATGTAGTGTTGACTGTAGTGTTGACTTTGACCTCATGGGGTCCTCACACCCATGAGGTGTGACATGTTGGTTCCAGCTCAAATGCAATATCTTGGCTTTCTTGAGGAGCCTGACATGCTCTTCTTCATGCATTTCATTCATCTTCATGCATGCCATCGTCCACCCAGGCATCCATTTCTTGACAACCATGCAGCCTTATTGACATGTGTTGATTGTCCGCAGGCTTATCACTCCCTTGCTTTGTCATGCCAGAGGCAATAAAGCCACATGTGGGACAGACGCATGTCCTTCTTGTTTGCAAGATGTTGCACGCTGTACACAGGCTGCAGCACAGAAGAGGAGTACACGTTCACCTCAGGAATCACAGCAGGAGCTGTGATATTTCTGCGACCCCGGAAGAAGTGCATCAGCTTTGCGGCGTTCTCAGCCTCAAGCCGGAAATCTAGCTCTAGGGCCAGATTCCGCCTCAGATCGTCCAGGACCCATCCCAACTCAAAGGATTTGGGGAACAGCCAAGCGGCCACTGTAGACAGCGCTGACAGTGTAGCCATGTCAGCTGCCACAGCAGCTTCCAGGCCCAGATACTGCACCTTGACTGCCACTTGCCGGCCATCATGCAAACGGGCCTTGTGTACCTGCATTCATCCATTTGAGTATTTGTACGTTCGTTCATTCCTTCATTTGTTTCCTCATGCATGCATTCACTCACTCATTTGCTCATTTATTCCAGCATTCATTCATCCATTCAGTTCATCAGTAGTTAATTCATTCACTCAACATATGTCTTCCCCTGGGTTAGGCATATACAGTCCTGAGTAACTCCCTGTATCTGTACCTGCAGCACAGACCATATCAAATG
>JAABUP010007228.1_pt1 | contig 15085 bp, 19 predicted proteins | sample 5559201 | NCBI WGS metagenome assembly JAABUP01 (sample SAMN10711887, study PRJNA513373) | rock metagenome | isolation source: Antarctica rocks | place: Antarctica | reverse complement strand
CTTGTCGGATGCCCCTTCGGACGGTACGGATCAGGCCCTTGACAAGTCCAATCCTCCCGCCTCACAGGGGCATTCGCATGTCACGACCCACCCAACGCGCCCACCAATCGGTGGATCAGGGCTGAGGCCCCTACATATCGACTGCTGCGCAGGCCATCTCAACTGGACGCGACCTAAACAAGCGGATCGCGAAGCGCGATCTCCCCGACGCCAGCCGACCCTACGATACGAGTATGACGACGTGCGTCTAACCGCCGCGTAGGCGGCCGTCCCCTACCGCGCCTGGGGACGCGCATGCGCCGCAGGATAGGATCTAGCGTCGAACTGTCCAGGTGCCTGGCCGTGTCGGAGGCGAGCGGGGTCTGGGCAATCGGTCAGGTCGCCGCGAGAGGTGACGTCATGCCCAGCCCTACGACCCTCCGCTTCCAGCACCCGGGCACCGAGTTCCTCTGCATGCTCGACGGGGTCATGGACTAAGCCACAGCCGCTCCGTCCACCGGATGGCACCCGGCGACGCTCTTGCTAGACGGGGAGGGCGCTCACGGACCCGTGGCCCTCGTCGCGATGCCCACCCGGAGCCCGGGTGGCTCCCTCCGAGGGGAGCCACCCGGGCCGGGGTGCGGGTGAGGGTCCTCGTCCGGTGTTAGAGGGAGCCGGCCCGCTGGCTGGGCTCCTCGGCGGCGGGCTCGTGGACCGGCTCGGGCCCGTCACGGTGCCACAGCGGGCGCAGCCGGTAGGTAGCGAGGTAGGCGAGGGCGCCGACACCGAAGCCCACGAAGTACGACAGGTCACCGGCCTCGGGATGGGCCTTCGCAAAGGCTCCCGTGTAGATGGACAAGGTCCAGAACGGGACGGAGGCGACGGCGCCCACAACCCACGCGACGAACCCCCACTCCAGGAGCCGGCGGGTGTCGAAGAGCTCCGCGATTTTCGCCCGGTCGTGGCGACGGCCGAAGACGTAGTCGAGGAGCAGGATGGCACCGAACGGGGCGATGAGGTAGGCCCCGACGAAGAGGAAGTTCTTGAACTTCGCCTCGAAGCTCTCGTCGGCCCAGAGGCTGATGAGGTAGGCGACGACGCAGATGGCGATGACCGCCGTCCGCCGGCTCACCGGGATCCGCAGCGTCTGTACCGAGATCGCCCCGCCGTAGACGTTGAGGAAGTTCTGCGAGAAAGACGAGATCATCACGACGAGCAGCGCGACGACGTGCCAGGAGCCGGTCATTCGCTCGAGGGCTGCGATGGGCGACTCACCGCTGGCTGCCGAGCTGCCCAGTAGCGCGCCGGCGATGGCCAGCCACGACAGGGAGACGAAGTTGCCGAGGAAGGTCCAGAAACCCGTGGCCCGGTTGACCGAGTCCTCGTCGGGCAGGTAGCGGGAGTAGTCGGAGGCGAAGGGCCACCAGGCGATGAGGAACGACAGGAAGTATCCCGCGAACGTAATCCAGCCGCCCACTCCCCCGACCCAGTAGGCCGCCTTCGGGTTGGTGTTGAAGCCGCCCGTCCAGCCGCGCGAGACCGACACGATGGTGATGATGGCGAAGCCGACGAGCAGGACGACCGCCAGGATCCGCTCGAGGAAGTGGATCATGTTGTAGCCGTACACGGCCACGACCAGCTGCACGGACACGAGGGCCAGCGCCCCAAGCCAGAAGGGCACCGCCGGCACCAGGGCGTGCAGGGCCTGACCTCCGAGAATGATGGTCGTCGCGGCCCAGCCGATCCCGGCGAAGACGTTGATGTAGGCCACCGGCACGAAGTTGCCGTAGAAACCCAGCGGCCCTCTGGCCTGGATCTGCTGGGCGACACCCAGCCGCCCACCCATCCGCGACAGGACCCCCATCACCACGGACCCCACGAACGACCCCGCGAGGATCGCCGTCACCGCCGAGACGAGCGAGAGCCCGAAGCTCACCGCGTAGAAGCCGAGCAGCATGATGGGGAAGTTCATGCCGGCGGCAAACCAGATAAAGAACTGCGAGACGGGCCGGCCGTGGCGTTCGGAGTCCGGGATGGCGTCGACGCCGTACGGCTCCACCGCAACGATACGGTCGCGGTACTCGAGGTCGGCCGCGAGTTCGCCGGTGGAGGCGCGAGAAACGTGCGATGGGCTCATGTGGTGCCTTTCTGGATGAGCGGGGCTGGTCGTGCGGTGGGTGAGTCGAGGCAGGATGAAGCGCATGACGGAAGGTCCGAGCGCCCCGGCGCGAGGAGCGCGAGGCGGTCTGCGGTCGGAGCGGCGAGGACCGGGTTGGGGGCCCGGTCCAGCTGGGTCAGAGGATGGTGAGGGGCAGTCCGGCGAGAAGGGCCTGGCGGCTGGCGCGGACGTGCTCACGCATGACCCGCTCGGCGCTGTCGCCGTCCTTGGCGACGATGAGGTCGACGACGGTGTGATGCTCCCGCTCGGACTGCAGGGGGCGCCCGGGCTGGGCCAGCGAGGTCTGCACCAGTCGGGCGTAGGCGAGCTGGTTCATCAGCATTGTGTAGTGGGCGGAGAGCTTGGCGTTGTCGGCCCCGCGCATGAGCAGGTCGTGGAACTCGGTCACCAGCTCGGCGTAGCGCAGACGGTTGCCATCGCTCACGGCCAGGTCGGCCTGGCGCAGGTTCTCCTCCAGCGCGTCGACCTCGGGGACCCGGCCCCGCTCGGCAAGCAGACGGGCGGCCGCCCCCTCCAGCAGTTCCTTCATCGCGAACAGCTCGGTGATCTCCCGGCGGGACGGGGTGGCGACGAAGGTGCCGACCTTGGGCCGCACCTCGACCAGCCCCTCGGCGTGGAGCCGCTTGAGCGCCTCGCGCACCGGGGTGCGGCTCACCCCGAACTCGTCGGCGAGGGCGAGCTCCGAGAGCAGGGCGCCGGAAGTGGTCTCGCCGGCGATGATGCGTCGACGGATTTCGGTGACGACCCGCTCATGGATGCTGCCGGCGGGCTCGATGGTGGCGGCTCTCATGACCAAGGAACCTAGACGAGCGGGCTGAGCCCGGTCGAACCGTAGAAGGCGCCGGCGCTGTAGACCACCGGGGCCTCGTCCGACGTGCCGGCGGCCAGGACCCGGCACACGAACACCGTGTGCGTGCTGGCCTGCAGCCGCTCGTGGATCCGCACCTCCATCCACGCACTCGAGCGGGCGAGGACGGGGCTGCCGTGGGGACCCGGCACCCAGTCGACGCCGACGAACTTGTCCGCCCCCTTGGCCGAGAACCTCGCCATGACGTCCATCTGCTCCACGGACGCGATGTTGATCGCGAGGTGGTCGGCCGTGAAGAGGCAGTCGTGCGTTGAGGAGGTGCGGTTGATGCACACCATGACGATGGGCGGGTCGAGCGAGATGTTCGCGAAGGCATTGACGGCGAGGCCACGTGGCGTCCCGTCGTCCATGACCGTCACGAACGTCACGCCGGTGACGAAGCGCCGGTTGACCTGCCGCAGGAGCGCGTCGTCGAGCGGCGGGCCCGCCATCAGCGAGGGAGTGCCCATGGGGCGGTCCTTCCTGGTCTGGGTGTCGGTGCTCACGAGTGGTGCCCCACGCTGACGATCCCCAGGGCGGCGAGCAGCGCGCGGGGGTCCCAGGTGTGCCACTCCGTCGCCACCCGCCCCGACCCGTCGAACTCCACGAAGGTAGCCCCGTCGACACGCACCCGCCGCCGGGTGGCGGGCACCCCCAGGAAGGGGTAGGTGTGGGTGCCGGTGCTGTGCCACCGGACGGCGGCCCGGCTCCCCTGCACCACAAGGTCGTCGATCGTCGTCTCGAGGTCGGGGAAGGCGTGCCGGGTGGAAACGATGCTCGCCTTGAACTCCTCGCGGGTCAGGCCCTCGTCATCGGCCGAGCTACGGCGGCGGTAGTCCTCGGCGAGCAACTCATCGAGCACCTCGACCTCACCCCGGTCCCAAGCCGCCGCCCACGCCTGCGTCAGGAGGCGAGAGCGGTCGTCGGGTGAGACGTCGTGCGTGGTCATCGCTGTCCTTCGCGCCGGTGGCTGGTATACATCAGGACGTTAGACACGTAACCTGCCGCTGTCAAGGGATTGGGCCGAGGAATCGGACGCTGCAGGTGAGAAGTTCGACGTAGCAGGCTATTCGCCCGTTTTCCTTCAACTAGACGCTGGCGTTCTCCGTCGGCCTCGGCTGGAGGGTTGACCCGTGGCGGACGACGTACTAGGTTCTCATGAATACATCAGTCTGAGGAGCTCACCGTGACCGTCGACGCCGACCCCCTGCCCCTCCTGCTCGACCCCGAGCCACAGCCGCTCGTCGCACCCTGGCTGCGCAAGGTCGCGGTGTCCCGCGAGCTGGTGCTGCTGGAGAACGGCTCCAGGCCGGGAGCCTGGGCGGTGAGGGCCACGGCCGCGGCCGTGATCACCAACCCCTGGGTGGGCACCGGGGCCGACGAGGACCTCTCCCCCGCCGTGAAGGAGGTGGCAACCGTCCTCGCCCGTGAACTCACGGACCGGCTGCTAACGGTACTGGGCGGGGTCAAGGCCGTCGAGGCCTTCGGCAAGGCCGCCGTGGTCGGCACCGGAGGGGAGATCGAGCACGGGGCCGCGCTCATCCACACCCCGTACTTCGGTAACCTCCTGCGCGAGTTCCTGCAGGGTGAGTCGATCATCTGCTTTTCGGACACCCGCGGTGACGCGGGCACCTCCCTCGTCGTGCCGATGTGGCACAAGACGCACGCGGCTACCCGCAGCCACTACCAGACGGTCGAGGTGCGGGTGGGCGACGCCCCGCGCCGGGACGAGATCGTGGTGGTGGCCGCTGCCTCGACCGGTCCCCGCCCCCACGCCCGCATCGGCGACCGCCGCACCGACCCCGACGTATCCTCCCACCACCTGTCCACCGAAAGGCAGCACCACTCATGAGCGCGCTCACCGTCCGTAAGATCATCACCGTCGTCGAGGAGACCCACTCCGAGGGAGGCCGCCCCGTGTCCCCCCCGGCTCGCGTGGCCGTGGTCGCCGCGGTGATCACCAACCCGTGGGCCGGCCAGGGGTTCGTCGAGGACCTCGGCCCCGGGATCGACAAGACCGCCTCCGACCTGGGCGCACTGCTTGCCCCCCTGGTCATCGAGGCGCTCGAGCAGACGCCCGAGGCCTACGGCAAGGGAGCCATCGTCGGCCTCGACGGCGAGGTCGAGCACGGGTCAGGGCTCATCCACACCCTGAAATTCGGCAACCACTTCCGTGACGCCGCCCGGGCGACGACCCTGCTCCCTGCCGTCGAGAAACGCGGCCCGGCCGGCGTGGTGTTCGACATCCCGCTTAAACACATCACGGACGCCACGATCCGCTCCCACCACCAGACCGTCGAGGTGCGCATTCCCGACGCCCCGCACGCCGACGAGATCGTCGTGGCCCTGGCCGCCGCCGCGCAGGGCCGGCCACAGCAGCGTCTTGCCGACCTGTCGACCGAGCGGTGACCCCGTGACGTCCGGGCTCGAGCCACCCGACGCGGCGGCCCGGGGCACCGCGGCGGCCGAGCCCGTTGTCCTGCTCCACGGGGTCGGTCTCGACCACACCGTGTGGGATCGGGTGGCGGCCGACCTCACAGCGCGGGGCCACCGGGTCGTTGTCCCCGACCTGCCGGGCCACGGCTCTGGTCCCCGGATGGGCGACGGGGCCGACCTCGCCGAGCTGGCCAACCTCGTAGAGACGCAGGTCCCCCTCGGGGCCCACCTGGTGGGCTTCTCACTGGGCGCCCTCGTGGCCCAATTCCTCGCCGCCCGCCGGCTGCGTGACCAGGGTCCGGCGGCGGTCGCGTCCCTCACCAGCGTGTCGGCGGTCTGCCGCCGCACCGACGCCGAAAGGGCCGCCGTGCTCGACCGGCTGCGGACCGCGGAGACCGACCCCCGGGCCGCCACGGCCGCGTCGCTGGCCAGGTGGTTCGAGGGCACCGAGGTGCCCCGCGCCGAGGTCGACCGCACCCGCTCGGTGCTCGAGCGTCAGGACCCCGCGCAGTTCCTGCGTTGCTACCGCGTCTTCGCCACCGGTGACGCGGTCGTCGCGCCGCTGCTGCCGCTCCTGCGGCTCCCGGCCCTGGCCGTCACTGGCGCAGACGACCCCGGCTCGACCCCCGAGATGACCCACCGCCTTGCCGACACCATCCCGGGCTGCCGGGCCGAGGTGCTGCCCGGCGTTCGCCACATGCTGCCGATGCAGGCCCCGGCCGCCCTTACCCACCTACTGCTCGATCTCTTCACCGGGAGGACCGTCCATGTCTGACGCGACCACCACCGCGACCACCCAGTCCACCATCACCCGCACCCACCACATCGGCGGCGAGCCCGTCGCCCCCTCCTCCGGCGAATCCTTCGAGAGCATCAACCCCGCCACACGCGACGTCCTCTACCGCGCCGCCCGCGGCAACGCCGCCGACATCGACCACGCGGTCGCGGCCGCACGGGCCACCTTCGAGGACCCGCGGTGGCGCGACCTCTCCCAGACGCGACGCGGGCACCTGCTGCGACGGCTCGGCGACCTCATCGCGGAGAACGCCGAGGAGCTGGCCCGCACAGAGAGCCTCGACAACGGCAAGCTGCTCCGGGAGATGCGCGGCCAGCTGGCCACGCTGCCCGAGTACTACTGGTACTACGCGGGGCTCGCCGACAAAATCCAAGGCGACGTCATCCCCACCTCTGACCGGTCAGTGCTCAACTACACGATGCGCGAGCCCCTTGGGGTGGTCGGGGCCATCACCCCCTGGAACTCGCCGCTGACGCTGACTACGAGCAAGCTGGCCCCCGCCCTGTGCGCGGGGAACACCCTCGTCATCAAACCGTCGGAGTACACCTCGGCCTCCGTGCTGCGCCTCGCCGAGCTCGTCGAGGAGGCCGGCTTTCCTCCCGGCGCGGTCAACGTCGTCACCGGCTTCGGAGCCGAGGCCGGCCAGGCCCTCGTCGACCACCGGCACCTGGCCAAGATCTCCTTCACCGGGAGCACGGCCACCGGCTCTCGGATCGCGGCCAATGTGGCGTCGCGGTTCCTGGGCTCGACGCTCGAGCTCGGTGGCAAGTCGCCCAACATCGTCTTCGACGACGCCGACGTGGCGAACGCCGCCATGGGGGTCATCGCCGGGGTCTTCGCCGCTGCGGGCCAGACCTGCATCGCCGGCAGCCGGGTCTTCGCCCACCGCGCGGTCTACGACGAACTACTGGAGCGGGTCGCGGCCCGCGCGCGCACCATCCGCATCGGCGACCCGCTCGACGCCGCGACCGAGCTCGGCCCGCTCGCCTTCGCCGACCAGCGCGACAAGGTCGCCGGCTACGTCGACCTCGGACGTCGCGAGGGGGCCCGTGTCCTCACGGGCGGTGCGACTAGCGACGGCGGTGGTCTTGGCGGCTACTTCTACGAGCCGACCATCCTCGTCGACGTCCACAACGACATGCAGGTCGTCCGGGAGGAGATCTTCGGCCCCGTCGTTGCCGTCATGCCCTTCGACACCGAAGACGAGGTCGTGCGGCTGGCCAACGACACCGAATACGGCCTGGCCGCCGGCGTATGGACCCGCGACCTGTCCCGGGCACACCGGATGGCGCAGCGTCTCGACGCTGGCACCGTCTGGGTCAACACCTACCGGGCCATGTCACCGATGTCGCCACGACAGGGGTTCAAGAGCTCCGGCATGGGCGTCGAGCACGGCCAGGAGACAATCAAGGAGTACACCCGGCTCAAGAGCGTCTGGGTCAACACTAGCCCTGAGCCGGTGGCCGACCCGTTCGTCATGCGGGCCTGACGTGCCACTGGTCGACATCACCCTCACCGCGGGCCGCAGCGAGCGCCAGGTCCGCGACCTCATCCACGCACTGCACGACGCCGTGCGCCGCACGACGGGCGCCCGCGACGAGCACATCCGGGTCATCGTGCGTGAGGTGCCGCGCTCGCGGTGGGCGACCGGTGACGTCACCGTCGACGAGATGCGCCTGCCTACCGCCTCGCCCGACCCCGCTCTCCCCCCTACCTCCACCCCCGAACCGACCTCAGAGGAGTCATCGTGAAGTTCTCCCTCTTCGTCCACATGGAACGCTGGGACGACAGCGTCAGCCACCGCCAACTCTTCGAGGACCTCGTCGAGCTCACGCTCATGGCCGAGGCCGGCGGGTTCTCCACCGTCTGGGTCGGGGAGCACCACTCGATGGAGTACACGATCTCCCCTTCCCCGATGCCGACCCTGGCCTACCTCGCCGCACGGACCACCAACATCCGCCTCGGGGCGGGCACGATCATCGCGCCGTTCTGGAACCCCATCCGGGCTGCAGGCGAGTGCGCGCTGCTCGACGTCATCAGCAACGGCCGGATGGAGGTCGGGCTAGCCCGGGGGGCTTACCAGTTCGAGTTCGACCGAATGGTGCCCGGGTTGGCGGCGAGCGACGGCGGCCAGCACCTGCGCGAGCTTGTGCCCGCCGTGCGCCGCCTGTGGCATGGCGACTACGCCCACGACGGCGAGATCTGGCAGTTCCCCACCTCAACCAGCGTTCCGAAACCGGTTCAGCAGCCGTCCCCGCCCATGTGGGTCGCTGCCCGCGACCCCAGCTCCCACGACTTCGCCGTGGCCGAGGGCTGCAACGTCATGGTCACCCCGCTGATGAAGGGGGACGAGGAGGTCGACGACCTTATGGGCAAGTTCGAGACCGCCGTCGCCGCGCACCCGGAGGTGGACCGGCCGCGGATCATGGTGCTGCGCCACACCCACGTTCACGCCGCCGCCGACCCCGACGGCTGGAAGCCCGCCGCCGTGGCCATAAGCCGTTTTTATCGCACCTTCGGTGCCTGGTTTGCCAACAAGGCCACTCCGATCGACGGGTTCCTTGATCCCACCCCGGAGGCGGAGGTCGCCGAGCGCCCCGAGTTCGGCGTCGACTCCCTCCACGAGACGGCCATGATCGGCACCCCCGAGGAGGTCGTCGCGCGCCTGCGGCACTATGAGCAGATTGGCGTCGATGAGTACAGCTTCTGGATCGATAACAGCATGAGCCACGCTGAGAAGAAGGCATCGCTCCGGTTGTTCCTCGACGAGGTGGTCCCCGTCTTCTCCTGACCACCCGACGACCCGTGGCACCGCAGGCCCACAGCCCGACCTGCGGTGCCACAGGGTCACCATCATCTACAACAGACCAACTCGGCCTTGCCGATGTCCAAGGCAGCCACCCGGTCGATGATCTGCTCCTCATCGGTCGACTCGGCGAACATCGATGCTCATCTCCCACCTCCACGCGATAAGGAACTCGACGGCGTGGCCGTCCGGGGGGATCACCAGGCAGGAGACAGAATCTAGTCCTCGTGCTCGACCAACGCGGCAACAGTGAAGGCGCCCACAGCGTGACCCCCGCGCCCGGCTAGTAGACGCCCTCAACGGAGCATAGAAACGCGGCGTCACCGGACGGCCACCACCCCATTTTCAGCCCGGGACGGGCGCCCCGGAAGGGGCAACTTGGCTAGTAGCCGCAAGAGCGGCCGTGTCCTACCGCCGCGAAGCGGCAGTGTCCTTCCGCCGCTAGTCGACCTAGCGCATCGCGCCATGAGCGGATGATTGAGGCCACTTGGCAGGCAGCGTCAAGAGGTCCTTAGTGGTGGCGCTAGCCAGCAAGGGGCTCGCGCTCTCATTCCTTCGAGGTACGCGACCTGGGTTCGACGGGCAGGTCAGACGGTCGAGGCCGACGGCTTGTTGTCCGCGCGCGCGTCGACGATGACGATGGACTTCGCCAGCTTGCTGGGCATCCGGCCCACGTCATGGACCACCTTCTGGGCCTTTGCCATCTCGGCGCCGGTGTAACCGATGATGACCAGGACCGAGGTGTTGGTCTTGTTCGCCTTCTCGTAGATCGCGAGCTGGTTCTCGACGTTGCGCTTGAGGCTGCTGGACTTCGCGAGCTTGAACTCGATGAGGGTCTTGTCGACCGCGCCCATCGAGATCTTGAAGTCCACCGGACCGCGACCGTTGTTGGGCTCGCGGTTGACGTCGAACCAGCTGCCCTGCAGCAGCAAACCGAAAAAGCCCTGCACCTCGCTCTCCTTCGCGAAGCCGACCTTGCCGCCCCCGCGGTTGATGACGCGGTAACCGTCCTGGTGCTCGACGTAGCGCTGGAAGGTATCCACCGCCTCACGAGCCTCGTCGTAGCTCGTCCAGGGGTTGTCGTACAGGGTGGTCTTATCGGCGATGTCACGGGCGGCGAGCTTGACTTGGTCCCGCAGCAGGGCCTGCGTCTCCTTCGCCTTGTCTAGGCTAGTCTCGCGGGCCTCGTCGCCGTGCTCCTCCTTGATGGCGATGTAATAGTCCGCGAGCTCGGGAAACGCCTTGATGGTTGAGGCGCGGGCCTCACGCAGCTGCTTGGCCGTGGGGTTTCTCACCAGGACCCGGCGGAAGTAGTTGTTCACCTGGGCGCGTACCTGCACGTCGGGCAGGGCGTCGGGCAGAAGGTCGAACTTGGTCAACATGTCGCTCCGGTTAATCCACGTGTCGTCCTTGGTCAGCAAGTCCATCGGCGTCAGGAGCACGAAGTCCTTGCCGAGCCGAGGCAACTCGTACCGCCTGGTGGCCCACGACTCAGTGTTGTAGTCAAACGCTGCCCGGGCCACAGAAAACGTGTCGAGAAGGTGGCCGTCGATGTGCTTCCTGGCGAAGTCCTGCGTGTACTTGCACAAGAAGTGCTTGATGAGGTTGGCAGTGAAGTCGCTGATGGTGTCGCGTCCTACACCGTCGCTGACGAGGGCGAGTTTCTCCAAGTGGCTGGATTCGGTAACCGTCTCCTCACCGAAGTTCTTGAGCAGCCCGCCGAACGCCTGGTGCAGTTCCCGGGCGAACTTTTTGCCGAGCCCGTGGCCAGCGTTGCTGTCCTCGGTGAAGCCCAACCAGTTCTGCTTGACCTCACGGAACGCGTACCAGTTCTGAATCGCACCCTCGGTGAGGGGCGCCGAGCCCTTCCGCTTCAGGAACCGCAGGTACTCCAGCATCCCCTCGTGCAATGCTTGGTACTTGTCGTCCTCGCTGGTAAACAGCAGGAACGGGTCGATGAACAGGGGCGTGTCGGTCACGACCGAGATGTCGTATGCGCCATAGTCCTCAAGCACCACGGGGTCGACGTTGAACCTGTCGCTGAACCAGAGTTCGTCCTCCTCGGGCACCCACGACCCCAGCGTGTCGTCGGTGTTGGCCATGGCAGTCCCCTCGATTGTCGCTCTCCGTCGGCGTTCCCGACTGAACACCCTTCATCGACCCACCCTGCCCAAACCTGTCCCGCTTCCTGCCTCGGTCCGGGTTTAAACACGGTCCAGCACTTCTACAGGTCCCAGCACCGAACCGCCGCGTCGGTGGCGGGCGAGTCACACGACCGCGGCATGCCCGTGGTGTCCTCTGCAACTCGTTGTTACGAGGGCACACCAGCAGGAGCGAGAGGCTCCATCGCGGCATGAACCTACGTTCCAGATCTGCGTCCCGCCGCCGCCAGTCGACCATGCGTACAGCGTCGGCCGACGTCGGCACGTCCGTAGCTGGCGGGCCGGATTGGCCTTGCGTGACGTGGCAGCATGCCAGTGTGGATATTTCAGAACACCAACCAACGTATAGGTGCATGGCGAAGGGGTGCGCGAACGAGGCCACCGTGGAACTCGAATGGCGGCACCCCACTCCGACGTAGTGACCCGTTACCTAAAACCTTTGCAACAGGAACGCTGACGAGATCATGGAGCCTGGGTCCGAAATCGTGATCGGCTGACGAGCGACTTGCGTCCCAGCTCCACGTCACTTCGCCGCCTGCCGGGCGTGTGTGTCTAGCCCAAATGCCGAGGAGCGGGAGTTTGTAGCCGGCTAAGCGGTTCCGACGCTTATGGCGCTCAAGATGCTCGACAGGCTGGCCGGGTGGGCCATCTTCACGTCTGCGAGATCGCTGGGTCGGAACCAGCGAAGGTCGTCGTGCTCCGCGGGTGCGGCGTTGGCGGGTTCCCCGTCCCAGCGCCTGACGAGGAACGCGTGCATGTCGAGGGTCGGGTCGCTGATCGTCATCGGGATAGGCAGGGGGTCGTGGACCTGGACGTCGAGTTCTTCTAGGCATTCGCGAATGACGGCGTGGTGCGGCGACTCGCCCGCCTCGACATGCCCGCCCACGAGGTCCCAACAGTCGGGATACCACCGACGCGATGGATGGCGATGCACCAGGAGCACGTGACCGTCGCGCACAAGCGCAGCGACTGAGATCGCAGTCTGTTCGACCATGTCGACACACTAGGCGCGACCGCCGACCACGCCGCGATCCGCTCGGTCAAAGCCGTGCGAGGTGCGTCTAACCGCCGCCTGCCGGGCTGTGGCGCGGCGTCGCCGGATCTGCCGATGGGCAGTCCGTCGTACAGATCCGCGTTGTGCGAAACGGCCACCTCCCACGTTCGTATTAGTCACGCGGCGAGGGGCGTTAGCCTGGCGGATGCACTTGTCTACGCGTACGTTATGGCGTACGCTGGTGGAGGAGGTGGTCATAGTGACTGCAGTAAGTGCGACAACGGCGCGGTCCAACCTGTACCGTCTCATCGACCAGGTCAACGAGGAGTCCGAGCCGTTGACCATCACGGGGCAGCGGGGGAACGCGGTGCTGGTCGGCGAGGAAGACTGGCAGGCGATCCAAGAGACGCTGTTCCTGGCCTCTGTCCCAGGGCTGGCCGAGTCCATCCGCCAGGCGCGCGCCGACGGTATTGAGGCCGGGTCCGCCGACCTCGACTGGTGACCACCTGGACGCTGATCTACTCGCGACAGGCCCAGAAGGACGCAAAGAAACTGGCGTCCTCTGGGTTGAAGACCAAGGCCCAGCACCTGCTGGACATCATCAGTGAAGACCCATTGGCCACGCCGCCGCGTTCTGAGAAACTGGTCGCTGACCTCGCCGGGTGCTACTCCCGACGAATCAACATTCAGCACCGGCTCGTCTACGAAGTTCTCCCCCACCAGCACGTTGTCCACATCCTGCGCATGTGGACACACTACGAATAGCACTCATCTGCGGCGACCCGCCCGTTCCGGTGAAATCCGGCGAAGGGCGCGAGAAGTGCGTCACTTCGCCGCCTGCGGACACGGCATGCACCGCCCTACGGCACGGGACTAGCGTCGATGAGGTCCGGTGCCCGGCCGCGATGGCGGCGAGCGGGGACTGGGCCGCTTGCCAAGTCGCCGTGTGAGGTGACTCCATGTCCAATCCGACCAGCCTTCTGCCGTTCCAGCCAGCAACGATGTCGACCGCTCAGCTGGCGGCGGTGTCCTACCTGGCCCGCTACGCCGGGCGGACCCACGCCCTCTACGCCTACCAGCTGCGGCAGTGGTTCGCCTGGTGCCACACCAACGGATTGGACCCGCTGGTCGGGATCCAGCGCGCCCACGTCGAGCTATACATCCGCCAGCTCGGCGACGGCGGGCTGATGGACTCCTCGGTCAATACGATGATGCACGCCGTGCGCGGCTACTTCCGCTTCGCTCACATCGACGGCCTGATCGGTTCCGACCCGGCCGTCTATGCCCGGCTGCCCAAGATCCACCGCGACGAATCCCGCACCCAAGGACTGGACCGCCTGGAGCTGATCCGGTTCCTCCAGGTCGCCCAGACCCTCACCGTCCACCACGGCGCCCTGGCCTACCTGCTCGGCATCAACGCCCTGCGCGCCTCCGAAGCCGCAGCGGTGCGGATCGAGGACTACGCCGACACCCTCCGTGGATACCGGGTCCTGCACCTGGTCGGCAAGGGCAACAAGCCCGCCACCATGCCGGTGACCGTCCAGTGCTCCGCGTCCTGGAGGCCTGCCGCGGCCAGCGGACCAGCGGGCCGCTGGTGCTGCGATCGATCTCCGGCAAGCCGATCGACCGACGGGACGTCTACCGCATGGTCACCCGGATCGCGAAAGCCGCTGGCATCCCGCGGCACATCAGCCCGCACTCGCTGCGGCACGCCGCGATCACGAACGCGCTCGACGCGGGTGTGCCGCTGCGCGACGTCCAGATCCTCGCCCGCCATGCCGACCCTAGAACCACCGAGCACTACGACCGCGCCCGAGGCAACCTCGACCGGCACGGCGTCCACTTCCTCACCGCCTACGTCGCCGGCATGTAACAGCCGGCGTCGTCGAACGAGCGGCGCGACCGCTCTGATAAGGAGCGATACATCGGGAGCTTCAGTAATCCGCGCGTAGATACGACACGACGCCACCTGGCCGGAGCTCGACATGATCGCCCTGAACAAAGCCCTCATTGATCTCAGCCAGACGCGACTCGACGAGGTCCAGCAGGTCGTCGTTGCGGATGTTTCCGGTGGCCACAATAAGCAGCCTGGCTGGAGAGCCTGTCAGCAGGTGGCTGTTGCGGAAGTCCGCGTCCTTGGTGACCACAATCCGACCGTCCCGGTCGGCCAAGCCGGCGATCTCCTGATCGATGGTCCTGTTGCCGTCCGGTAGGGACGAGGTGTGTACGACGTCGTGGCCGAGTTCGGCCAGCCGGGAGGCCAAACGGGCAGGCAGCTGAGCGTCTACCAAGAACCTCACGCGGCGCCGAGGGGTCCGACCGCTTGGCCACCTGCGGTCAACGCTGCAAACTCCAAGGTTGCAAGTAGGTCGTCGCGCTCCAGATCGGGGTAGTCCGCGAGGACCTCCTCAATCGACATCCCCGAAGCGAGCAGCTCCAGCAACATCTGCACGGGATACCGCAGTCCACGGATCACCGGCTTCCCGTGGCAGACCGACGCCTCGGTGGTGATCCGGTCGAGTCGCGACATGCAGCAAGCGTACTGCCGGACGGCATGGTGGTCGCGTCTCCGCCTGGGCATGGACGGAACCGACCGTCAGGACGACGCGCCGAGTCGGTGTCGCACCACCCTCCGGCGCTGGGTGGGCGACGCCTCGACCACGTAGCCGGCCTCGAGGAAGACCTGGAGCAGCCCGACCGACGCCTCATCCCAGATCACGGTCTTTCAGCACCAGGTAGAGAATCAGCTAGCCGCCTAACTGAGCCCTGATCCACCGAAGCGATTTCGAGGGCGGCTGTCCACGGTTTGAGTTGATGATTCTTGGTCGGTTGGCGTGAAGGGTGTGGTGGATCGGCCGGTCGGTCCGGCTCTTCCACGTGGGGGCG
>JAABUP010007227.1_pt1 | contig 15086 bp, 12 predicted proteins | sample 5559201 | NCBI WGS metagenome assembly JAABUP01 (sample SAMN10711887, study PRJNA513373) | rock metagenome | isolation source: Antarctica rocks | place: Antarctica | reverse complement strand
AGGTGCCGCGCGGGGTCAAGCGCAAGATGAGCGGCTATCCTCTGCGCCCGCGCACGCCACAGCCGACCACGCGCATCGACTTCAGCGCCGCCATCCGAATCGCAAAGTGAACAGCATTGCGGCTAGACCAACCCAAGGCGCGTGTGCGCCTGCTGATCCGCAATGGCGACGCTGCCAAACGCGCCGCGCTCGACCCGCTGCTCACTCGCGGGGCCGAGGTCATCGAGGGCGACCTTGCCGACCGCGCCTCGCTCGACCGGGCGACCCAGGGCGTGGAAGTGATCGTCTCCGCCGTCCAGGGCGGCCCCGAAATCATCATCGACGGCCAGGTCGCGCTAGCCGAGATCGGGCGACGCAACGGCGTCCGCCGCATCCTTCCGTCCGACTACGCGCTCGACCTGTTCAAGGCGACGCCCGGCGAGCACATGATGTTCGACCTGCGCCGCACCGCCGATGAGGCCATTGCGGCGACCGGCATCGAGCACGTCCATGTCCTGCAGGGTGCATTCATGGAGATGTTCGGCCCCGGCATGGGCACAATCGACTACGACGCGGGGGCCGTGACCTTCTGGGGCGACGGCACGCAAGTGATCGAGACCACCAGCGTCGAGGACACGGCGCGGGTGGTGGCGCGGGTCGCTCTGGACCGGACCGTTCAGAGCGGCAAGTTCGCCTTCGCCGGCGACAAGGTGTCGATCCTCGATGCGGCCAGGACGATCGAGGCGCAGGCCGGGCGCCGGTTCGAACGCCGCTCAAACGGCTCGGAGGCCGACCTGCGCGCCGCGATGGCGGAGGCGGCGGAGGACGTGTCCAACCCGTTCAAAGCGGTGATGCTGGCGTACCAGCTTTACATGCTGACCGGCCAGACCGCGCTGTCTGACCTTCAGAACGACCACTACCCCAACATCAAGCTCGAAAGTTTCGCCCGGTTTGCCGCTCGGGCGCTGCCCCGCCGGGCGGCGGCTTGAACCGTCATCTCCAATAAGGCCATCACCCGCCCGCTTGGCGGTGTGGTGGCTCCCCGACCACTCAAGGAGAGTTCGTCATGAGCACCGATACCCCTGCAGCTTTGCGGCCAATGCCCGGCTCGGAGGCGTTCATCCACAATGTCGACACGGCACGCGCCTATTGGCTGGTCGACGTCCTCTGGATCGTCCTCGCAGACGGCACCGACACCGGCGGCCGTTTCTCGCTGATGGAGCAGTTGCTGCCGAAGGGGTCGGGTCCGGGTCCGCACAAGCACACCTGGTCCGACGAGACGTTCTACATGCTCGACGGCGAGATCACCCTGCTGGTAGGCGATGAGATCAGGACCGCGCGCAAGGACGACTTCGTGATGGTGCCGCGCAGCACCCGCCATGCGTTTCGCGTCGACAGCGAGACCGCGCGCTTCCTCAACGGCTACACACCCGCGAGCATGGAGGCGTTGATCTTGGAGTTGGCCACGCCCACGACCGAACGCATCCTGCCGTCCAAGGACGCGGTCGCGCCACCGGCGATAAACCCGGACCTGCTGCGGCGATATGGCATGGACGTCCTGCCCGGTCCGGACCCGCTGCGTCCAGACGGACGCTGAGCCTGCCCAGGATACTTGCGGAGGGCACCCGTCATGTATCACGCCATCATCTGCCAAAAGCTGAAACAGGTCTTCGCGTCGCTGGATAAAGGCGATCATGGACCATTGCTCGCCGGCTTGGCTCCCGATTTCGATCATGTTTCCTCCGGTGCTCACGCTTTCGGAGGCACGCGCGCACAAAGACAAGTATGCGGCGCTGGTTCGAGCGGCTCCACCTCCTCTTTCCGAACCTGCGGTTCACGATCAACGGCGGCCAATCTATGAGCCTACGCCCTGGCACAACGGCCGCACTCAATCCAACTCGCGGCGCAACGTCCAGGTTTTTGCCGCTTCCAGCACGGACCTGCCCATGCGGGACCACAAGCCCGCAGTTCTTTTGGCAGGGCGCGTTGGGTACGTAGGGAGCCAGGCTGGACTCGCGCCCTTCAACATCGCCTGCCTGCCGGATTTCGATAGCGGCACCATAGCCAGCAAGGCGTCCCCAAGCGTCGGAAACGACAATGCCAGGCCAATGCAGTCGGTCGTGAAAAACGAGCGGGCCGTCCGGCTGACCCTGAACGCCGGTGTTTTTGAAGCGGGACTGTAGACCTCGATAATCTCGTCGGCGTTTCTGTAGTTGGGCGTTATAACGACACGGTAGCCGCGCGGGAGGATTTGCTCCGCCCAACGGCTTGCGATCAAGGCCTCTTCGATTGAGAACGCGCAGCCAGTCATCAATGCACCGTTGCAAGCCGGGACAGCGGCACTGTGCCGTTCTTGCCCATGGACAGGGGTTACCTGACGCCTTCCAGGTGCCGGGGCGAGGTCCCGGTTCGGCCCTCCGCGGACCGTATGGCCCCGTCGTGGCAGCCAGGCGTAGCGGGCGAGGAGCACCGCTCCAGCGAGAATGGCCAGCCCCGGCCAACGGTCCCGTTGAGCTCGGATGTCACGTTCCGAACGATCGGGGCCGCGATCAAAGCGAGGCCGAGCGCGAAAGCGGCCTGCACCATCAACCCGGCACTGGTCAGGCGCATCATGGCGCTAGGTGGCCAGAACCAGGCGCGGCAGCCACAAGGCTTCGTTCTCGGCCCTGATCAAATCGGGCAGCAAGTCGGCCAGCGCGTCAAAAGTGGCGCTGCACGCCCGGGTGAGCGGCAGGCGCAGGCCGCCGTTGCACAAGCCGGCCATGCACAGCGCAGCCTTGACTGGGATGGGGTTGCTTTCCAGGAAAAGCGCCCGGTGCAGCGGCGCCAGCAGGTCGCGGATGCGGGCGAACTCGATCAGGTCGGCCCGGTCCCATGCCGCGTGCATGCGTGCGCACAGCGCAGGGGTCAGGTTGGCCGAGACCGAGATGCATCCGTGCCCGCCCATGGCGCGGTGCGCCGGCGCGGTCGCGTCGTCGCCGGAGAGCTGGACCAGCTCCCCGCCGCACAGCGAGCGCAGCCGTGCCGGGCGGGAAAGGTCGCTCGCCGCGTCCTTGATCGCCACCACCAGGCCGCCCTCGTGCAGGCGCGCGACGGTCTCGTCCGCAACGGCGACGCCGACGCGGCTGGGAACGTCGTACAGGACTATCGGCAGGTCGGCGGCGTGGGCCACTGCCCGGATGTGCGAGGCTATGCCCTCCTGCGTCGGCCGGGAGTACGGCGGCGGCGAGCAAAGCAGGGCGGCGGCGCCGTTCCGCGCCGCCGCAGCGGCCAAGACGGTTGCCGCCTCCGTCGCCGGCGCGTTGCAGCCCGCGATGACCGGCACCCGGCACGAGGCGGCCTCCACGGCCACGGCGACGACGCGGGCCTGCTCGGCGGGCGAGAGGGCCGCCGCTTCACCCGTGCTGCCGCAGACGACGAGCGCCGCTGTCCCGCCCCTGACCTGCCGGTCGCACAGCGCCGCCAGCGCGTCGTCGTCGACCTGCCCGTCCCGGAACGGCGTCACGAGCGCAACGGCGGAGCCGCCGGCGCGCATGAGGCCGCCAGAGGGTTGGTCGGCTGCCCTGCGGCGCAGGGCGGAGAGGCCAGGGATCAGGCGCATGCGAGCCGTCCATGCAGCGGCAGTTCCGCGCGGATGAGGATCTCGCCGGAGAGGTCCACCATGCGGACCGCGGTGAAGCCGTGCAGCAGGAGAAGATGGCCAGCCTGTTCGGCCAACGCTTTGACCGGCGCTCCAGCCGGGTCCGCGGCCAAATGGATAGCAACCGTCCCGAACGGCGCCAAAGCCCGGCGCGCATGGGTGATCGCATGGCCCAGGCAGTCGGGCGAGGCAATGTGCGGGATGATGGCCACGTCGGCCGTGCCCAGGTGCGCCCGGTCGCTCATGCGCGTGGCGGAAACATCAGCGCTCCCGCGCCGGAGCAGGGCGCACAGCAGCTCCAGCGTGTGCGGGCCGATAAGGCTGATACGGCTGTCCAGGCTTGGATCGGCAAATTCCAGCAACGCGGCCTCGGCGGCGCTTGGTTGATGGGAGGGGGCAGCGTGGTCCAGCATCGGTATCGGCGGCTCGATTGCGACGTTTGCTTGTTGAAGCAAGAAAAGGCTCCTGTGAAAAGGCAGGACTCGGGTGGCAAGCCTGGCTGGCGCGACGGGGCAGCGAACGTTAAAAGTGGCCAGCTAGCAACATCCAGGCGTAACCTGCTGCCGAGAGGCCGGCCGCAGTCGTCACAGGCATGCAAAACCAATGATCCCCAAAGAGATTATCCCTGGGTCGTGAGTTAGATATAGAAGGCTCGCTGATAAAGATTCTATATCGAATATGGCGAGGACACATAAACAACGAACGCGCGGCGCTGCGGCCCTGGACGCCAGAACTCTAATTTTTATGGTTCTTTTATTTTGGTTGCAGTAGATATGCATAGCGTGTTTACCCACTTTCGCGCTAGGCAGAGTTCTTAATTATGATCTGCGGGAATTGTGCATGTTTGATGTCCTGATCTTGGTTCTTGGCACGGGCGGCATCCTGCTCATGGCGGCCTACGCGGCGCTGTGCGACCGGATTTGAACCTATGCTCGACCTGATCCTGGGTGCCGCGGTCGCGGCCGGCCTGCTCGTTTACCTCGTCTGGGCGCTCGTGCGCCCCGAAGATTTTTAGGACACCCGCAAAATGACGCTGATAGGCTGGGCGCAGATCGCGCTCGTGCTGGCGCTCGTGTTCCTCGCGGCGGTGCCGCTGGGCGGCTACATCGCCCGCGTGGTGCAGGGCGAGCGCACCTTCCTTTCCCCCGTGCTCGGCCCGGTCGAGCGCGGCTTCTACGCCATCGCCGGCGTCAACGCCTCGCGCGGCATGGGCTGGCTCACCTACGCCACCGCGCTGATCGTGCTGCAGGCGGTGCATTTCCTGATCCTGTACTTGATGCTGCGTTTCCAGGACAAGCTGCCGTTCAACCCGGCGGAGCAGACCCCGCTGTCCCCCCAGCTCGCGTTCAACACCGCGATCAGCTTCGTCACCAACACCAACTGGCAGGCCTACAGCGGCGAGACCGCGATGTCGTACGGCAGCCAGATGTGGGGGCTGACGGTGCACAACTTCCTGTCGGCCGCCACCGGCATTGCCGCCGCCGTCGCTATCGCCCGCGCGTTCGTGGCGGGCGGCGTCAAGGAGCTCGGCAACTTCTGGGTCGACCTGACCCGCATCACCCTCTACCTCCTGTTGCCGATCGTGCTGCTCTACACCGTGTTCCTGATCGCCTGCGGCGTGCCGCAGACGCTGGCGGGCACCGTGGACGCGACGACGCTGGAGGGCGCCAAGCAGACCATAGCACTCGGCCCTGTCGCGTTCCAGGAGGCCATCAAGATGCTCGGCACCAACGGCGGCGGCTTCTTCAACGCCAACAGCGCCCACCCGTTCGAGAACCCGACCGCGTTCACCAACGTCGTCGAAACCTGGTCCGAGATCGTCATCCCCTTCGCGCTCGCCGTGGCGTTCGGCCATATCGTGCGCGACAAGCGCCAGGGCTTTGCCCTGATGTGGGTCATGGCGATCTTGATGGTCGCCGCCGTGGTCGGCTGCTACGCCGCCGAGGGCGCCGGCAACCCGCTGCTGACGGCGGCCGGCATCGACCCCTCGATGGGCAACATGGAGGGCAAGGAGGTCCGCTTCGGCGCCGCCGTGTCGTCGCTGTTCGCCGTCACCACCACGGCCACGTCGGACGGCGCCGTCATCGCCATGCACGACAGCTTCACCCCGCTCGGCGGGATGGTGCCGATGTTCCTGATCCAGTTGGGCGAGGTCGTCCCCGGCGGCGTCGGCTCCGGCCTCTACGGCATCCTGGTCTTTGCGTTGCTGGCGGTGTTCGTGGCCGGGCTGATGGTTGGGCGCACGCCGGAGTACTTGGGCAAGAAGGTCCAGGCGCGGGAGATCAAGCTCGCCATGCTGGCCGTGCTCATCCTTCCGCTGTGCATCCTGAGCGGCACCGCACTGTGCCTCGTGCTGCCAGACGGCGTGTCATCGCTGTCCAATGCCGGGCCACATGGGCTTTCTGAAATGCTGTATGCGTTCAGCTCGGCGACCGGCAACAACGGCAGCGCGTTCGCCGGCATCACCGCGGACACGCCGCTGCTCGACTACGGGCTGGGCGCCTGCATGCTGCTGGGGCGGTTCGCCTTCCTGGTTCCGGTGCTGGCCATCGCCGGGTCGCTCGCGGCCAAGCCGAAGCTGCCGCCCAGCGCCGGCACCTTCCCGACGCACGGCCCGCTGTTCATCGGACTGCTGATCGGGGTCATCCTGATCCTGGGCGGCCTGCAATTCCTGCCCGCGCTGTCACTCGGGCCGCTCGCCGAGCACTACTCGATGCTCGCCGGCAAGACCTTCTAAGGACGCCTCACCATGGCACAGAACGCTGAAACCATCGCGCTGTTCGACGGCGCGATCATCGCCCGCGCGGCCCGCGACGCCTTCGGAAAGCTCAACCCGGCCAGGCTGATCCGCAACCCCGTCATCTTCGTCACCGAGATCGTCTCCATTCTCGTGACCGTGCTGGCCATCCGCAACCTCGCGAGCGGGCAGCCGGCCGGCTTTGCGCTGGCCATCGCCTTGTGGCTGTGGCTCACGGTGCTGTTCGCCACCTTCGCCGAGGCGGTGGCCGAGGGCCGCGGACGCGCCCGCGCCGAAAGCCTGCGCCGCGCCCGCAGCGACACCATGGCCAAGCGCCTTGTGGGGACCGACCGGGCGAAAACCATCAACGTGCCGGCGCCCGACCTGCGCCGGGGCGACCTGGTGCTGGTGGAGACCAACGACCTGGTGCCGTCCGACGGCGAGATCATCGAGGGCGTCGCCAGCGTCAACGAGAGCGCCATCACCGGCGAGAGTGCCCCGGTGATACGCGAGGCCGGCGGCGACCGCAGCGCCGTGACTGGCGGCACCCAGGTGGTCAGCGACTGGCTGGTGGTCCGCATCACCGCCGACCCCGGCAACACCTTCATCGACCGCATGATCGCGCTCGTCGAGGGGGCACAGCGCCGCAAGACGCCGAACGAGATCGCGCTCGACATCCTGCTCGCGGGCCTGACCATCATCTTCTTGATCGCGGTGGTGACGCTGGTCGGACTGGCCAAGTACTCCGGCACCGACCTCGCCGTGCCGGTGCTGGTGGCACTGTTCGTGACCTTGATCCCCACCACCATCGGCGGGCTGCTGTCAGCGATTGGCATTGCCGGCATGGACCGGCTGATCCGCTTCAACGTGGTCGCCACCAGCGGCCGTGCGGTGGAGGCGGCGGGCGACGTGGACACCCTGCTGCTCGACAAGACCGGCACCATCACCTTCGGCAACCGCGCCGCCGCCAGCTTCTCGCCCGTGCCCGGCGTGGACGAGCGCGGCCTGGCCGACTCCGTGGTGCTCGCCTCATTGGGCGACGACACGCCGGAGGGCCGGTCGATCCTGTCCTTCGCCCGCGACCGCTACAGCGTCGTGCACGAGGCGCCGGCCGGCGCCACGGTGGTGCCGTTCAGCGCCAACACGCGGGTCAGCGGCCTCGACGCCGGCGGCCGGTCGTGGCGCAAGGGCGCGGTGGACAGCGTGCTGGCCCTCACCGGCGGCGCGGCGCCGCCGGCGTTCACCCAGGCGGTGGAGCGCATCGCCCGGTCCGGCGGCACGCCGCTGGCCGTGGCCGTGGATGGCCGGCTGCAAGGCGTGGTCGAGCTGAAGGACATCGTGAAGCCCGGCATACGCGAGCGCTTCGCCGCCCTGCGCCAGATGGGCATCAAGACGGTGATGATCACCGGCGACAACAAAGTCACCGCCGCCGCGATTGCCACCGAAGCGGGCGTCGACGACTTCCTGGCCCAGGCCACGCCGCAGGACAAGCTGGACTACATCCGCAAGGTGCAGGCCGAGGGGCGGCTCGTGGCCATGTGCGGCGACGGCACCAACGACGCGCCTGCCTTGGCCCAGGCCGACGTGGGCGTGGCGATGCAGACCGGCACCCAGGCCGCGCGCGAGGCCGGCAACATGGTCGACCTCGACAGCGACCCGACCAAGCTCATCGAGATCGTCGAGATCGGCAAGCAGTTGCTGATCACGCGCGGCTCCTTGACCACGTTCAGCATCGCCAACGACGTGTCGAAGTACTTCGCCATCCTGCCGGCGATCTTTGCCGCGACCTACCCGGAGCTTGGCGCGCTCAACGTGATGCGGCTGCACTCGCCGCAGAGCGCCATCCTGTCGGCGGTCATCTTCAATGCGCTGATCATCGTGGCGTTGGTGCCGCTGGCGCTGCGCGGGGTGAAGTTCACGCCAATTGGCGCGGCGGCGCTGCTGCGCCGCAACCTGCTGATCTATGGCCTGGGCGGCCTCGTGGCCCCGTTCATCGGCATCAAGCTGATCGACGTCATCCTCACCGTATTGGGATTTGCGTGACATGCAGCATCTTCGCCCTGCGATCACCCTGATCGTGTTGTTTACCCTGTTGACGGGTTTGGCCTTTCCGCTGGGGTTCGTGGCCGCAGCCGGGACGGTGTTCCCGCACCAGGCCGGCGGCTCGCTGATCGAGCGCGACGGCAAGGTCATCGGCTCCGACCTGTTGGGCCAGTCGTTCACCCAAGACAAGTACTTCCAAGCCCGGCCCTCGGCGACTACGACCCCTGACCCGGCCGACGCGACCAAGACAGTTCCGGCGCCCTACAACGCCGGCAACTCCGGCGCTTCGAATGCCGGGCCCACGTCGAAGACGCTGATCGACCGGGTGACGGAGGACGCGGGCAAGGCCGGCGACAAGCCCGTGCCCGGCGACATGCTGACCACCTCGGCCTCCGGGCTCGATCCGCATGTCTCGCCCGAGACCGCCGGACGCCAGGTGGCCCGCGTCGCCGCTGCCCGGTCAATGCCGGAGGCAAAGCTGCGCGACCTGGTGGCGGCGCACACCGAGGGCCGGCTGTTTGGCCTGATCGGCGAGCCGCGGGTCAACGTGTTGGCGCTCAACCTGGCGCTGGACGCGCAAACACTGGATGCAAAGCCCGGCTCATAGCTTACTAAAGGGGCATGGACGACTCGCGCCCCGATCCCGATGCACTGGTCGCCGCCGCCGCTCGCGAGGGGCGGGGGCGGCTCAAGGTGTTCCTGGGCGCGGCGCCGGGCGTCGGCAAGACGTATGAGATGCTGGCCGCCGCCCGCCGCTTGCAGCAGGGCGGCGCCGACGTGCTGATCGGCGTCGTCGAGACGCACGGCCGGGCGGAGACCGAGGCGCAGATCGGCGGACTGCCCATCTTGCCATACAGGTCAGTGCCCTACCGCGGCCAGATGCTGCAGGAGTTCGACGTCGACGCCGCGCTGGCCCGCCGCCCTGGCCTGCTGCTGGTCGACGAGCTCGCCCACACCAACGCGCCCGGCAGCCGCCACGCCAAACGCTGGGAGGACGTGAACGAGCTGCTGGACGCCGGCATCGCCGTCTGGGCCACGCTGAACGTCCAGCACCTGGAGAGCCTGAACGAGGCCGTCGCGCGCATCACCGGCGTCCGCGTGTCCGAGACGCTGCCCGACCGGGTGCTGGAGGGCGCCAACGAGGTCGAGCTGATCGACATCCCGCCCGCCGAGCTGCAAGCCCGGCTGCGCGAGGGCCGCATCTACCGCCCGGACGTCGCCACCCGCGCGCTGGACGGCTTTTTCAAGGGCGGCAACCTGGCGGCGCTGCGGGAGATCGCGCTGCGCCAAGTGGCGGCGCATGTCGACGAGGACGTGCGCGACTACATGCGGCGCAACGCCATCAGCGGCCCTTGGCCGGCGAGCGACCGCGTGCTGGCGCTGGTCAGCGGGGACACCAACGCCGTCGCCGTCGTACGGCAGGCGAAGCGCCTGGCCGACGCGCTGCACGCGCCCTGGATCGTCGTCCACATCGAGCGCAGCCGGCGGCCGGCCGACGCCAGCGCCGCGCTGTCGCTCGCCGCCCAGCTCGGCGCCGAGGTCGAGACGCGCGCCGGCCCCGACCTTGTCGCCGCCGTGCTGGAGCTGGCGCAGCGCCGCAACGTGACGCATATGGTCATCGGCCGGGGCCGGCCGTCGCTATGGCGGCGCTTGCTGGGGCGAACGCTTGCGGCGCAGTTGCTGATGCGGGCGCCGGAGTTCGCGCTGCATTTCGTGCCGTCATCCGGCGCGGCATCCGGCCGCCGTTTGCCCCGCGTGCCGGAGGGCTGGTTGGCCTGGGGCGGCACGACGGCACTGGTCGCTGCGATCACCGGCGCCGGTGTCCTGCTCGGCAGACGCATCCCACCTGAGGCGATGGGCATGATCTACTTGGCGGCCGTCGTCGCCGCCGCCAGCGCCTTTGGCCTGCGCATCGCGCTGTTCTCGGCGACGCTGGGGTTCCTTGCCTGGGACTTCTTCTTCATCCCGCCGCTTTATTCCATCACCATCAGCAGCGCCCGCGACGGGATTGCGCTGGTTGTGTTTATCCTGGTCGCTGCGCTGACCGGCAGCCTGGCCAGCCGCGTGCGGGCGGAGGCGCAGGCCGGCCAGGCCCGCATCGAGGGCTTGCGCCGTATCGCCGGCTTCAGCCGCAGCCTGGGCGGGCCGACGACCGAAACCGAACTGCTGGCCGAGATCGCCCGCCAGGCGGCCGGGGCAGGCGGCCGTGCGGTGGTGCTGACCGGGGAGGGCGCGGACCTCGCCATCCGCGCCGCCGAGCCGCCTGCCGACCCGGCCACCGTGCTGGACGACGGGAGCTGGGCCGCCGCGCGCTGGTGCAGCGACCGCCAGGAGGCGACCGGGCGCGGCACCGCTACGCTGCCCTCTGCCGAGTGGCGCTTCCTGCCGATGCGGACCGTACGCGGATTGCTGGGCGTCGTCGGCGTCCATATGGCGAGCGGCCGGTTCGACCCGACGGCGGCGCAGACCCTCGCCACCCTCGCTGACCAGGCCGCGGTGGCGCTGGAGCGGGTGAAGCTCGCCAACGAGGCCGCCCGCAGCGCCGCCATGGAGGAAACGCAGAAGCTGCGGACCGCGCTGCTGAACTCGCTCAGCCACGACCTGCGCACGCCGCTGACCGGCATACGCGGCGCCGCCGACACGCTGGGCTCGACCTGGGACCGGCTGACCCCCGCCACCCGCGCCGACCTGCTCGCCAGCATCAAGGAGGACACGGCGCGGATGACGCGGTTCCTCGCCAACATCATGGACCTGACCCGGCTGGAGAGCGGCCAAGTGTCGCCGCGCCTCACGGCGGTGCAGGCGCTGCACGTGGTCGACGCCGCCATCGCCCGCGTGCCGGACGCGGACAACGTGCTGGTGAACGTGCCGCCGGACCTGCCCGCGCTCCGTGCCGACCCGGCGCTGCTGGAGCAGGCGCTGGTCAACGTGCTCGACAACGCCGTGCGCTATGCCCCGCTCGGGTCGGTCGTGCGCATACGCGGCAGCGCGGGCGCCGGGCAGGTCAGCCTTGAGGTCATCGACGAGGGCGTGGGCATCTCGGCAGAGGACCTGCCGCACGTGTTCGACAGCTTCTACCGTGCCCGGCGCGGCGACCGCACCGCGCCGGGCACCGGTCTTGGCCTCGCCATCGCGCGCGGCATGATGGAGGCGATGGGCGGCACCATCGAGGCGATCAGCCCGCGTCCCGACGCGGCGCGGGACGGGTCGCCCGGAACCATTGTCGTGCTGCGGCTTTCATCAACCTCCGAGCAAGGCACCCTGGGCTCCAAGGCTTGAACCCCATCCGCATCCTGGTCATCGACGACGAGCCGCAAATCCACCGTTTCCTGCGCCCTGCGCTGGAGGCGTCGGGCTACGCCGTCGAACGCGCCGACACCGCCGGCGACGGCCTGGCCATGGCCCGCGCCCGCCCGCCCGCGCTGATCCTGCTGGATCTCGGCCTGCCGGACATGGACGGCCAGGACGCGCTGGTCCAGCTTCGCGCGGGCAGCCAGGTTCCCGTGCTGGTCCTGTCCGCCCGCGACCAGGAGGCGGACAAGGTCATGGCGCTCGACAACGGCGCCGACGACTACGTGGAAAAGCCATTCGGCCTCGACGAGCTGCTGGCCCGCGTCCGCGCCGCGCTGCGCCACGCCCATCCCGGCACAGCGGCCAGCGAGGTGTTCCGCGGTGGCGACCTGGTCGTGGACATGGCGCGCCGCACCGTCACGGCGGCGGGCGCGCCGGTCCAGCTCAGCCCCCGCGAGTACAGCCTGTTGGCGCTGCTGGTGCGCCACTCCGGCAAGGTGCTGACGCATCGGCACCTGCTCAATGCTGTCTGGGGTCCGGCGCATGTCGAGGACGTGCAATATCTCCGGGTCTACGTCGGTCACCTGCGGCAGAAGCTCGGCCCCACTGCCGCCCGGCTGCTCACGACGGAGCCTGGCGTCGGCTACCGCCTGTTGGACCGCGCCTCGGCGGAGGACGCCGCTTGATCCCGGCCCTGGCGACGCTGGTTGGCCTCGCAGTGCTGCTCGCCGTCCTGCAGGACGCATTCGAGGTCATGCTGCTGCCCCGGCGCGTGCAGCGCAGCCTGCGGTTCACCCGGCTGTATTTCCGGTTCATCTGGTCCGTCTGGTCGAGACTGGCGGTTCGCTTGTCGGTCGGAGCCCGGCGCGAGAGCTTTCTTAGCGTATTCGGCGCGCTGTCCATGGTCCTGTTGTTCGTCATCTGGGCCACTGCCCTGATCGGGGCATTCGGCCTGATCGAATGGACCTTGCAGCCCGCCGGCGCACTCTCCTCGGTGTCCGAGCAGATCTACATGAGCGGCGTCACCTTTTTCACCCTCGGCTACGGCGACATCGTGCCGCATTCGGGCGGCGCGCGGCTGGTGACTGTGATGGAGGCTGGCACGGGCATCGGCTTCATCGCTGTCGTCATCGGCTACTTGCCCGTGTTGTACCAGCTATTCTCCCGGCGCGAGGCGCACGTCATCCAGCTCGACGGGCGTGCCGGGTCGCCGCCCACCGCTGGTACCATGCTGGCCCGGCACGCGGAGGCGGACTGCCTCGACAAGCTCGACGAACTGCTGCGCGAATGGGAAATCTGGGGATCGGAGCTGCTGGAGAGCCATCTCTCCTACCCCATGCTGGCCTACTACCGCAGCCAGCACGACAACCAGTCCTGGCTCGCGGCGCTGGCCTGCGTGATGGACACCTGCGCCTTGGTGCTGGTCGGAGTCGAGGAGATGCGGCCGTTGCAGGCGCGGATGACCTTCACCATGGCGCGGCAGGTTGTTGTGGAAATGGCACGGTCGTTCAGTATCCAGCCGTCCCGCTACGACGGCGGCAACCGGCTGGACAGCCAAGCCTATGCCCAGCTTATGATGGTGTTGGAACAGTCCGGCATCGATTGGTCCGGCGGGCCGCAAGCGGAGGAGACCCTGGCCGCGCTGCGGGCGACTTATGAGCCGTTGCTGGACGGGTTGTGCCGCTATCTGCTGCTGCCGTTGCCCGGCTGGACCGCTGGCAACGACGGCGCGGACCATTGGGAACGCGGCCCGCGCGGGCTGATCGCCGGCCGCTTGGTCGAGCAGCTTTCGAGCCGTGGCGGTTCCGCCAAGGCCGCCGAAACGGCCTCGGTGCCTTGGCGGAGGCTGCTGGACCGGCTCAGGGCGGATTGACGAGCGGTAAAGACCCCTTCCATAAAGACGGAGTCGACTGCTATGCAAAATGCCCCAACATGGAGACTCCATCATGAACGCTGCTGAACTCGCCGACCACATCGCCACCGAACACGAGATGGGCAAGTCGCAGGCCAAGAAGGTCGTGGACGCGGTGTTCACCGCCATCGTCGATGCGGCCAGCAAGGGCGAGGAGGTTTCGCTGCCGGGCTTCGGCAAGTTCAAGGTCGCGGCCCGCGAGGCGCGCCAGGGCCGCAACCCCGCTACGGGCGAAACGATCCAGATCGCGGCGTCCAAGAAGCTGGGCTTCACGCCGGCCAAGCAGGTCAAGGACGCGATGAACCCCGCCGCCACTGCCTCCGCCAGCAAGCCGGCTGCCAAGTCCGCTGCGAAGCCTAAGGCCAAGAAGGCCTAAGCCCACCTGGCCGCCGCTGGCAGGGGGGCTATGCGCCCGCTTCGCACGCTGACGCGCCGCAGTATTGGGGTTCTCGCCGCAGCGTCGATGGTGGGCCGGGCAGGGGCGGCGGCCCCAACGCCCATGGTCCCCATACGCATCGGCGTGCTTACCGAGATGGGCGGCCCCTACGCCGAGGACAGCGGTCGCGGCTCGGTCGCCGCGGTGCGGTTCGCCGTCGAGGACTTTCGGCGCCAGCAGCCCGGCTTCGCAATCGAACTCGTTTCAGCCGACGCCCAAACCAAGCCCGACGTGGCCGCCGCCGTCGCCGGCGCTTGGTACGGCCGCGACGGCGTGGACATGATCATCGACGTGCCCGTGTCCAACTGCGCCCTCGCGGTCGCCGGGGTGGCACGGTCGCACGACAAGGTGGCCATCTTCAACACCAGCACGTCCGACCTCACGGGCAAGGCGTGCTCGCCGAACCATGTGCACTGGGCGTTCGACACCTACGCGCTCTCGGCCTCCACGGCCCACGCCATGTTGGACGACGGCGGCGACACCTGGTTCCTGATCCAGGCGGACTACACCTTCGGTGCGGTGCTGGCGGCTGAGGCGGCGGCCGTGGTGCAGGCCGGCGGCGGGCGGGTGCTCGGCACGGTGAGGCACCCGTTTCCGGGAACGACCGATTTCTCCTCCTATCTCTTGGCGGCGCAGACGAGCGGCGCGAAGGTCATCGGCCTGGCCAACGCTGGCGCGGACGCGGCAAACTGCATCAAGCAGGCGGCAGAGTTCGGGCTGACGCGCGGCGGGGCGCGGCTCGCCGCCTTGCAGTGCCTGTTGCCCTCGATCCATGGGATTGGGACCGAGGCGGCGCAGGGGCTTTACCTTACGGAGTCGTTCTACTGGGACACGGACGCGGGCACCCGCGCGTTTTCCGACCGTTTTGCCCGTGCCATGCCCGGCACGCGGCCCTGTATGATCCACGCCGGCTGCTACGCAGGCGTGCTGCACTACCTGAAAGCGGTCGCCTCGCTCGGGCCAAAGGCCGCCCGCGCCGACGGCGCTGCGGTCGTGGCTGAGATGAAGCGCCTGCCCACGGACGACCCGCTGTTTGGCAAGGGGCGCA
>JAABUP010007226.1_pt1 | contig 15086 bp, 16 predicted proteins | sample 5559201 | NCBI WGS metagenome assembly JAABUP01 (sample SAMN10711887, study PRJNA513373) | rock metagenome | isolation source: Antarctica rocks | place: Antarctica | reverse complement strand
TAAACAGCGAGGTCTAATAATTATCTATTAATCCTTTCTATTTAACAGCTATCTAAACGGTCTACGGTGGCTATATACTCGATTTTACCTATAGGCCAATTTTTCGTGGTCGCGCAAAAATTTTTCCTAACTAGCGTCTCGCGCCAATGTTTTTAAAAACAACTGTATCGAGGTGTGGAGGCGGGGCTGGATCCGATCCTTCTCAGCCTCATCGCAGCTCGACCGTGTACGTGTACTTCATCTGGAATGATGTCGTCGGGGCTTTGGCTGTCTGGGCCGTGGTCTGCCTTGGCTCCTGGAAGGCGGCCAGAGCAACGGATGTTCAATTGCTGCCAGCTCTCGTTCTCCATGTTTGCAGGACGCTGACGGGCATCTGTCAGTATCGTGTTCGTGCATGGTCTCTTTGGTCATTCTCGAAAGACGTGGACAGCCAAAAACCTAGACCATGATGATAAATCCATCTACTGGCCTCAAGTCCTTCTACCAGCCGTGATACCAGATGCAAGAATCTTCTCGTTCGGCTATGACGCTGATGTCGATGGCTTTCTATCTTCGGCTGGACAGAATACTATAAATCAGCATGCACAGAACTTGCTGTCAGATCTTGCGGATCTTCGCAGCTCGCCTGCCGAAGTAAGCCTTTTCTCACAGCCTTCCCTTCCCCCATGAGCTCCATAATCATAATCATGTCAATTCTGAGGCTTTGCTTCTCAGCATATATCCATTGCCCGTGCATGATCTAGGCCGTTGCTGAGGATGGCTAAATCCATGACGAAATGTCAATGACTACAAGCGAGCCTCACCCAAGAAAATACCGTTACTGACGCATTAGTAGCAAGATGTTCCGCTTATCTTCGTGGTTCACAGCCTAGGAGGCATTGTTGTGAAAGATGTAAGTTCACAAAAATCAACCGCACCAGCATCAGAAATTAATTTCGAGCTGCGAATACGTCTTCGATGCTCTTCCACAATCTCCTATCCCAAGACCTTCCCCGAGTTTTCCAACATCAGCTTCTTGTTCTCGTTTCTATACCCGCACCTACCTAGCTCTATGAACCATTGTCTTACCACTGCGTTCCGTTCTAGGCTCTGAATCAGTCCTCGTCCACTGTCGGAACGCGACTCAAAGCAATAGCTCCTGCAACATACGGTGTGTGCTTTCTCGGCACTCCGCATCGTGGATCGAAATCCGCATCGATGGGAAAGATAGCATACAACTGTACAGTCATTTTCACCAAGCGCCCAAACCTCAAACTCCTACAAGGCCTAGAAAGGAATTCAGAAACCCTCGACCGAGTTGGAGATAGTTTTAGCCAGACGTTACTAAAATACAAACTAGCCATATACTCCTTTCGCGAAGAAAAAGAAACGAGGAAGTATCTCATCTTTAATACTATTGTAAGATACGAATTTTGCTCGAAGAGGTTCATCGCTCTTCCAGTGAAGCTTACTAGACTACAGATCGTTAATGGAGACTCGGCTAAGATTGGTGATGGAAGGGAAGAAATTGGAAGTATACCGGCAGACCACAGTAATATGACAAAGTTTGGAGATGCTTCGGATATTGGCTTCAAGCGTGTAAGCGCTCAGCTACGGCGATGGGTGGAGGAGCTACGGGCGAACAAAAGTACGTGACGCCTTCTGAAGTCCAATCTTCGTTTCAATACTCTTTCATAGCAGCTCGATAGCTAATTTAGATAGTGACGCCTTCCCAGGACGAAGAGGGTATGATCTGAATACGTCACTAGCAAGCCATTCATTGATTGACGCTCGTGGCCAGACTGTCTGAATAGTCTAAACAACGCAGCAACCAGGACTCGCATTGTCGAAGTCCGTGAAGCACACGAAGAAACGTTCCATTGGCTCTTTGACGCGGCAACCGTGTCGTTCCATGAATGGTTATTGGAAAAGAGGCCAAACACTGGTCCAATTTACTGGATTCAGGGAAAGCCTGGAGCGGGCAAATCAACTTTAATGAAGTTTGCAATGCGTGATCATAGGCTATTGGAAGCTTTGAATACTGACTATAATACTGGGTGGATTGTCGCTGCTTTCTTCTTCCACGATCGAGGATCCGAAGTACAAAAATCGCTAACGGGGATGTTTCAAGAAATACTTTGTTCGATCCTACAGCAGATACCAGCTCTTGTGGTATTTGTTGTACCTTGCTATAACGAGTTAGTCAAAATCCAAAGGACTAGGACGCCAACATGGACTTTTGATGTCCTCCAGTCTGCTATGCTATCGATCACTAAACAGCGCAAAGTACAAATATGAATACTGCTTTTCCTAGACGCTCTAGACGAACACGATGGCGACAATGACATGCTTGTGATGGTTTTAAAGAGCTTCGTAAAGAGTGCCGACAATGATTGTGTCCGACTCAAGCTTTGCCTGGCCAGCCGGTCCTGGACTGTCTTTGGGCATCATTTTGGCAAGTGTCCTGGCTTCGCCATACATGAATATACGAAACAGGACATCCGTACATACATAGAAGCTAGATTGGACATCAATCGTCAGATGCTGCGATCCATAAGTGGTCAGACTGGTTTGGTGCGTTTGGCTGACCTGGTGGCTGAGAGAGCCTTGGGGGTCTTCATCTGGGTTAGGCTTGTGGTAGACTTGCTATCAAAGGGCATTCGAGGAACTCCGTACGTCGCTCTAGAAGATCAGGTTGCGAAAATGCCGCGGGAACTGAAGGACCTGTATGCTAACACTTTACGACGAGTTGACCCGGGATATTCTACGGAGGCATACATAATGCTGCAAATGGCTCTCTGTAGCCTTGTTCCATTACCGGCAAGATCCTTCATGGCAAGTTCGGACTTTGTACAGCGCTCATATCGATGGCCCCGCTCTGACGACGCACCGCTTAAAGACCACATAACTTTAGGAATTTATGACTTCGAAAATGGTGCTCCGAGATCCTGGAACATGAGCCGGCTTGCAAGTCGCAGTGGCGGCCTTCTAGAACTGTCGCCCGCGGCGAGTGAGCTTGGCACTCCAGAGGCGAAAATGGATCTGGAGGATGGCAATGCAAAACCCGTCGTGCAGTTCATCCACCAAACAGTAAAAGAGTACGTTCAAATGTCTCGGCGGGAACTTGGATTAGTCGGTGTGGATCCTCAAATAATTGGCGAAGATGGAAACATGTTTCTGATCAGAGCATGCGCAGCTCAGAACACTTGGGTCTCGTGTATTAAGAAAGATGTCTTCTCCTATGCTCAGCGAGCCATGGCGTCATTCCAGTTCAGGCGAATCGACGAGCTTGCTTACTTGGACGCAGGCCTGATATCAGGCTTAATGCAGGATGCATTGCCCGAACAGGGACCCTTCAATCTGGACTGGTTCTTGAGCCAGCATAAAGGGAGTTTTTTCGAGGCTCTCAGACAGCTCATCGTCGAAGACATGTCACCATCTCAATCACAACAGTCAAAGGGACGGCGGAATGCGCATCGCAATGCGTTTGAAAAACTGACGATTGCCATGGATCTTCCAGAGTTTTTAAAAGAGGACACTCTCAAAGACTCTGTCGGGCTTCTTCATGTAGCGGCTGCTGGGGATCTTGTCAATAGAAAATTGTCTAGTGAAGACCCTGGAAAGACTATAAAATACCCTGTAGCCAATCGTTCCCTACTGGACGAATCCAGTAGCTGGTTACTTGGTTCAATCTCGACATCACTTCCAGTTGATCACGATTTTCGCGTCACCGCCCTTAGCGTAGCGCTACTGGATGACAATGAAAATGAGGAGACTCGTTTGATGAAAGTAAAGGTGCTGCTTGAAGCAGGTGCAGACCCAGATATACCTATTGCCCTAAGCTTAGAAGAGGAATCTTCCGAAAATCCTAATCCAGAAAAACTTAAGATCAGTCCTCTCCAATTGTGTGTCTGTCTGCGCAGCAGCGCTGTTGTCCGGCTACTACAACAACATGGAGCAGATGCTGGGAGGCTCATTGGTGGATGGAATCTTCATAGCCTGGCCACTATCAGAGGAGACATAGCTGTTCTACAAACTCTGAATGACTTTGGAATCACGAAATGGCCTGTTTCAATGCCTATAGACACGAGTCCTGTCAATGATCTAGCCGTGTTGCCTGGTCTTGCTGCAACAATGCTAGCTGGAAGTCCTGCAATAGATCTTCTTGGCCGGTATTTGAATTGGGACCTCAGAATCCTAGACGCTGTGGGAATCACGCGCCACTGAACGATTTAGGGTGATGGGAGGTAAGTGCCAATCAATACCGCGTCCCTGCCTACAATATGCAGCACTGGCTCACATTCGATGCGCTGAAGCAGATCGTCGGATTGCGTCCGAATACGCAAAACAGAGTCCCGGCGTATGAGAAGATTGCAAGTCACTTAGACTACGACTGACGAAATGGCGAAGATTATCATGGCTAGGAGTCTGGAAAGTCGCTATACATCCGACCTCTCGAAATTGTCTGCAGACCCACACAGAGAAGCGCTATCCTTCATTATAGTCTCATATCTTCCTGACTCAAGAGCAGAGGGGGCACTATCCGCAGTACCTTCAACTTCCCAGCATGGAGACCAACCATCTGGCGCAGTGTCGGAAAATTGGCAACGCAACCCCCATCCCCTTTGTTGAATTTAACAGTTTCCTTGAAATTATCTAAAGGATGAAGTCACAATCACTACATAAAAAGACTTAGGAACTGATGTTTGTCCCTCTCTTAAACCCCGGACCTAGTCAGGGGCTGCACGAGATAGTAACTTTGGGTACATGAATTTCTTGCAAAAAGGGTTGGCTTTTTTGGCAAGGAGATGGAAGTCACTGGGTTTAGGAATATATCAAGCTCGGGCACTTATGTAACGTCCGTAACTGTCACGAACGAAAGACTGTTGAACATGCAGTCTCAGCAATACACAGCGTATTATAATGGAAACTTTGTAGTCTTCAATTATTGGTACATAAACCCATGTCGTTGAAATATCATTGAAAGTCAACAAAGATTATACCCTACTTAGCCACCGTAACCGTAACCCTGTCCATATCAAAATTACTACCATAGGCCTCAGCCGAATTCTTCGCCGGCCCCGGTCTCGCCTCCCACGACGCCTCCACCAACTCAACCGCCTGAACCCACTCACCCCTCTCTTTAACAAGAACAGCCTCCCTCTCCACAACAAGCACCTTCTTCTTGATCCGCGGAACGACATACTGGAAGCCAATATAATAGATATACCCCAGTATAAGACTCCCGAGGCCGACAGTGGGTACAACATACCACTCGATCCCCGTCGCAGACTTCGCGAACGGCGATCCAGCAGACGGGGGAATGAAATCTGCGACAAGAATAAAAGCGCAGACCGTACCGTAGATAATCGCGGCCGTCGGGCCACCCCAAGGATGGAAGCCTGCACCGTTTGTCCATTCCTTGCGCTCACTGTACCGAACATAAAGAAGGCCGGCTGCTACGAAGAAGCCGACCATGACGACAACGGAATAGGAATACAGGGACACGAGTAATGCGTAAGCTACCCTTGGGATCCTCGAAGAAGTGGCGGCAATCAAGACCATGGTGAAAATCCAATGTAAGAATAAGGCTGCCGCTGGGGTCTGTTCGGGTGGAGGCCGTTGGGCTTCTGGTAGTTTAGAGGGCCGGAGGCGTGCCATGAGTCGGGCGTAGGGGGTTATTGTGCTGCTGGCGAAGAAGAGGGAGAAGGGGAGGATGCCTTCTTTTGCGAGCTCTTGTTTGACTTATGTAGGAGTCGAGGTCAGCTTCATAATACGCTCTAGAGATCATTTTCGCCCTCACCTCGACAGGCGGTAAAGGTCATTACGACAATGTTCCCAAGAATCGAGAACGCGAGGATCCCTGACATCACCCGTGGGGCGGTCTCGTTCCCGAAGACTTCACTGAAGAAGAGAGTGGCCATATCGAGGTTCCTTTCCAAGCGTCGGTCAACCGAGACAGCGCAAAGCTTCAGCAATGTTAGCTGCACTGCATGTTAGTAGGGGAAGCGGGTCTACATACATATGCAACATTGACAAGCATGAATAATACTGCTGCTAGACCCATCGCAGCGATAGTGGACTTCGCGAATGTCTTCTTCGGCCGTGAAACCTCACTGAGGACCTGTGATCAATAACAATTAGCTATCAACCCAAAGGTGACCAAGTCTCGCCGTGATAACTTACGTAGAAAGGCTGTTCGTAGCCGCTATAGGTGTAGACGACCAACAAAATCGATTCAACATAGTTGGCTGGGCTACTATTGGCGTCGGAAAATGATGAGTGAACGTCGAAGTTCGGGGTCGCTTTGTGAGTCGTGGGGTTCACGGTCTGCCCATGTACGGGTCCATGCCCAAAAGAAGCGCCAGCGGAGGCGGCGAAACCGATAATGATTATTGCCAGGAGAATCAAAACTTTCAACAAAGCCAAGACATTATTCACCACGATGCCTCCGTGCCTCCATGAGCCATGAAGCAAACATGCGAAAGTCATGCTCGCGATAGCCAGACCGCGAATTGCCGAATCGTGTCCTGGAAGGCCGGCTGCTTCCATGACATAAATACCAAAGGCGATAGCATTTCCCGACAGATTGCCGAGAACAATGAATATGACTCCGTACATGCATGTTGTTCGTACTTTCGGAGCCTTGTAAATGTGCTCGAGGTAATTCTTTTCGCCGCCGTTTCGCGGTACACTCTGCAATGCTGTTTCGCCTTCACGGTAAGGCTTCGTCGAGTCTCGATCAGGAACCTCGAATTTTGGGACGGAAAGGCCCAACTCGAGCCAAACCAGCAGCGCTGACATCCCTACGATGGCCCCGAAGGCCCACAGCAAGAGTGAGATACCAACGCTGCCGGTGCTCTTTAGCACCAGTGCTGGGACCACAAATATACCAGAGCCTAGTTGGAGTCAGGCTCTGCAATACTACCGTAATATATAGACGAACTTACCAATTGTCCGATTCAGAATGCTACAGATTACAGTAATGGGGCCTAACTTCTGATACTCCGTCGTATCTCGGACGAGTAACTTCGTTGATCCTTCTGCACCTGCTTCTGCGATGGCATCGTCGACTCGCTGTTGATCATCTGCTTCTAAAGGCATATTGCTCTGAGTGTGTTACGCCGACTTCGAGTAGTTCGAATTGAATGATGCGGCTTCGTGAACTTCCCAGAGAGCCACTAGAGATGAAAGGCTGAGGAATTTTTCCTGGCCTTCCTATACTCGCGCGTAACCTGACGGGCATCCATCACGAGGACGGTGGGGGGCTCGCTTTAAGACTGCGTTCACCGAGAGCGTGAGGCTGAGCGAATGTCGTTGATGACAAGGCTACGCACTCGCAAACGGCCATGTTCGGCGACGTCAGCCTCGCTGGCAGTCTGCAGCCTCATTCTCATGTGATAGCCTAGACTATTCTGATACCAAAATTCGTCTCTGGGCTTGACTCTTGGCAGAATGAAAGCTGCACAAATAGCGCCACACCAAGGAATCCACCAATCATTTGGCCGGGCTAGCGAAAGAGTGGTGGCTGTTCGCTTTATCTATTCCCTAGACTGGAAGTCAGCCCACACGGTATGACCAGCAAGGTTGACTCACATAAATGACCAAGTGACTGGAGGAAGGAGATAGCTTATCGGTGAGGCTGTGCCCATGGTTTTCAATATCTACCTTGCAAAGGCCTGCCGGGCTCCGTCCATTATCACCCACATCTGATCAGCGATTTGAACGCTTGAGACTGAGATCCGGAACCCATGTCGTTTGGCTTCTCTGTATCGGACATTGTCCAAGGATACACTCTTGCTTCGAATATCTATTATCACTGTTTTACCAAAGCTCAGGGCGCGGGTGAGTTCCCCAGAGATTCCCCACACTCTGTCACGGACTCTTGAGTCACGTGACGTACGTGGTCCGCGCTTCCTTGGCAGCTCCTTGGCAGCGCCTCGGCTATTCTCGGGCCATCTTTGTTTCCATCTCTAACCGCGATTACAGACGTCAAGTATCTCCAATTCGGGAGGGAGATCAATCTCCTGGGCGACAGCCTCAAGCAGCTGGAGAAGATCATCGCCAATGCTGATGTCCAGCACCCACAAAGGCCGTGGCATAACGACTCTGATCATGTTGGCCCCAATACGCTGCAAGAGGTGACGGGCGACTTCATTGGAACTTTGAACGGCTGTCAGGTCCTCTTAGAGGACAGCTCCAAATTTCATCGATCCCCAGCAAACTTCATTGACAACATTGTGTGGTGGGCTGCTACCGAGAGGGAGGTGATAAGCCTTCGTGAAAGAGTCCACTTCCATGTTACGAAGGTCACATTCATCGCTAAGCCTTTCGAGACTCAGCTCCTATTAGGTATCCGACGCGAATTGCAGCAACTCAGAAGGGACGTGGCCGACTTGAGAGGAGTCCTTGTCCAGAATGTGCGTCCAGCCGCCGAACGAGTAGACTCCATCAGCACGCCAGCAGCCTCCGTCCCGGAAGGCCTAACCCTTCGGTTCACAGATGCCTTGTATACCAACAAGCCAAAGTCTCTTGAGATACTGGGTCACCTCCCACTCAAGGAGACCTTTGACGCTCTCGTTTTCAATTTTGCCAACAGCACCGTCGAATTCAATCCGCGACCGGAACTAGGGCTGAAAGTTCCAGAGGAGCCCCAGTACCTGAACTTAGTTAAATCCAGATGGATAGCCAGCAACCTTGAGGACAGCTACTACTTCCGAGCTGCCGGTTTCGATTCCCTATGGGCTGACTACCTGAGAGAACTCAAAGACGATATTCGGGACCAATTCCGACGGTTCGAGAGCGGAACTCTCGTCGCTCCGTCTTCCGATGTGCTCTCTCGGCTACCAGATAGCTGCTTTTCAATATGGGTTGTCGAAGAAACCTCAGTGCGCCCTCCTGATTTGGCAGAGCAAAGACCTTTCGAAGAGAAGATTCTAGAGCTGGCTTTACCAAGCTCTTATGGCAGCCGCCAATCTGCATTAACTGTCTTCCGCAAAAGCGATATGGAGTTACGCTTGGTTTCCACGACCAAGGACGAGCAAAACAAAGACTTTCATCGGGAAGAGAGTATGGACATTAATATGAATTTGACGCGGCTAATCCCAGCCTACGCTGTCCCTGACGAGGGCTCGAAGCCAACGAACAATGTCTTGCTTTGCGCCACTCAAGCTCACAACCCCAAGTGGTACACTCTCAAGGACGCCGAAAGCGTAGCTCGATTCCAGCAAGCACTCACCGTGCACAGAGTGTTTCATGAAATGTCAAATATGGCCTGGTCCATTGAAGGATCAGTGAAACCACACAAGTCTGGAAGGGGAAGGCTGCAGCTGTGGCATTACAAACCACTCCCAACATTAAGGAATGAAGCGGAGACTAGAGCACTAGAGTGTGGCTCTCCCACGGCTGTGAGTCCGCAATCGCCACAAATTGGCACTTTAAAGATGAAAAGACACTCGACTGCAATTTCCGGCGCTACCTTGGTATCAGATAGTAGTATCACTTCTTCCGTCAGCGGATTGAGGGATGATGGCACTGCACTAATGCAGCCCGTTCCTCCAGTATTGGTCATTCTTACAATGTGCGAGAGGAAGTATACATTCCTTCATATCAAGCGTAGGTAAAATTATGTCCTTATCTATGTAGGCTCGACTGACCCTGACATAGTTGATCGAACCGTGTCTGTCAAGCCTGACTTGTGCCAATGCAAGGACCCAAGAAAGTCGTGCAGAAGAGTCGTATTGGGCGGCACTCCAGGCATAGCGAAGGCTCTTGATATAAGGAAACACTGTGCCGATCAAGAATGCGAGAAAGGCCTCTATAGCTGGGACATTGCCCGCTTCCGCCATCCCCAGCATGCCGAATACGGAAAATTGGAAGTCATTCCCAAAAAGTACATATGCTTTGATTTCTCTACTGAGTTAGGTAAGATCGCAATAATTCGAGACAGAACGACAGGGCTGATAAGAATCAGCGAAGAATGAGTTCCTCACCGAACTTGGACTACTCGAGAAGCTACGAAACCTCGACCTCAACAAGTATGAACAGTATCTAAGGGACAAGAAATACTTAGCCGACAACCCTGGTAAAAGACGAGGGTCGTAAGTCGCAAGATTATTCAATTTCATTCATGAGTGCTCCGATGTTGCTCGGCATTCCCTTTGGTTAAAGGAGCTCGGCGACACATCTAGATGATACCCCAATGCTTCACGCGCATGTCTCATTATATTTGCTGCTTTGCACAAAGTATGATAGTATTGATATCTAGATAATGAAACGACTAGATTAATTACGAACGATGATCAATCACGCTGAAGTGAATCTAAAGACTGCTCATGCCGATCTGATGGCAATGGTAACATAAAGAATATTGAACGTATTACTCTGACTACATGATGTACTAGGCGTATCCGTGGCCATCACGACGTCCAAATCCAAAAGAAAAACCTTCTGAAATCGCACTCCCAAAACACATGCCCAAAAATCGCCATTCCAATCTTGCATATATCCCAAATCCCTCCCTTCACCCTCAAGTCTACTTCACCCCCCCCCCCCCGCACTCCACTTGTGATAGACACCGACCCACACCGTAGACACCACTTCAATTCCAGGTGTCGTAGACCGTAGGAATGAAATTAAAATGAATTCGGCCAGATAAAGTCCCCTGATGAGCCTGGTTTCCCTTGCCAAATGGCAAATAATTTTTGGGGATTTGATTCTTGGAGGGGCTGGGAGGGGGGAATGGGGTTGGGAGTGTTGGGGAGTGGGATGTTTTGGCTTTGCTGGATGGGGGTGGAAAGGGGGGGGGGGTTGGGTTTGTTCTGGAGATTAGGGGATTGGGGTTGGGGATGTGGCATTGGGAAAAGAGACTTTGAGTTTTGCTGTGTAGGAGAGATTTTTCCGTGAAGTTAGGATGGGGATAGTCTTTTGTTACCTGCGTCTATGCTTCAATCTTACAGATGCGATTTCCCGGTCTTTAATTCAGCTGCGACCATACAGGCGTACTTTAAACAAGGTCTCTCGACGAAATCTTTCTCCAGACTATTCTTGGCCCAACATTACATCCTGCCCAGGACAACCCCTACCTTTCACCTGCGAAATCGCTCACTCTTTTTCAACAAAGATTGGTCTTTTTTTTTGGAAGAATTCACTACTTCAATACGACAGCTGTTGTTGATAGAGGTTAATCTATTCCAATAGACACATCGTCAAGACTGATAGCTCATCAAAGCTTGCTGATCTAGCTGAGCTTTTCCCGCCACTAACTTCACATTAGCATGCATCAATTATCCGTCAGATCCTGCATAAACTCCCAACGCCATCCACCACCTGTTCGCGTAAGAGCTGCTTTTCCAAAGATAAAAGTCAAGTCAGGAAGGCAAAGATTTTCTATTCCGACCAGAAGTCCTTGCTCCTCTCATTCTTCATCTTCATCATCAAGTCCATAGAGAACCCTGGGATCGCGTCCGGGCCCTCAATACAATCTTGGTAATATTTGATGTGCCGACCTTGGCAATCGACAAGATTGGCCGCCAGGTTCTCGAGAATGAACTTTCGGAACTTGGAGTCCGCATGCGTGTTATTGTACATCGCCATAATGGTGTGAGGTTCGATAGGAAAATGATTTCCAGCACGGTCGAAAGCGCGGTCCAATTCTTCTTTGATATCCTCTTGAATGCCGTCCACGAGCAACTTTTCGCTCATGCAGAAAAGCTCGCATAGAGTGTCACAAGCACCCTTCAGTGGCTCCTGCACATCGATCGCGTCGTAGACGTGATCTTTGTAGACGTGCAAATTCTGCGTGTACATCCACTCGATCAGAAGCGCGAAGATCGCCGGATCGTCTTCTTCAAGGTGGATGCGGTGCTCCAAAGTTTCCTTGAAAAGCCCATTGAAGGCACGGCCGAAGTACTTGGAGTGGTGGCATAGCATCGTACGGGGTAGTTGGAAGAGTGTCTCGCTACTTCCAACGTGGACTTTGATTGTAGCTCCTTGAATAAGCCTAGATTAGCGTTAGTCAAGTTGGCTTGTGTGTCTACAACACACATGGGCATACTGCATAAAGGACATAGGCGATGTGTCATCGGTAGTTGAGGGTGATTTGCATGGAGACGAGGATGTATAGCTGGGGGCCGACATTGCTAACGGAGTTTTGATGGTAGTGAGCTGGTATTGGGTAGAAGGTAGCAGCGGGTTTTCTTTTGATTGCTATTTGATTGGTGGAGGTTTGAGTATGTCTTTCGAGATATGTGGTTGATTCTAAATGAGAGTTGGAGCATGGAGCATTCTTGTAGTACCTCGTGATGCCGTGTTGGATTGCACAACATGCTGGGCGGCTAGTAAGGCAACAGCCTTGAATAACAGTATATACGATGCTTGCTGTTATCCAAACAACACCAAGTATATTTTTTCCAACGAGGAGTCTGAAGCCAAGAAAGAATCTTCCCGAGCTCTATTCAAGCCAAATGAAAAGGGGGTAGTGCGAGCAGCAATATCCCGGAATGGGCGTATATATAGTGATATACTGATCACTTGGGTATATTCGAGGGCAGGATCAGAAATAGTGTAAGATGATTGCAGTCCCATAACCAATGAAATAAAATGGTTATTGAAAGACCGCGACAAGCACCAAACAAACAGCTTCGTATGCCTAATGAAGCAATCAGTACGCACCTAGTTACGGACGGAGCAAACATCATACACTTGATTTGTCCACACGCATTAACGGTAGAGGCATTGATGTCAAAACAAAGGTGGAGAAGAAGAATCTGGTCCAATCGTAATGAACATCAATCTCCAGGATTACTGATGATTTCCGTTTACGCAATAAATCCATTGCGCGGCCACTCTCCCATGATATGAATCATTGCAATATGTACAAAAATACAAAAGGGACCACCCGATTGGATCAAGAATCAAAAACGTTAGTGGTCATTATATCATTCAAACAGATAAGTTGATGTCCAATGGCATTTATGACATGTATTCCACGTTCGTCATTTGTGGCTACTTTTTGTTCGCCGTTTCAGAAGCAACACCATTTGACTTTTCTTCTGGAGGCATCTCAACGGGACCGCCAGGCGAGTCCGCAGTCCTCGCTGTCAAGACCTCCACACCAGTCTCGGTCACCAGCAGTGTATGCTCGAATTGCGCAGTCCTCGTACCATCCTGGGTCACACTAGTCCAGTCGTCCGGCCAAGTCTTGTCCTTATAAGTACCGAGACTGATCATAGGCTCAATGGTGAATGTCATCCCTGGCTTCGCGATCCCTACGGCCTTGTTTTTGGCATAATGAGGTACATTTGGTGCACAATGGAATAATGAATTGACGCCATGACCACAATAAGTCTTGATAACGCTGCATCCTTGAGCCTTCGCATGCTTCTCAATCACAGTACCAGGGTCTTTGAAAGCCATACCGGGCTTGACAAGTGCTATCGCCTGGTTGAGACATTCTCGCGCAGCTTCGACGACTCGTATCGAGTTACGATCTTCCGATGCTTTAGCTCCGACGTAATATGTCTCATTTAGGTCTCCGTGATAGCCGCCGTGGTACAGCGACACATCTAAATTGACAATGTCGCCATCGACCAGCTTGCGTTGATCTGGTATGCCATGACAGATGACTTCATTGACCGAGGTGCACACAGACTTGGGGAAGTGCACGTAGTTCAGAGGTGATGGATATGCCTGAGACGGTCAGCGAGCTGATGCTTCTGATCACAATCCCCGGATCAAAGCTTACTTTTCTTTCGATGCAGGCTTTATGGACAACTTCGTCGATAAAGTCAGTTGTGACCCCAGGCTTGAGCTCCGCTGCAGCTATATCAAGCACTTCTCTTGAGATTTTGCAAACTTTCCGCATGCCTTCTTGCGCCTTCTTGTCTAAGATCTGTATAGTGTTTTTTCCCACGAATTTGTATTTTGGATCACCATCTTGCCAATAATTCGGGTGTGGTATCGAGTCTGGGACAGTCTTTTTAGGCGACATTGGGTAGACTGGCCGCAATGACCCAGTGAAGGGGAAAGTGGGGAAAGGGTTGTGTAGAGCGTTAGACTTGTGAACAGATTTATGATCAGACTAGGTAATCATTAGCTATTCAGCTACTAGTATTGAGGCTCTGTGTACCTCACGATAGCACAAGGTATCATACCCAGCTCCTTTTGAAGCAATCTTGCGAACAAAATGTGCTCTCTATTCCAAGTTTCAAGCATGTCGGGCACTGCAAAGAACCGGCCTCATTGGGGCAGTCTACACCTATGCACTTCTTTTTCTCGCCCGCTGATGCCATGATGTAAGGGAGAGGTGTGCAATACCAGAGGAGTTTCAGGGTACTAGCAACGTTTGTCCGGTCGTCCGACAGTTTTGTGCGTTTTGAATTGCTTCAAAGGTTGTCCGCCTGAGTAGCGGTTTGGAAGTACTGAGCTCTTGTCAGCGTTAGTTCTTAGGGCTGAACGCACTAGCGCCGCTCTATCGGGTACTCAGGACAAGATATGCAATTCAGCCACATTTCGATCAACAAGAAGAATAGAATCTAGTAGTGATATAAATGTGGAACTAGTCAAGAATTCCAACGAATGTACCGGCGTTTAAGCATGCTGTATTCTTTTCACAGAATTCATTTGAAAGTGGTGAGCGGTCACTAGAGAGGTTTAGCATACTTTTTCAAAGCACTTTTTCAACGCACAATTTACCCTTGGTCAGCCCTATACAGCCCTACACTATACCCGATTGGGCAATATATCGCCCCGTAACCATAACTGCCTGTTTCGTTAAATCTATACACTTCTCTTCTCACCATCGTCTTAATACTCTACCCTCGCTAGTTATAGCTATATAGATAGATAGGGATATAATTATCTTCACCCTCACGCTCTTATAAGTCTAAATCTAGACTTCTAAGTCGGGTCGGGGGTTAGGTTAGGCTCGAACCCCCGGAACCTAACCCGGGGCCTAACCCCGGGGTATAGATAATTGTCGCAATCTTTAACCACCTTATAAACCACCCTATAAATCAACCACCTTATTAATGAACGACCTCATCAATTAACCACCTTATTAATTAACCACCTCATCAATCAACCACCTTATTAATTTACCACCTCAT
>JAABUP010007225.1_pt1 | contig 15087 bp, 14 predicted proteins | sample 5559201 | NCBI WGS metagenome assembly JAABUP01 (sample SAMN10711887, study PRJNA513373) | rock metagenome | isolation source: Antarctica rocks | place: Antarctica | reverse complement strand
TGCGCAAGTGCATGTCTCACGTGTTGAGTGAGTGAGTGAGTGAGTGAGTGAGTGAGTGAGTGAGTGAGTGAGTGAGTGAGTGAGTGAGTGAGTGAGTGAGTGAGTGAGTGAGTGGGTGGGTGGGTGGGCGAGCGAGCGAGCGAGCTAATGCATGCATGAAAGACAGGAGTGGACAAACGAATCCTCACAGCAACAGGACACAACATTTCATAGCAGAAGATCTGGCAAAGGCATGCATGCTGACCACAACAGAGCCCTTGTCACAGTGCTCCAGCATCATCCAGCACTGCTGCTCCCCTGACAGCCCCCCCCGGTCAGTGGCCACCCACCAGGCATGTGACAGCGTCCTCATGATGCTCTGGTGCTTCAGGTTGTGTGTCAGAATGGCTTCCAAGGGTTGACCACAGGGATCCAGTTTGAGCTTGTGTACATCCTTGACAACCTGGACGCAACAAATACTGGTATGAGAGTTGTGACGGTTGGTTGAGTGACCACAGCGTTACAGTTATGCTTCCCAGCCTGGTAAGTCAGTATGACAGATTCTCTCAAGACTGTTTCACAGGTTTCACTGTGCAGACTGCAAGGTGGGTTGCTGCAGCGTATCGCTCTGCAGCACAACAACCTTCATATCGTATGTTTTGGCCTGTAATCCTTGAGGCAGGACAGAGATGAAGATGCAGGCTCGTTAATGCAACATGTTGAATACACGCCGCTCACAGTAAAAACTCAAAGTTTTACGCTGTCCAGCTCATCATGATGGGTATGTGCAGGACAATTCTACACACAACTGGAACATGTTGGGTGCTGATCATTGCACATATCAGCAACATGTGTCATACCCAACACTTCAAGCACCATCAGCCTTACAGCTGCCTCATGCTGCACAACAGGAACAGCAACACCAGCACCAACACCATTGGTTGCTCATTGATGAAGCGTCACCTTGACTGCCTGGCAACAACGATGAGCTGGAACGCCTGTAAATTATTAAATTATTGTTACCTTGACTGCCACCAGCTGCCCTTTCCAAAGGCCCCTGTACACCCTTCCAAAGGTGCCTCTGCCCAACAGAACTCCCATTAGGAGCCCCTCGAAAGGCCCAGTAGAAGGCAAAGTTGTAAACCTCCTCCCCGGGGTGGCATATCTGGTCCCAACATTCGTCGGTATCCGCTGAGGGGGACAGCTAGGGTCTGCCTCCTCTGGCGGCTCTAGGGTTAGGGGTACTAAAGCTGCAATGAAATAGTGGTTTCCATAGGAGGAGCGCTCTGGCAGAAAGCCGGGAGAGCCGATTTGCAAAGGCTCCACGCTGATGCTGACTGACTTGGCTAGCCTGCACACAACATATAACAACGATGTTATATGACAGTATGATATGATAACAATTTGCAAAGGCTCTGTGCTGATGCTGACTACCTTGGCTAGCCTGCATAAAACAATGTTATAATAATGACACCCTATAAGATTCTTATGTCATACCAGCACAGCACAGCACAGCACAGCACAACGCAGCAAAGCACAGAGCTGTGCAGCAGCGATAATGAGACTCATCAGTGATTCTTGATGGGGCAATGCAGCTTGATGCGCACCTCATGTGTAGCTGGAAGGGCTTGCCAGCTGCAGGCGTGCCGGGAGCCCCCATGAGTGATGGTGACACATGGGACTTGGCCACATTCTTTGACTGCACTTGCCAGAGAAACACATCAGTACCAAAACAAGGTTGATAAACGTGCTGAGAAATGTGATGGCTGATTTATTGCAACATCGAACGTGAAACGCACAGCAGCTCTGCAACACCTGGGAGTTGGCTTCCATCCACTCCTCTCAGAATGGACCATAGTATCCTTTGCAATGAAGACAACGAACAGACCATTCGTGACTTCTGAAACAGCTCACCAGCCAGGATTCGCTCAGTCCTAGCGTAGCCTTACAGGCAGTGCTGTTGCATCTACATGTGTCAAGGCAAGTCTCCTGATAATGCACTGCTCAGTCTAGCTTTGTTGTACAAGCTGCTGTAGAACAGATCTGGTGAAGTCTTTGTAAACAAGCTGAGATCACAACCTGTTTTCAATCCCATAACATCTATTTTAATCAGAAACGTCATCCCTACACTGCAAATCTGAACTCCAAAACGCCTGGGGACAGGTAAAACGCATTTTTGCATTGGGGAGGTATGTCAGGGCTTTGATAGCTCACCATGCAGTCTTCCTTGAGGTCCAGGAGGGTGTTGAGGGGGACCCCATCAGACGGAGGGGGGTCTTTGGAGCCAGTTGCTGCCCCCCCTGCCAGGTGTGCCAGACAGGCTGGGGACCAATTGATCCCTGTAGCCAACAGCACATCAGCCCGAAGTCACAATACTGTGTTGAGCAGAGTGTCATAGCTGTGCGTATCATTGCATATCTAGCAGAAACACAAGGTGAGTGGGAGGTTGGGTGGACGGGCAGCCAGGCATCTGTACCCAACAGCACATCAGCCCAAAGTCACAATAGTGTGTTGAGCCGAGTGACACACGCAGAACCTCGCAGCTATGTGCATCAGAAGGAAAGACAAGAAGACTTTGCGCTTTTCAGCGATCATAGCGGGAGCCTCTTAAGGCGGCAGCCTGGAGCTGTGTATATCAGCCCTAGCAAAATCACAAGGTGGGTGTGGTTGGGCGGCCAGTCATCTGGGTGAGCTATGTGTGAGAATTATACAGGTGAAGTACCTTGTTGCTCACATTTCACAGCTTGCACGCTTTCATGTTGTCCCAAGACTTCCCAGCATCAGATCATTAGCAGTCCGTTTGCTTCCACAGACATGCTCTCAAGGTCACTCAGAAAGAGAAGCTTTTGAAGTTTAGGGTATGAGATCAGGCACTACCCTAAATGCATCCCATCATTTCTTGCAAAGAGCGCCCTCAAGCAGGCACACATGTAAGTACACCCCATGTCCCTCTGCCTATACACTTCTACAACTCATACAATTGTAATTCTCTTGCAAGTCTGGTTGTCATCAAGAAGTGACGCTCTTCACAATCTCGAAATGTCAATTTGAATTCAGAAACGTCATCCCTACACTGGAATTTGGAAACGCCACCCCTACACTGCAAATCTAGACTCAGAAACGCCTGGAGACAGTATAAATGCGTAATCTCATTGTGGAGATGTGTCAGGTCAGCAAGATGTGCCTACCAAGCAGCTTGGATGCTGCCAAGTTCATGTGCAACACCCGCCAGTCGCCCTCTCTAGATGTGTCCAGAAACAGGAAGGCCTCCTCATAGCAGGCCAAAGAGCGCATGAGCTGCACGCTGCTCTGCCTGGCCTCTGACTCAGCCCATTGGTGCTCCAGCTGGCGCACCAGCATCTCTGAGAGGTTTGACAGGACCAGGCCTCTGCTTGCATCAAACTCCCTGGGCTCGTGACCCACAATACACCTGTTATTCCAAAAATCTTTGCAATTTCTCTTTTGTGCCAGGAAAAAGATTTCTTTTTCTGTCTTTTTGTATTGTTAATATTTTTGAGATTTTCAAATCACTTGACGAGAATTTCTCCTGCAGCGGGTAAGATCTTCAATGGAAAGCTTGTGGTTGAAAGGGTAAGGGAAATTGGTGTCATATGGGTTTTTTTAGCGTTAAAAGCAAAGTTATAGCGATGCGCAAGCAGACTGCTTTGGAGAGACAAGACTTGTCGCGCACGTACCTAGCTCATCATGAGCTGGAAAGCGATTTCGTTATATTTATTACTCTCGTTATTTGTTCTTAAATACAAATACAAAATCCAATCGCTCTTTTGTGACCTGCCACAGCATGTGCCTGCTTTCTGGTCCTCTTGCGCAGGTGAATGCGGATTTTGTGTGTGTCTTCAACTCACGCATGCAAACTTTTGATGAAAGGAGCAGACAGCTTAAACATGCTACCATTCACATGTGTCACACCCTTTGGTAGCTGAAACTGCACATCAGCATTGAATTTTGAGCTCAGGGCTGAACAAAAGGCAAAAAGGAGCTCACATGGTGCCCAGCCGGTGACCATTGGCTGTGATCAAGGGACACCCTGCGTAGAATTGCAGGTCGTAGTGTGGGTCCTTGACAAAAAAGTTCTCAGAGAACCTGCAGGCAGTAAGATAGAATTGGTCGCTGCTGAAGTGTATCTGCAGCATGCAACTCAAGAATACCAGGTGGTACATGAGCAGAGGTATCAATGCAAGCTACCAGCGCCAGATGTCTGTCAGTCCAGGAACATTCACACACAGCAAGGACTCTTGGCAGGACCTGTCTGCACTTTGATTGCAGCTGTGCTCACAGGCAGCATCACATGCAACTGGGCGGAGATGGCCTCCAGATATACATGCATGTGGCTGCATAGCTAACAAAGGCCTGCTGTTGGTGTCTGATACACATGCATGTGGCTGCAAAGCTAACAATGGCCTGCTGTTGGTGTCTGCTTGCAGAATCGACAGCATGCCATTGTGAGCTATGCAGCCACATGCATGTGTATCTGGAGGCCATCTTGAACCCCAGGCACCATACATTGACTTGCATCTGGCAACATAAATACCACAAAGCTTGGGCACAGCCAGCTACATCTGCTTCACACTTGCCTCAAGAAGACAGTGTGCTGTAAGAACAGGCTCCATGGTGCAGGAGCTTGCATTCTATGTACTGCATGACCAATGTGACCTCACAAATGCTCTGGTGTCGGGACCCACCTGACATCCCTCTTGACATCCTCTACAACCAGTAGCTCATGATTTGAGTTGAGGAAGGACCATGCACAGAATCCCCAGCGATCTGGGCAAATCCCAGGTCGCAGAATGCCAGCCCCAGCCAGCACATGATATGCATCCCCAGTCAACAGGGTACAGCACGCCATGTCACAGTCAAAGATCTTGCATGCCAGGCGTAGCATGCTCTCTGCATGCACACAGCAAGCATCAGGAGCAAACTCATGTCTGCCCTGAACTGCTTGTAGTATGCTGAGCATACTATGCTCCTCACAAAGCTTTGGAGTAGCATGCAATGCTCAGGAGGTAGTGCTGGATAGCCAGTCCGATTATGTATGAATGAAAGCAGACGACGTGCCTTATTACCACTGCATAGACAGAGGTTGACAGCCGTGATCAGTGCACAATCGTGGGTGTCACTGCAAACATGGGGCTCGTGCTAGTTGACACTGCAGCCACAATGCTTGACAGGGCAGGGTCCCAGCAAACTGAGGCAGCTTGTTGAAGGGGCTGCATGAATGGTACCTATCTCGCCATCAGTAGTGTTGCGAAGCTTGTTGATTCCCTCAGCTGTCTTTGCCCTCTCAGGGCAACAGGCCGGTTTTGGGGCACCCAACAAGAAAGCTTTTCTTGCCTCATAAGGAGGCAGCCGTGCAAATGCCCTCTCAGCCTGCTCCTCTGCTGGCGTTTCTGTTGCCTTTGCACAGATGTCGGAGGCCTCATTGACATTAGCTGTGTCCAAACGAGTCAGGAACTTGACTCGGTTTGTGATCTGATCTGCATATGCGCAGTATTCGCTGGCTGCTGAGTCATGCAGCTGGCGCACAGCACTTCTGCCATTGTGACAGCATATGGCACGGGTGAGTTTCTGGACAGTAGGGTCCTCCAAGACCTGGCTTGGGAGACCAGTGCCTCCTAAATCTGCACTAGCTCTAGGCAGAATTTTGCCAAAGGGTGTACTCTGCATAGGGCAGCAGCAGTCAGCATATGCCGACTAATGCGAAAGCTTCAGCAACTTGCCACAAACACGTTGCATATCGCAAAGGTCAGCAGAGAAGCTGCCGTAAAGGCTGGACGCACCGAGCAGTCATATGCCTCTGCCGAGCTGAAGATCGATTCAACAGCGTCTATTGACTGGCTGCACGTGTTGCCCATAGGTGATGGCTCGAGGGCTGCAGCGACGCAGCTTTCGTGGCAAGTACTACAACGTCAACTTGGTGCTTGACGGGGATTTTCTCGACCCCGCGTGCCAAGTAGCGTCAGGCGTCAGGCGTCGGCCTGAAGGGTCGTCGCTGATACTTGTACTCGCGTGCGAAAATGCATGAACATCTATGGCGTCACAACTAAACGTGAGCTGCTCGCATCAAATCATGACATAGCAATGAGTAGCGTACGCGATTAATAGCATGGATGACAATGAAAACTCCCTTTCGCCCAACGCCCCTTTCGGCAGCCCTTTCAGGTAATCCTGCCGCCCTGACACAGAAGTAGCTTTACTCATCAGGGACAATGACATTCTATCTTTTTCGACATGTCAATCCTGCAGGCTAGCTCCTGACCATTATTGTAGATGAAGGTCGTCTGTAATGCACGTAGGACCTCGTGTATCAGATCTTCGCAAAGTCTGGTCAACCTTTCGGATCCATGACCTCGTGGCGATCTTGTAGTGCAAGACAGATGCTTAACGTGAAACAGGCGAGAAGCTTCCGCTGTGTCGGTCCTGGAGTGCAAGGCTGGGAAACTGTACCGTTCCACCCCCGGAGTGTCCGGGGTCACCCCGAAAGGCGTTCAGCCAGACACAGATGCGTCACCTTGCAGGTTTTCCTCCTTGCGCTGGCTTTAGAGCGTGATCATGAGGCTATCCGGCATCGTGTTAGCCGAATTGGTTTCGCAGGTGAGCGCGCGCAATCGCATCCTCTTTGAAGCCTCTGAGCTGCAACACGATGGAAGACTCAAGCTTGCTCTGCAGGATGACCGATCATCCCACCTGATACAGGTGGCATAGCTGCTTGCCCAGTAAGCTGTATTGTCTTGCCAGAGGCTGGGTCGTCTCTCACATGAGTGCATGCACACTGATGCACGCCTAAGCAACCATTTCTTAAGCCACTTCCTGGCGAAGCAGTTGCAGCACTGTGTTCAACATGAGCTCTCAAATGCACTAGGGTAACAACATTGCGTGCATCTAATTCATGATCTGCTGCATCTTCTCCAGTAGTGATCCTCTCATCTTGTCTCTGCACTGCTCGAAAAGCTAAGTATGCAGGTACTGAAGCTGCAGCCCCAGGATCAGGTCAAGGTTGGCATTGTCAATGGGCCATTTGGCCAGGCAACTGTTCTCCATACCCATCCAGACGTTGTGCTGCAATGCCACCTATGGCAACCCCCCCCAACACTTGGTCAGCTGTACCTGGTGCTAGCCATGCCCCGACCCAAGGTGTGCATATGATCTTTTGACGTCATCACTCATGGCGTCATAGCAACATCAACAGTGATACTAGCACTGCTACAGCTGCCAACATGTTTGTGTGTGTACAAAATCGGTACAATGCTACTACAAAGCAATGTTGTTGAACTCAGGTGATGAAGAGGCTGTGGTCCACTCTTGCATGCCTTGGTGTCACACGAGTGTACATCACAGGCGCAGAAAAGGTTGAGAAGGTGTATTTTGCCTCACATGCCCTCAAGCCTGAAAGGTTCTATCCTGAACTGATTCATGGTAGGCACTTGCCCTGTCATTGCGTCCCAACTCGGGCTGTCACCAAGTAGCGCACGTGGTAGCTTGTCGTCACTCATTGTGCCATACTTGCAGTCAAACAACACGCTTGATTGCCATTTGGATGCTTCACTGAATTCAGATCTATATTGGCTTGCTTTTCATTGCGCTGCCCTGCAGTGATCTAAACAGCCTTGGTGCAAAATCCTTTGCCCTGGTCTGATTTGCCTTTGATTTGATATGCCCTTGTGTCCTGTCATGCTTTGCTTGGTATGGGGTCACTCACTAGTCTCATAGGTGTAGAGGTTTTCACTGGGCATGTTCTGATGATACAGGAGCTGAACAGGCTGGGGACACAAGGCTTCCTGCAGTCTTCTTCAGCAAGTCTCTTCATGCCACCCTAGCAGCAGTTCAAACTGCTGTGGAAAACACTAACCCATCTCAGCAATCCCCAAAGCCAACGTCAAAACCACGTCAGCATGCAAAATCGCCAGGACAGAGTTCATCACCATCAGAACAGGCGCAAGCAAGCAATCTGTTGGGATCACCCCAAGCCTTGAAGGCAGGCCCCTCAAGAGGGGTGCAGTGTTTGTTTCCTGAAGGGGCCAGCAGCATTTCCTTGCCAGCCATGCAATATCAGAATCTGATGCAAAGCAGCTCACCTGCAAGTGTCAGCTCCCAAATGGACGCTACAGCCAGTAGCGCTCCAGACAGCAGAGTGCCCATGGAAGCGATCAAGCTACTGGCTCATACTTTGGGGGGTCTGTCTGTGCACCAGGCTGTGGCCTCTCACATGGCAGTGCATGGCAACAGCAGTGCGCAAGCAGCAAAAGGCTTCAGTTCGGATGAGGCATATTCGGCTTCTATTAGTCTTGGTGATCAGCCAGGAAGTGATAGTCAACACTCCTATGACAGGCTTGCAGCTGCTGATGACAAGCTCACAGCAGCATGTGGTGAGCTCACAGTTGGTGGTCAATGGCAAGATGATTTCATTGGGCAGTCAATCATAGACAATGAAAGGCAAAACAGCGCAAGTGACAGGCCCATGACAGGCCCTGAAACACAAAACCGGCCTGTCGTAGTGCTAGCAATAGGGCCTGAAGGAGGTTGGGTAGACTCTGAGATTGCTCTATTGACTAGTCAGTATGATTTTCAGGTAGTCACCACAGCAGGCAATAGGATACTGGACACAACAACTGCTGTGATCTCTCTGGTAAGTCTTGCTGTTGACGCAGCGTCAATGTAAACAAGCCTTGGTCAACTGAAAATGCTGTGATGGCTGCTAGCTAGGCTTGGCTAGCCCAGCTGCTTTCAGGTACCTCCAGACAAATTTGCCTCAATTGTCCATTGATACTGTCTCACGCTGGCCAGCGTTGTTCTAATCAGCTCAATCATAGTGCTGCTGCTCTGCCCTGAACCTGAAGACGAAACGTCAAGCTGCATTACCAATTTACGGCATACACGTGCTGCACATAGCGTCTGTGGGCGAACCTCTGCACTGGAGGCATCATCGTACAACATCTGCGCGTTTCAGCATTGTCATACAAACGGCAATCCTGCACAGTAGTTGCCGAGATCGGGCTGCAGTGTAATCGGCCGCACGACACTTCCGTCTTCCGTCTGGCACAGACCCTAGGCAGTTGATCGATTGCCTGCCGACTCTCGTTTTGCCGCACAATTCCCCAAGCGCGTGACACCAACATGAAGGGCGTTATGTGCTCTCACTCCTTTGGACTTTGCGAGAATACCGTTGCTGGCCGAAACCGCCCAAGTAAGTAGCCAGTGTGCATGCGGGTTTCTTCTTGTTTGAAGGCAGCAATCTTGGCCTGACCTCTGATTTGCTGCTGCAGTATCTAGCCGACTCCTTGCGCGCAGCATCCCTCATCGATGCATGCCAAGAAGCAAGAGCCCGGTGAATACCGTGCGATCAGTCACCTGCATGGCGCTACCGTCACAGGTCGATGGGGCCGCGACAGTCACAGCCCCGCCAACGCCATCCAAGGATATCTCTGTTCCAGCCAACCTGGCACCTGTCAGCGACCTGATGAAAGTCCCTGGTGGCAAAGGCAGAGCAGTGGAACTTAAGGCTGGCCAGTATTTCAAAATCACCAATACACATGGCGAGCAGGTGGGTAACCATTCATGACAATGCATTGTGCCACAGCTGGAATGATGGACTTAATGTTGAACTAGTAGTTTCGTGGGTCGTGTCCGTCCAAAGCCTTGCAAACATACATATAGAGCACATGCTGTGTGAAACAAACTTGGGCACTGTTTCCCTCACCATGATCATGCAGTGTAGCAGCAATATATCACAACACATTAGCCTCTGCAGGTACAGGGCTGCTGTTGCAGGGCTGTTGTTGCAGGGCTGTTATTGCAGGGCCGTTGTTGCATGGCTGTTGTTGCAGGGCTTATACTGCAGGGCTGTTGTTGCAGGGCTGTTGTTGCAGGGCTGTTGTTGCAGGGCTATTGTTGCAGGGCTGTTGTTGCAGGGCTGTTATTGCATGCCTGCCAGGGCCACCTCATCTGCTGACCTTTTGCATTATGGTTAATCATGTGATTGTGCCATACAATGCATGAAGTCAAGACTTGGTTCACCATAACCTCGTTGTCAGTACAAGTCTATAATTTTCTTTGTGCATGCCACATTCTCTTGCATTCTACCTTTCACCAGAGACATACACACCTTGCTTGCATTCACAAAGTCTGTGTTCTGCAGCATAACCAACCCCTTGGCACCATCATGACTTCTCAACATCATCACCTCACTGCAGGTAGTTGACTTTTTTGGATTTGGCTTACCAGATGTCAAGAAGGAGGTCATGTCAATGCACCACAGCCATGACGAGACCCACCGACTCATCCCTCAAATTGGTGACTCAATGGTTACTAACCTCAGACGACCCATCTTCACCCTGTTGGAGGATACTGGCCCAGGAGTTCATGACACCACTGTGGCTGCCTGTGATCAATACTTGTACCAGCAGCAGATCGGCGTGGTAAGAAAGTCTCCTGTTGCAATGTCTACTGGCTGCCTGTGATCAGTACTTGTACCAGCAGCAGATCGGCGTGGTAAGAAGGTCTCCTGTTGCAATGTCTACTGGCTGCCTGTGATCAGTACCGTACCTGCTCGAAATCATCCCGCACCCTAAAATTTCTAATTTATTTTTGCTACCCCGCACTACGCCGTACATGTATGCACTACGGTGTATGTACTACGTATTTGGTGCATGTAACCCAACGTTTACGGTGTTTTACGGTCAAATTTTGGTCTGGTTTGGAATTAATTGCATCTTGCAGGGCACTATCGAACTAATTTTGCGGGATGATTTCGAGCAGGTACGGTACTTGTACCAGCAGCAGATCGGCGTGGTAAGCAAATCTCCCGTTACACAATTGACTAGCCCCTGTGTGTAGTTGTCTAGCAGATTTGGCAGAAGTGGTCAGGTCAATCTGCTAGGCGCTTTTTGTGTGCTTGTGAGCATGATGCGTACAGTCTGTGCGCATGCAAATTTGGGTGGTTTGCAGCTGTCTGCATCCTGTGGCAATACTGAGTGTTTATCGTTCAGCTTTGTGTGTTTGGGGCATGTGGGATCACACCAAAAACTGGTGGTATAGTCCTGCAGAAGTGGTCAAATGGCTGAGAGGCGAAGGGACGGTTGGGCCCAACTTGGATCACCTCAAGCTTCATGATGTTCAATCGTCACTATTCAATCATTTTTTCTTATCTTGGCTTGCTTTACTAGCCTACTCAAGTGGTCAAGCAGAGTTATTTAGCACATTGGGTGTTTGCATTTTGGTACAGGAGGCAAAACCTGGAGAGACAAGACTTGTCCTGCACATACCTAGCTCATCATGAGCTGGAAAGCATACAATTATCATTAGTAATATTATAGTAATATCATAGTAGTAATATCATTAGTAACATCATGACCGTTGGTATTTGTTACAGGAGGCAGCCAAGGAGCATGATAGCTGCATCAACAACCTGCACACATCCCTGACAGCAATTGGGCACCCCCTGACAGATGACCCAGACAACTACCTGTCCCCCTCCCCCTTCAACCTGTGGATGGCAGTCAGCCTCAAGAACGAGGGATCGCAGCTCAGCTGGGATCCACCTGCAAAGGTGAGCCTTTGCCAAAGACACAGTGCTGTTGCTGTTGCTGTTGCTGTTGCTGTTGCTGTTGCTGTTGCTGTTGCTGTTGCTGTTGCTCTTGCTGTTGCTGCTCCCTCCAGTCAGGGTGTTGGACCCCCTTGATTTAGTGGTCAAAGATATATCTGACCATGCTGTTTTCAAGGCAAGGAAAACAGAGCACCAGTACACCAGCTGCGTCTCATGTGCAGAAGTGAGCCAAGCTGTGCGTTGACTCATAGCTCGTTTTGAGCCAGGCAGTACACGAGTGTACTTCAGAGTCCCTAGTATGGCGCAGAGGGCAGTGAGGCCAAGGCATTGGCATAGGGCTTGGGCCAAGTGGTTTGCATGTGCTGTAGTATTCCTGGCGGGCTAACATGTGAAGCGTTGTCATGTATTTAGATGCTGTCAAAGTGCCCAAAGGGATTTGATGTGTGTGTCATTTGTGCAACAGGTTTGCATTGCTTGCAGGGCCAGAAGCCAGGAGACTATGTTCTGTTCAGAGTGGAGATTGACTGTATGGCTGTCATGTCTGCTTGTCCACATGACCTTGCACCCTACATCAATGGAGAGGGGGGTCCCAGAGACGTCCACTATCAGATATACGAGACAGCGTGAAAAGAAAAAGGATAAAAATCACTTTTGTAGAGATCATGATGGCAGCCTCCCAAAGCGGCAGATTGGAGCTATAATTGAGGCAGCATGGATGATGATGATGTAACAGGGCCAAATCAGCGGTTCAGATGGGCTGTGCATCAGTTGTACAACAGCAGTGTATGATGTGCATCATAAGCAGAGATGAAGTTTGAACGGGTTCATAGTGCTGCATCAGCAAGATATTTACTGTGAGATGCGCTGTGTTGCCTTGTAGACAATATTATTATAATCAGCCATCACAAGGCTCTCTGATTCAATGCAGCTTCCTGCTTCTGTATATGTGATGGGTTTTGTTACATTGCCTGTGTTGTAAAAAAAAATACACGAAAAAGCGTAACTTACTAATTAGTAATCATGTCTGATTGCAGACCTAGTTTCTGTTGATCTGCCTGTACATGTGCAGTGAGAGCAATGCTTCGTAGAAGGTGCCTGTCTGGCAGAAGCACCACCCTGGGTAGACATAGTATTACACTGTGTGACACTTGTTGCTGAACCAGCTTGCGTAGTTTCACTGCAGGCCTTGCAATCCTTGCTTGATTGCATACGTATACTGTATCTAACACTAACACAATACCCCTATGATCCAGGCACTTTACCTAGCTCTGCAAATCTTTGCATCCTTGGGAACGTGTATCTGAGATCCAATCTATCAAGGAATCGTTGCTTGAGGAGTATGCTATGTGCTATATCATGAGCAAGGTGTTGCATTGCACGAGTGCAGCATGTTCTCGTGGTGTGTTGCATGCGCTGAACGAAATGATATTCAGAAAGCTATCATGACTTAATAAGTCAACACTGTCAGTGAACCTCAGCAAACTTGACAGACAGCACTTGCACAGTCATTACACTTTTGGAAGTCAAGCATTTCCTTCTTGGGTTCATTTCTGATGTCCTTGCTGAATCACTGTTGCAGTGGCTGATCAGCTATTGAGGCCACCGAGTCATTTTGAACAGGGCCGACACCAGTGGCGGCTGCCATTGTGCCGTGGGCAGGGGCTGCTGCGGGAGGCCCCGGAGCATTTGGGGCTGCAGGAAGCCAGCCTGCCGCCAGAAGCAGCTCATACACCCTGCACCATGTGCAACACTTTGGGATTTTTGTAGTCTCAAAACGTCTACATCTTTTAGAACCGTCCATCCTACGTTGGCAAAATAACTTTACAAACGCCTGGGGACAGTGAAAATGTGTTTGTACATGTAGGAGATGTTTGAATGTTTGCTTCACTCAAGTCGTTTGTCCAGCCATTCATTCAATAGTTTGTCCATCTTATTCTGCATCTACACACTTGTTTGGTGTTGTTTGCTGTAAATCATTCCCGAGGGTCAGGTGTGTCCAAGGAGAGCTCAAACAGCAATACACAAGTGCACATGATCAGAAGACACCAAAAATGATGAAGAAAAATAAAAAAGGGAGGGAGAGGAGGAGGGAAAAGTAGAGAGAGGATGACCAGCTAGGGCCAGAGCACAGGGCATGTCATGCATGATTGGTATTGTTGGGTCGCAATCAGCCAGTAGAGTAGGAAAATTTATGACTACCAAAGTAGCAGCTGCATAACAAACAGCAAGATCAAGGATTGAGAGCAAGCAAGAATATGGAAGGTTGTGCCTGCCTGACTGCCTTGGCAGGTTCCTGCCTGAAGAAAGTACGAGATCAAGAGACAAAGAAAAAGCGAGAAGAAGGAAGGTTGTGCCTGTAGAGTGAGAGGACTTATGACTACCAAAATAGCAGCTGCACAACAAACAGCAAGATCAAGGAATGGAAAGAAGCAAGAAGGAGGAAGGTTGTGCCTGCCTGACTGCCTTGGCGGGTTTCAGCCTAAATAAAGTACGAGATCAAGAGACAAAGAACAAGCAAGAAGAAGGAAGGTTGTCCTTGCCTGACTGCCTTGGCAGGCTCCAGTCTCAAGAAAGTATGAGATCAAGAAACAAAGGAAAAGCAAGAAGAAGGAAGGTGGAATGAATAAGGAAGGAAGAAGAAGAACAGGAAGAAAAAGGAGAAGAAACAAAGAACAAGCAAGAAGAAGGAAGGTTGTGCCTGCCTGACTGCCTTGGCGGGCTCCAGTCTGAAGAAGGTGCGTGCCTCTTGGCGGGAGATATAGCCCTTGGTCTGCCCCTCCCTCATCATCAGGGCCTTCAGCTCCAGGTAGTGCACCGGCAACAGCCTGGCTTGGGCACACAGCTCACGCTCCTGAACACACTCACAGACTGCATTGAACTATATGTTGAGTCTGGCTTGAGCACCAAAGTTAGGTTCATCAGGGCCTTGAGCTCCAGGTAATGCACCGGCACCAGTCTGGCTTGGGCACACAGCTCACGCTCCTGAACACATTCACCGCCTGTCTGAGACATCATTCAAGTTTATGTTAAGTCTGGCTTGAGCGCCGAGCTTGCGCTCATCAGGGCCTTCAGCTCCAGGTAGTGCACCGGCAACAGTCTGGCTTGAGCACACAGCTCACGCTCCTGAACACACTCACAGACTGCAATGGTCGCTTTTTAAGTTCAGGGCTTGGGAGTTAGCCTGTGGACTCTTGACTCTAGCCAAGAGTCCATAGGGGCACACAGCTCACGCTCCTGGACACACTCACAGACTACATTGGACTATGGTCTGAACCTGTGGCCTGAGATCTAGTCAAAAATTTGAATGGGCGCACAGCTCGTGCTCCTGAACACACTCATAGACTACATTGGCCTGTAAGTTAAGCCTGGCTTGAGCGCCGAGGTTTTGCTCATCAGGGCCTTCAGCTCTAGCTATGCACTGGCAGCAGTCTGGCTTGACCACACAGCTCACGCTCCTGAACACACTCACAGACTGCAAGGCACTATATATTAAGTCTGATTTAAGGGCCGAGCTTGCGCTCATCAGGGCCTTCAGCTCTAGCTCATGC
>JAABUP010007224.1_pt1 | contig 15089 bp, 11 predicted proteins | sample 5559201 | NCBI WGS metagenome assembly JAABUP01 (sample SAMN10711887, study PRJNA513373) | rock metagenome | isolation source: Antarctica rocks | place: Antarctica | reverse complement strand
CATCAGGACTTGCTTGGTAGCATGGAAGGATATCTGGCCAGTATCCCGGACGATCCCCAAAGTAGCATGCCGAAAGGAAAATCTATGAGAGAGATGCTTTATAGTCTAGAAGTCCTTAGGAAGAAGGATTCAGAAGACTAGAGTGGGATAAAGTCATTATCCAAAGGCTTCAGTCCATAACCCAAATCTTCTCTTCTTAACGTGATGCTTAGTTTGGTTAGGCCAAGCAGGAGTACCAGGCCCTAAGAAGAGCACTGATGTTTAGGGCAGCAACCCCTGTCACTCGCAGGTGGATCTCGGGTAGGGCCGTAGCGGAACCATTCCCCCCCAGCCATGGCGTAGCTTGATCCCCGGGGTCGTATTAAATTCGTTGCGAGCTTTGATGCGATCGTGTGCCATAATGCCAGACTTCACCCCACTTAAGAACGACCTTTTGCTTAGAACAGTGAGAGGTATGCATTGCCTCCAGCTCTCGCTTTGCCTATGCTCACTTCTGGGCAGGCGAACGTGTGGAGCGGCCTCCAATATGGGTGATGCGCCAAGGTATGTTGTCAACCCAATGGGTGTAATCTTCAGCTGATGTATCGGTAGCCGGGAGGTATTTGCCTGAGTATCATGAAGCCAAAGGAGGCCATGACTTCTTTGCGTGCTGCCGCAGCCCCGAAATAGCCTCCACCCTGACTCTCCAACCCATTGACCGTTTCGAAGGCCTCATCGATGCTGCGATCATATTTTCGGACATCTTAGTCATACCGCAGGCAATGGGTATGACTGTGGAGATGCTCGACGGTAAAGGACCTCATTTTCCCAATCCTTTGAAGTCACCAGCGGACGAACAGTACGAAGAGCTGCTGTCCAGAACAGTGGACGTGGGCAAGGAGCTTGACTATGTTTACAAGGCAATTACGATGACGAGGATTAAGCTCGAGGGACGGGTACCTCTCTTCGGTTTCTGTGGGGCTCCATGGACTTTGCTTTGCTACATGGTTGAAGGTGGTGGGAGCAAAATGTTTGTGCAGTCGAAGACATGGATCTACAAATACCCAGAAGAGAGTAAGAGAATGTTACACAAGATTGCCTTATTATGCGTTGAGTATCTTGCACTACAAGTCAAAGCTGGAGCGCAAATTGTCCAAGTCTTTGATTCTTGGGCAGCAGAGCTATCACCTTCTGCCTTCAAGAATTTCTCATTACCATACCTACGATACATTTCAAAGGAACTCCCTGGACATCTCCAAGATATGGGTCTAGATCCTGTGCCCATGGTTGTTTTTGCGAAAGGGGCATGGCATGCTCTGGATGAGCTTTGTGACTCAGGATACCAGGTGGTTGGCCTGGACTGGCTACAGGATCCAGCGCAAGCAATAAAGACTGCCAAAGATCGGGTAGTTCTGCAGGGCAACATGGACCCAGGAGTTCTTTACGGTGGTAAAAAGGCTATTGCTGCTGAGGTTAAAGACATGGTCTGGGGTTTCGGAGGTGGTAAGCTCGGATGGGTCGCAAATCTCGGACACGGTGATAATCCACCAGGCAAAAGTGCTATTTGAAACAATTACTGACAGACAGATTAGGTGTCCAGCCCGGTGTTGATCCCGAAAATTTGAAGTTTTTCTTTGAAGAAATACATCGGATTACGGCCGGGGCCAAGTCGTAATATCTGGCATCGAGACCTCTTCTCATAAGGTTGTGCCATTTCGGACCAAGGAATTGCCGTACTTCATTCCCCGATGTCTTCATTCCTACGATGCGTTTGCTTCTTAGCATGGCAGTCAAAACAGCATAGGAGCTACCGAGTTTCGGACTCACCATACTTCAGGCTTTTCCTTGATAAAAGATTGCATTAAGTCCTGACACTCCTTGTTCTCAAGCACGATGACTTCGATTCCTCGTTGTTTCAGGTACTGCTCGCCTCCAATGAACGTCTTGTTCTCTCCTATCACAACCCTTGCTACTTTGTACATGACACAAGCGCCGGTGCACATATCACACGGCGATAATGTCGTGTACATTGTAGCGCCTTTGTAAGCTGAGGCCGGCAGTCTCCCTGTATTCTCCAGGGTCGATATTTCTGCCTTTATGAATCGAATCAAAACCTAAACCAAAATCTACAAAAAATGAAGGCGTACATGTAAAGTTGCGCTGCCTTTTTGGACCCTCAAATTGTGACCTTTGCCCAGGATCTCTCCATTTTTGGATACCAAACATGCACCAATTGGCACCCCTCCTTCTACGTAACCAGCTTTTGCTTCTTTGATTGCCACCGAGAACCCAGGGTCGGACTCTATACCCATCGTGCCTTGGACGAATGATGTAGGACGGTCTTCAATTAGTAAAGGACTGAGTACACAAGTGTCTTATTTTTCATTGAATTACGACATTTACGACAGTTCACTGGGTACCCCGAATTGGCTAGGCAATCTTGAACATCCAGCCTTAGCCGCGGTGCTGTTAGAAGAAGAGAATCCCAACCGTTTGTTTAATCGAAGATATCTCCAAACCCTGGGAAAATCATTTCTTCCTTAAAGCACGCGGTTGGATGCATAGTCCATGCGTGGTCACTTCAGCCGGAACATCAGGTGGTTTTCAAGGCAACAGTGAGGCTGAAGTAAACAGAAGATCTTGGAATCGTTCAGAAATCGACACTAGCGGCTGTCGGGCTTTGCAATCTTTTTCCCGATCACCTTAATTTTTGAGTACTGACTTACCAGGTCAACTCTCCGACAACACTCCCCAGTCTCATACAATCTCATTCTTCTAGAAGACAGGAGTGTCATTGCCAGCAATAACAGTCTAGTACCTTAGAGACTAGTGCAGCTGTCTTGCCAGCTAGTTGAATGTGAGTAGTTGTGAGCAACCAAATGTGTGAAAGGCAGCTGTTGAGGACCTTGAGAACAGTCTTTCATAAAACCCGACGTTTCACAACTCTTCCTCAGAGCTTGAATCATCTTCCTGCCACAGCTCAACGCTTGTAAACTCGGAGAAGAAGTCATTGGCGACTCCCCGACACCATGGCCAAAGAGACACAGTTGTATGATATCCTCGGGGTATGTGGCAGCTTTATAAGACAACAGCTAGTAGCGATGACGATTTTCAACACTAATTCTCATTTCGCAGGTGAAACCTGAGGCAGGTAGTGGTCAGTTGAAAAAGGCCTATAGGGAATTATGTCTAATCTGGCACCCGGGTAACTAAGCCATCAAAGGGTTATGCGAGGGCATTGTATATCTGACATTATTTGCAGACAAGAATAGACACAAGGCCAAAGATGAACAAGACAAAATACGGGCGAAATTCGATCAGATTCAAAACGCATACGAAATTCTGACAGATGATCAAAAGCGCCAAATATATGACCAGTACGGTCAAGAAGGGCTTGAGCATGGCGGAGCTGGAGCAGGAGGTATGGGTGCTGAAGACATTTTCTCAAATTTCTTCGGTGGTGGTGGAGGCGCCGGTGGTGCCTTCGGTGGCATGTTTGGTGGCGGCATGCGCGATACTGGACCCAAGAAAGCCAGGACGATCCACCACCCTCACAAGGTCTCTCTGGAAGACATATACCGAGGCAAAGTCTCGAAATTAGCTCTGCAAAAATCTGTCATATGCCCTACCTGCGATGGCCGTGGTGGCAAAGAAGGAGCCGTCAAGAGCTGTAGTGGTTGCAATGGGGCCGGTATGAAGACCATGATGCGTCAAATGGGACCTATGATTCAGCGGTTTCAGACAGTGTGCCCAGACTGCCAGGGCGAAGGAGAGATAATCCGCGAAAAGGACAAGTGCAAGAAATGCAATGGCAAGAAGACCATTGTTGAGCGTAAGGTGCTTCACCTACACGTCGACAAGGGCGTCAAGAACGGCCACAAGGTGGATTTCCGAGGAGAGGGCGACCAAACGCCAGGTGTAATGCCAGGTGATGTACAATTCGAGATCGAGCAAAAGCCGCATCCACGATTCCAGCGAAAAGAAGATGACCTTTTCTTCCACGCCGAGATTGATGTATTGACTGCTCTCGCCGGTGGACAAATCCACATCGAGCATCTAGACGACCGCTGGCTTACCGTGGAAATTCTTCCTGGAGAGGTCATAAGCCCAGGTACGCCAATGTGTTTACTACAAGCTGTTCCTCAGTCCGTCCAAGATGCTAACTTAGTACAGGTGATGTGAAAATGATCCGCGGCCAGGGCATGCCTTCATATAGACACCACGATTTCGGTAACCTCTACATTCAATTCGACGTCAAATTCCCACCATCTAATTTCAACTCCGCCGAAAAAATTGCATTGCTTGAGTCTGTCCTGCCTCCGCGAAAGACTCAAGCTCAGCCGCCCAGCGATGCTATGGTCGAAGACTTCGCGCTCGAGGATGTTGACCCTAGCGGACAACGGAGGGCTCAAGGCGCAACCGGCATGGATGAAGACGATGAGGATGGCGTTCCCCAAGGCGCAGAGAGGATGCAGTGTGCATCCCAATGATCAAGAAATCGCTGATGAGACATGAATGGATGCTGCAAGATGGTTGCGGAAAAGGAGAGCTCACAAAATCACATCCGACGCAAGTTTACACACCTCATAAGTCCGAGCTGGGCCTGCGAGGCATAAGCTGCCGGGAGTCCGGAGCAGGCTATTGTATTTTCCCCGTTCCCATTGGTGGTCAAAGGACAGCACCTGCGGAGTTGGCTGAGCGGACACGCATTTTCCTTTCACGTCATGCTTAATAGATTCTTGAGATTGCTTCAGTCTAGAAGGAGCATCTACAGACTTCAGGTGCGCTGCATGGCGTTCCCAGAGTCAGTCTAGCTTAGAGGAATGTCTCATACAAACCAGTGTTCGCTAGACCTCGTGAATGAAACTAGATGTTGGCAAATATTTTGTTTGTTCACGTCTCAGTTGAACTATGTGGCTGCCCAGCGGCCATGATTGCTCTAAGAGACCCCCTTATTATTTTTGTGCTGTCTTACTCATGATGCCTTCTCAGGCGTCAATTGAGCTGTTTTATTATCAATTTGACCATGGAGCTCTCAAATTTCTTGAGGTACTAAGCTCGACAGTGGCTTTCTCTCAGGGCTTCTTCAGGTACTCGTACTGGATTTTAGAGGGGGCTCTTCGGGAGGTGGCCCGCCTAGAGTACCTTAGCCAAACAGGCAGGACTGGTCAGCCCTATTTACATATTTCCCGTCGCGTCCTCTGATTTTAGGCATAATCGTCTACAGATCAGCAATGCGCAATGTAGCCCTCTCCTCGATCCGTCAATCTCCTTGCCTCAGCCGTTCGAGGCGTACTATTTTTGCACTAGCTGGCTTCCAGATCGTTGCATTTTCGACAATCCGGATAGGCATTCCTCTTTTTACATCCAAAATCCAGCACCGAGCAGCAAAAACCTCCTCAAAGGTCCAATTAGGGGACCTATCTCAGCGCTCTCTTGTGCCTGAGAAGAGCCCACTGGGATCCGACGATGGCGGCCCAGCATACCCCACCGTGGTGCAGCAGGCACGAGATAACATGCAGAAATTTGAGAACTGTATACTGTTGACAAGAGTTGGAAGCTTTTACGAGGCATGTTGAACGGTCGAACACCACATACTCTCTGCTAACATGAGCCAGCTCTACCTCGAGCAGGCGGACAAATATGGCCCGCTGCTCAACCTCAAAGTCGCCCAGAAGAAGACTACTGCTGGCCCCGTGTCTATGGTACTAATTCCAATGTCTGCACTACCTATGATTCAAGGAAATACTAATGGTGCTCAGGCAGGGTTTCCTTTCTATCAACTTGACCGGTTCCTCAAGATCCTTGTGCAAGACCTTCACGAGTTCGTAGCAATTAGCGAAGAGTTCGCAAACACTGCATCTGGGACCGTCAAGTCGGGAGGCTTGCTTTTCGACCGAAGAGTTACTAGGACGATCACACCAGGGACTTTGATTGATGAAAAATTTATGGATCCATATGAGAACAATTATCTGCTAGCTCTATACCCATCTGAGTCTGACACACTTCCGGAGCCCACGGACAATGGAGAGATACCTGTCGAGCTCACCAAGGGTTCGGTCTCTCCATTGTTGATGTCTAGACCTGTGGGCCTTGCTTGGTTGGATCTATCGACAGGAGACTTTTTTACCCAAATCACCACCTTGGGGACTCTTCCTTCAGCGGCTGCGCGAATAGGAGCAAGGGAGATTGTCATAAGTGATGCGCTCGAGACTGCTATGCAGCAGACTATGATGGACATGCTCGAGCATCACCGTCATCTTGTGACCAATCATGCCAGTTCAAGTGATGAAGTCTCGGTTTCCTCTTGGACCCCAATGCTAGAGACTGAAGTGCCTCCCCATATGCAGGCCATATTTACCAACAATGAGGTAGCTGCTGGAAGTCTGCTTCTGGAATATGTCAAAGACAAACTTCAGGGTTCTGGGATCAAGCTACAGCCGCCCGTAAGAAGACAAGACAAGGAGAGTATGGGTATTGACAAGAATAGTATGAGAGCCTTGGAGATCCTTGGAACGTCCAAGGAGGGTCTCGGCGGAGGGAAAGGTAGTCTGCTACATACCGTTCGGAGGACGGTCACCAAAAGTGGCACACGGCTACTTAGAGATTGGATAGCATCGCCTTCAATGTCTCTACGGATCATCAATGAACGGCTTGACCTTGTCTCACACCTACTGAGGGATCGCACTTTACGGGAAGAAACTACCCACTTGCTCCGTCGGAGCTATGATTCTCAGCGTCTTGTGCAAAAGTTCTCGCTAGGGCGTGGCGATGCCGATGATTTGATGAGCCTACTCAAGACCATTGATGCGACAAATGGGATAGCAAGCACCCTTGAGAAGCACACAGGTAGGTCTGGCGTGTATGCAAGTTTTGATGACAGAGGATCGCGACAGTCGTTACATAATTTAGTCAAGAGACTGTCGTTAGACGGGCCAAATGCGCTGGCTGCACTGATCAGTAGTTCCATCGACGAGAGTGGTTTAATGGAAAGTCACCGCATTGAGGAGTCTGCCAATACGAACATGATTTCTCTGGCACAGGAAGTTTTGCAAAACGAAGGCTCCTCGGAGGATCAAGCGGCCATGTCACGTGTTTCCAGATCCAAAGTAAAGCAAAGAACTACCGTAGAGCCCGAGCCCGAGGAACAAGACACATGGATCTTCCGCAGGAGCGCCAGTGCTGTATTGGAAAGATTGCATGATGCGCTGGATGGCTTACGTCAAGACAAGGTGTCTTTGACATTCCGAATGAGGGACGAGTTGGGTGCACAGAGCCTGTCCTTGCGATGGACGCCGGGTCTTGGCTACATATGTCACGTCAAGGGAGCCAAAGATGTCTCTGCCTCGTTGAAGATATCTGCAGCCTCACGAGATGTCAAGACAACCAAGTCAACCCGGTCTTTCCATCAGTCTGATTGGAGTAGCCTCGGCAGCAAGATCGACCAAGCAAAGCTACGGATCAGAGCTGAAGAGCAACGAGTGTTTCAAGAGTTGCGTGGCCAGGTCGTATTGAACCTGGTCAAACTACGCCGAAATGCTGCCGTGCTTGACGAGCTTGATATAGGCTGCTCTTTTGCAAATATTGCAGAAGAACAGGGATTTGTTCGACCTGTCCTCAATCTAGGCTTGGACCATAAGATCATCGGGGGCAGGCATCCGACGGTCACACTGGGTTTGGAAGAACAGGGGAGGGCTTTCGTGAGCAACGATTGTTTGATCGGTGAGAAAGAACGTGTATGGCTGATCACAGGGCCAAACATGGCCGGCAAAAGCACCTTCTTGCGTCAAAACGCTCTCATATCAATACTCGCACAGGTCGGCTCCTTTGTTCCTGCCGAACATGCAGAAATTGGTCTCGTCGACCAGATCTTCACTAGAGTCGGTTCAGCTGACAACCTCTTCCGGGACCAGTCTACCTTTATGGTGGAGATGATGGAGACTGCCGCGATTCTGAATCAGGCTACGCCGCAGTCTTTTGTAATCATGGACGAAATTGGTCGGGGAACGACTCCAGAAGATGGTGTTGCAGTTGGATTTGCCTGCTTGCATCACTTGTACCACAAGAATCGATGTCGAACGCTGTTTGCTACTCATTTCCACGCATTGGCAGACATGACGAGAGACTTTGAGCATTTAGCATGCTATTGTACAGATGTCGCAGAGGGGCCGGGCGAATCGTTCTCATTCGTACATCGACTTCGCAAAGGCGTCAACAGGAGCTCACATGCATTGAAAGTGGCACGTCTTGCCGGCATCCCTGAAACGGCAATCGAGACCGCACGGACTGTGCTGGAGAGTTTCGCGACTCAGCAAGATACCTTTAATAATGAAGCTGGAGCATTGCAAGGACCATGACCGTGGCATGTGCCTTCTTGGGAAGGTGACGATGCCTGCTGCGTGCGTCCCGAGGATGAGGCTCCGCTGCTGCTAATCACCTTGCCGAAAGTTGCAAAATGGTATCCTCAACCCTGCATTGAATGGTTGTTCAATTGGTTGCAAGTGCTGGCTGTCAGCTTTGAACACGGCTTCGGTGGCGGGGAAATGTGGTACACCGTACGGCTGTGAAAACGAAAGTCTTGGGGGCCACTTGACGGCACGTGATCGACAATTGAAGCTTATCGGTTCATGAAACTTGAAACGGGAAACAAATGTTTTGCCATGCTAACTAAATTGATGACTGCAGTCTGTCAACACTAGCGTCAGCCGACATACAGCTCATACTTCCCCATTGAAAGTTTCCAGCAGCCGCTGTTGAGGACCATAGCAGATGCTGATCTTTCTTACACGCATTTGACGAACTTGAATGGTGAAAATCAGGAAAGCAAGCCGCACAGTGATACAATATCCGTTGGCGAAGGTGATACTGCCGGCCGTGGTACTACAACGACCTGAAGCTTCCATTCCTTGACATCTCTTGAGATGAGAATTCATCCTCCAAAGGGGCCGCTGATTTGATGGCAGCCGCCCCCAAAATCCGCCCTAGCGTTATTCCTATGGCCCCGGAAAGACGGAGGTTTTTGGGTAAAGACTCCTGAATCGAAACATGCGCCAGGACATGGGATAGAGCCTCGGGGCTGACAACTTGAATTTTAGGGCTCTGCAAGAAAAAAATTCGAAGCGCCGCTATGATCGTCTAAACTCGGTGAAGGAATGTGGCTTTGTAGGCATCTCAGCTCCAAAGCATGTCTATTAGCCTTACGGCGAACAAGGAGAAGTTCATGTAGATGTAACCTTTTCCACTCCATCAAGGCTGTTTCTACTTACGTCTGTGGGGCTGGCGGTGTGTGCTCTTTCTAAGCATCAATGATCGATGCTTGAAGCGGGTTTGAAGCACCTGCACATCTTCTTCCACTCTAGATCTCTGTCCACGCTGAACAGCAGCCCGTATCATGAGTTCAGTTGTGGCTGCTGTTGCATTCTGTCTTTTGACTTTGACATATTCGATAAGCGCTCAGTATGATCCCATATTGAACATGTGTGTCCGTTTCGATCATCAATGTAAGTGACATATACAATTCCAATGGCAGCTCACTCGATTTGACGGTGGACAGCCGTCGTCAAGAACAATACACTTTATATCGATGGCGGGAGTGAAACATTTATTGACGTTGCTTTCATCGCCCTTTCAGCATCCTTGAGTTTTCATTATCGGCGCAGGATACGGCGCCTCCTGACCGGTGGGCGTTTTCCAGTTGAGGAGATGGACGACGGTCAGAAGATTGCGAAAGAAATTATGGATAAAGGGTTTTTCTGGGAATTACCGACGAACGAGAAGCCTGTCGAACTGTGAGTGGCTTTTCCGAATCGCTATTACCACTTCGTGCCATGGTCAGAGACTTAAGGCATCTCTTATGAATACCAGCAACCCTGTTTGAATCTCAAGATTTTCTCGAATGAGAAACGCTAATGCCGAGACTGCAGGTGGACTCCTTCACACCGGGCGGGGAGTGACCTGATTCTTGTCTTGGAGATGCATCTTCAGCATGTAAACGAATTCTTTTGAGGATCGGAGATGATGTGACTTTACGACAATGGCGCCTCGTCTCCGTAGCCACATTTATTTACTCCTTGGGAGCCAGCCACTGCGGAACTCATTAAGGCTTTGAGACTTCGATGTAATGATAGGCATCTGCTCTCAGGGTCTCTCCAAGAGACTCATTGGAAAGCTCTCCGGACTTGACATCGCGGGTATAGGCACTTTAGAAGATCTGCCCCAAAATACTCCCTCACCGCCCCCTCCACCCTATCCAAATTCACGCCAACCCACCTAACCTCCCATCCCTCCTTCCCCCCCAACCCCCTCGCCACACCCGCACTCTCCCGATTCTCCACCGCAACATTACTCTCCGCCCACCCCAGACTCCCGTCTTCCCCACCACCATTGTCGCCACTACCAACAGGACGAAAGCCCATTTTCATCGGATCCGCCGCCAACTCAGCGAATAAACGCTTCGATACCGCCTTCGCCAATCCTTTCCCACGGTGTGCGGGCTCGACGTGCAGGCTCGAGAGACTGCCGTCTACGCCTATGAAGGCCCAAGCTATGAGTTGGCCTTGTCCATCTTCTGGTGATGTTGTTGCCGCTGCGGAGGGGTTGTAGCGAATACCCAAACTCCCCAACTGCGCCAACGTCTCCTCCGTCTTCGGAATATCAGTCCTACTCATCGTAAGCGCCAGCTCTTTTCTGCGTAGCGTAGCGAAGGTATAGCCTGGCGGTAGAGCGGTAGGAACTTGGCTGGGTGGCGGGGGCGCGATGAGCCATTTGGTGTAGGGGACGCTTAGACCTGTGAGGAGACTGTCGTTCGAGTCAGGTAAGTCGAGGAGTTTTCGAGGTACGACTGGATGGGGGACTAGAGCGGTGGGGCCGAGGAGAGGGAGGAGGGTTGAGGCAAATGAACCGATTATTATTAGGGGGGTCGGGCTGGGGAGCTGCGATATAGCATACAGGAGCGCGAGCAGTTGCGATTTGGCTTCAGCGAGGCGCTCATCATGTGGTTGCTGCTGCTGCTGTTGTGAACCGTCTGGTGGCTCATGTTGAGACGATGGGATTTCATGGGTAGAGAAGATCCAGCATTCGGTCTCTGGGGCGCGGGTCCGATCGACGTAGGTCGCGGAGAAGGATTGCGGGGATAGTGATAGGTTGGGGGGGAAGGTGGCGAGGACGTAGGCAGAGGGGGGAGAGTGGTGGAATTGGAGGTGGCGGAAGAGAGCGAGAGAATGCGGGAGGTGGGGGAGGAGGTGGCGTGCGAGAGTCTGTAATGGATTGGGGTGGTCATGGATTAGGGGCAGAGGCATGGCGGGATGGAGTAAACATAGTAGTGATATTTTCAATGGAGCAGTAGGCCATGACTAGTGAATTTGGTGACGATGATGGGGGAATCGGGTTGTGATGCATTGTCAATGTAGAAGGCGTGTCACGAAACCAAGACCTCGAAGGATGATAATATTTGATTGATATCCGGCTCCTGTTCTGCTCCTGAAAGCACGATGCTCATGCCACTGAGATAAATGTCCCTATAGTATAAGAATGCAAATCATGAAGATGGTGAATCAAATCACCAGATGCGCCATGCTCGCAAGAATATGACAAATAACCTCTAAAAGCTCCGGGGTATAAAGTCGCAGTAACAAGAAAGAAGTGTGGATATTGATTGCAAGCGGGTTTGGCCCTCAAGGCTTGTCCTTCTGGGAGACTGATTTTTTCCGCCCAAAGATCGTCCTGGTCCTTGACTTGTCCCGTGGTTTCTTCTCGGGTGTAGTCTGCTTTGCACCTCGCCCCTGGCGATCGCTGCTGCTGCTCTCGTCTGCGTATTTGGGTTTATAGATCCTATGTGATGGTCAGCAATGAACATGGACTGATTGTAAAGAACGGCCTACCAGCTATTACCGACCATGCTCATGCCTTTTGCCTCTGCCATTCGATAGTACTTGGCAGCCTTCTTCAAATCCTTCCTGCATCCTTGCCCCTGGGCATAGCAAAATCCAGCTTCAGCCATTGCATCAGCGTCACCCCAATTCGCAGCGATCTCGAAGCATCGAAGTGCTAACGCCTTGTCTTGCTCTATACCCCAGCCATTCATATGACTAACACCAAGTTCATAAATGCTCAGTGCAAACTGTGCTCGTTTCGTCTTTTTATCAACGACATCTGCTGGCTTCCCTCCCATGTCTTCGTCAAGGGCAATCTCTACTTGAGCGCAATCTGCTGCTTTGCGAAGCCATTGCACGCCTTCTTGCTGATTGGGACGCATACCCCATCCGTGACGGCAAGCTAAAGCGTACAACAGCATAGCAGTTGGCAGGTTCTGTCTAGCAGCAATGCGAAGATGATATGTAGATTCTCTTGCGGCGCCACGCTCATGTAAGTCAATACCCTTTGCCAGATGATCCTCTGCAGTGAGCTCGACAGATGGCACGGGGGCGCGGGAGCGTGTGCCTGCTTTTATAGTACTACCAGACCGCGTCGAGGCCGAGTAGTCTGACACGGACTGGGCATCATTGTGGACAGGAGTTGGAGGTGGTCTGCTATAGGCGGCCCGGTTTTGCTCCATAGATGGGCGGGGGGAACCCATCGAAATCTGACGATTCTGCTCTGTAGATGGACGTGGCGAGCCTCTCGAGAATTGCTCGTATGAGGGACGCGGCGAACTTCTAGCTGCTTGCTCATGTGAAGGACGCGGTGAGAAATATGGGTTTTTCTCAGTAGATGGCTGTGGTGAAGATCTGTGCAGCTCGACGCTGGGTCGAGGCGAATGCTGCGGTGACCGAGAGGGGGTGATTGGTCTATTTGCCAGGGCTGTTTTTGGACGGACATTGGACTGAAGAATAGGGCGTTCCCACTCAGAAGAAGGCATCTGCCTAGTCTCTAGAGCATACAAGTCCCTTTGCAGCATTCTGCCGCGAGGTAGCGAGAATTTTGCGTAGATGTAAGAAGGCGCAGGTGCGTCTGGGTTTTCCTTTGCATCAGGGAATTGCTCATTATCCATACTGACTGGCGTCTGAACGGTGTCATCTGTAAACATTATACGCCGGCTGTCCGATGATGATTGCCTCGATGCGGAGCTGAACGGAGGCCTCACGGCCTCCATAGAAGGCGTGGTATCAAAAGAAGGCCGGCTATCAAAAGAGGGTTGCCGTGAATTCGTGTCCAATTGTTGACTCTGTCTGCTGAGCGGCCGTGAAAAGTTGAACGGGGCACGGATCTGGCGCGAGCCACCTAGAGAGTACTCTGAATTTAGAGATGGAGACCGGCCATGAGTCTGAGCAAAGGTTGAGAAGGGAGAGTGTGGCATCGAGACACCGCTGCTCGAAGAGAGCTTCCTGTGCTGGGAGAATCCAGATCCCCCCGTGGAAGCACTGAGCTCATCATCCGAGCTGTCCTGGGGAATTGATCTAATACTTGGCGTCTGACGAATATGAGGCGACATTGGTGGAGCTAATGAACTATTATAGCTTCGGGCAGATGTAGACTCATCTGACATTCCGCGCTGAGGATCATCATGCTGCGAGGAGGGTTCGTGGGTACGTGGTGGCTGGGCCCAGGGGTTTCGGTCCCCTGCTTCCGCGCTTCTTTGGGCAGGAGCTACTGGCTCTGGTGACTTTGCCCTCGGGACAGCAAAGTAGTCGTTCGATCGAGCTACGGGGGACTGGAATTCGGCCGGTGTCATGAATGGTAGATCAGGCGAAGGACCTGTGAGATTGACCGGCTCATCGTCTTCCACTGGTGGTATAGTGCTCATTCGAGGATAGAACGACTTGGGTCGAAATGCCGGCTCCTCCACTTCTGGGACTGTTCCCGAATTGTCGTCCTCTCTTGCCCTTGGACTTGCACCTGGAGATTTGATCTTGGTTTCCGCCGACCGAGACCTGTCATATACGGATTTCTGTTTGGTAATCGGGTCACCTGTCGTGAGCGGTGGCAGTCGACTGACACGTCTTCCACTCCTTTTGCTGTCGTCCAATTGCTTAGCCAGCAGCCGGCTTTGCATGGCAAACATGTCAAGCGGTGACATGGCCGGCGGTATATCGCCATCGAAGTGCTGCATTCTTGGAGAGGGAAAAGGATGGGCGCGTGGCGATTGGGTTCCAGACTGCATTGTCTCCTGCGATTTCGACCTCAGGTCGATGAAGTTGGGACGTGTCGACATGATGGCTGGCGTTGGGGATGGTGCCTCTGCTGGGATTCCCAACACGACAAGTAAGCCTTGACGCAGTCGCAAAGGCGATGCGGCTCAGTGCTTTCACAGCACAATGATGGAGGCGCAAGGAGAGATAGACGATGTAAGCGCAATGGAGACTAGCGATCCGGAGAGGTGTAGTACGTGTAGTACAAAGATTGACCTGCTTTCTTGTCGCCGTTCATTGGGGAGATAATTCCTTGACCCTATCGAAGGGTTCCGCAGAGTCGCCAAATGGGACTTTTCGATACTCTCGGATGATTTGTACGGGATGTGGGACTGTTGGAGACGCGGATACTCTGTGTGCAGGTGAGAAGGCCCCCGATTCGAGATGGTCTCGGCGCCGTTTTAGTTGGCGTTCTCACTTGTTATTTTTAGTGCCTGAAATGTGAGAGCGACCTAACGGTATTGACCGGTTATTTTTAAGGGAACGGATAGGTGTACACCCCCTTTTGATGCATGTACACCCCCCATTTTTATACATGTACACCCCCCTAAATACGGTTAGCCTCCGCGGCTGCGCGACAGTACTGCAGAGGTGTATGTAGAAAGAACGAGTAAGTGGTGTGTGCTGTGTGCAGTGAAATGATGCCTGAGACCTCTCACCCTCCTCAACGCCTTCATCCCATCTTTCGGCCACAGGTGTGCCACAGGGGAAAATGGAAAGCAGATCGGGGAGGCTCTGGGCGGCGCTGTCTCGCTTCTCATTGGCTCCGAGGTGCATCAGCACCCAAAATAGAAACATGACTAAAGCAGGGGGTTCGACATCAAGACGCCTCCCGCGCCTCAGGCGACCATCCCCACAAAATTCAATCTCCCTCTCAATTTACTCCTTCACACCAATCATACATCAATCACCGCCGCAAGAGTCTCTACCTTACGGGCGACTGGGGCCGGGGGGGAAGACTTGCATGCTGCGTGAAAGGTTGCA
>JAABUP010007223.1_pt1 | contig 15090 bp, 15 predicted proteins | sample 5559201 | NCBI WGS metagenome assembly JAABUP01 (sample SAMN10711887, study PRJNA513373) | rock metagenome | isolation source: Antarctica rocks | place: Antarctica | reverse complement strand
GTTGATACGAATCCCGACTTCTTCTTCTTCTTCTTCTTCTTCTTCTTCTTCTTCTTCTTCTTCTTCCTCTTCTTTTCTGCTTCCTTGAAGATTCAGTCACAAAGATCTCGATTGGATCTATTATTCTATGCCTAGACGTTTCAAAGCCCAACGATGACCCTGCGAGCCACTTGCACCGAAATGCGGCCAGCGTCCCTTGGATTGCTTCACCGCTTTTTGGCGGGACATGATGATTCGCTGCGTATGAATCAACAGAGCGCTCGGAACTTCTCGATTGTGGCGCTGGTGGAGTCGCTGATCGAGGCGCTGATCGAGGAGGCAAACGCAGGCTGTTGTTGGTGACTGTTGTTCGGAGTTTAGAGTGGGTTTCAACGTAGACTCCAAGTGGGAAATTGGATTCAGGTGGGCGGCTTGGTTTGGGTCCTAAGATATTGGGGCTTTGGCCAAGAAGGCTGGACTGAACACTGGCTTGGCAGACACTGCGGCCGTTTGCATTGTGGACATTAGGTTCTTTTATCAGGATTGGGCTTCTTGAAGTACCTGATTTGTGGCGATAGTCTTGGGAGGAGAGTTTCTGTCAACTGGGAAGAGGTAAGGAGTTGGTTGTTTGGCCATAGTTCTCCCAATTGCTTAGATTCCCCGACAAATCAGTCTCCCTTCAGGATGAATCCGCAAGAACTTATCGTGGACTTTTTCGGTGTAGAGCAGAAACAAGGCGTTTAACGACCAATGCCAAAGAATGCTGGATTACATTCGTAAATGCTAGGCATCATCCTGCACCAGCATATTTCCAAATAACACTCAATACCTCTATGGGGACATCCGAAGTGTATCTCTTTGTTGAGTGAAACCGCCAGCGTTGTGCCTTCCCTCTCACCTATTCGCTCTTTTCACCCAGCCGCCAATCTCACACGTCTCCTCCGCTGGTATACCATCATCAGCATATCCAAGGTTGTTCTTCTACCCTTACCCAGTCTCTTACCACCCAATCACGGCTCTCCACCTTCGCCTATGATGTCTTTGCCTTTAAGGTTTGGCTGGAATTCGCTGTTGGACTTAAGACTCTCGATCGAGATCAAACGTTCAGAGCCAACAGAATTTACAGACTCGGTGTCGCCTATTTTTGCTGGTAACAGGCGCATGATTGAAAATGAAGGTCGTACGATGTTTAATGATTCGTATTTTTTAATTTCCAAAGCGTAGGCACGCTTCTCAACGAGGACAAATATCTCCTGAATGAGCTGTCATTTGTCGTACTGTTATACATCATACAACAAATAGACAATATATAGACAATATATAGACCGAACGTTCGGAAACTTATCAGTTTCATCAAGTAGGTCTCGACCCTTTCTTTCAACCGTCTTTGAGAGGAATCCTTTGATAGTCAAGGGCGAGATTCGCGTACTTCGGGGCATCTTGAGTCTATTGATAGCTCAAAACGCCTATTACGACATCCTTAGGCATGTTGTAAAGGCTGGGCTTGAGTAGTCCACAGTGTGCCCAAGTATTTCTTTCCGACTAGCCCCGAGTTAAACATGGTAAATATCCTCGAATATTTCATATCGAGCTTTCTTGGCTGTAATTGTGCCAGGTAGAGGATCTGTAGTAAAGAGTCTTTCTTTCGGGTCGCTCATTGGTGCATTATTCCTCCATTTGTGGGTGATGCTTTTACATAGTTAAGCAATCTCACTGCAGCATTCACCGCTCGGCAGAATTGGTTTCAACCACTGCAAAATTCAATTATCGTGACTCTTTTTCACTACGAATAATCTTCGGCTATATATCTCCCATACTTCAACCTTGCGCATACTTCTTTAGGTATATCATTGGTCTCAGTTCTTCTCCCCAATTGTCATGGTGAAGCCTACTATCCATCTGCGCTCAGAATGCAAGCCTCTAGAGTACCGCTCAGCACGTACATTCTACACATTTTTTGTATGTTCAGGATGAACTGCTGATAGAGTATCAGTCACGCCCTCGACGGCGAAAGCCCTTATTGGAAATGGTTATACGGTCGACGTCGAGCGCAGCCCGGCCCGTATCTTCAAAGATGAGGAGTTTCAGGCTATAGGTGCAACACTTGTGCCAGAAGGATCTTGGCCTACTGTGCCACACAGCCACTTGATCATGGGCCTGAAAGAACTCCCCGAAGACGACACTCCTCTACCACATACCCATATCCAGTTTGCGCAGTGAGTTACCCAAAGCTGGTCTTTGCTTCAAAGCCAGTGACTAAGGTCAGTCATCCAGCTGCTATAAGCATCAAACAGGTTGGGAACGGACCCTCCGTCGCTTTCCCCTCGGCGGTGGGACGCTGTACGATCTAGAATTCCTCACCAATGAAAGGGGCACGAGAGTTGCGGCCTTTGGATATTCAGCGGTACTCATGGCGACCGTCTAAATCTACATTGCTGACGAGTAACAGGGCTACTGCGGTGCTGCCATTGCCCTTCTCAATTGGTCCCATCAGCTTCTTCATCCTGCCACGCCCCTCCCTTCAGTGTCTGCATATCCGAATGAAGATGCTCTGAATTCAGATGTCAAATCTGCACTTAAAAAAGCATACCCACTTGCTAAGCGCTCACCTCGAGTACTGGTAATAGGTGCGCTAGGAAGGTGTGGGCGTGGTGCTGTAGACATGTGTAAAAAAGCTGGCCTCCCCGATTCGGACATCATTCAGTGGGACATGGCGGAGACAGCGAAAGGTGGTACGTTCAAGGAGATTGTAGAAGCCGATATCTTTGTCAACTGCGTCTACTTGACTTCGGCAGTTCCACCTTTCGTTACACATGATACCCTGGCCAGTCCGGATCGGCATCTCAGCGTTGTCTGCGACGTGTCCTGTGATCCGAATTCGTCACATAATCCCGTGCCGATTTACGATACATGGAGTTCGTTCTCTTCACCTACACTGCCTGTCAAGGTTACTAGCGATCCGCCACTTAGTGTCATCTCAATCGACCATCTCCCGAGTCTTTTACCAAGAGAAGCGAGCGAAGCCTTCGGTGCAGATCTGTTACCGAGTCTGCTTTTGCTAGACAAGAGAGAAGAGGCTCCAGTGTGGATAGGAGCGGAGAAACTGTTCCACGAGAAGGTCAAAGAGCTACCAGGACATGGAGGCTCACAATCATGACCAAAGTCCCGCAGTACTAACGATAATAGTTGATCTCTACTGTACAAGTAGTCAAGTGGTGACGCCCAGGTAGCAGGTCCACACCCGAAATTCGCATACTACTCACCAAACACATATAGGATTATCAGCTCTACAACTCATTGACCATTGAAAACATATCATCGACTAGCGAATTATCCCATTTGCTGTCTCTGCAACACTCGAATACCGCGAGTCGCCTTGTTAAAGGCTCGATCAGTTAACAATTCAGCGGTTGGGGCGCATCTTGCTCAGATGCTGATTCTTTTCAGGGCTGATGCGAGGCTCGAACTGTAAGCCAAAGGTTGATTCGGGACAGCTCGAAATCGGTTACAGTATTTTCGATCGCCAAAAGCCAGCTCAATGAAGTACATATTGGATTATTCGAAAAGACTAAAGTTTAGCACAGTACTTCAGAGATCTGTCCCCATGCTGCCTTCAGACGGAATTATCTATCATGTTTGTTATTTATGATGCTCAGGAGTTCCGATCTTACATACCTGGCCGTGGGATTCTTCGTTCAATGTCTGAACCATATGAAAAACTTCCCTCTTGACTCTAGCAAGAATGCCTCAATCACGTCCTCGGCCATTCAATGGTACTTCTCTACTCAGTTACTTACAGATATCGTGCAAGTTATCTTATAAACCTGGATCGATATGCATAACGATGGGAGAGCACGTACAAAGTGTTGTGGTGGTCCAGCCTCCCAAGAACTAACATTTGGGGTTATCCTTGGAATGTCGTGTATTTCTAACAAGTTCATTATTACTCTCGTTCGAAGAATTCCTGCCGACCATATTTGTGTCGATATGAACAAGCAACTTGGTCATCGAAAGACTACATGAGGGAGTGCATACAGTTCTACCATAGCATAGTAAGAAGAAAACACCGATCATAGACCTATTTAAACAGAGATCATTGCCTGTAAGTGGCCAAGAGTTACTAATCAAGCACTTGCATCCCCATTTCCCCATGGGAAATCAATCATGACTCTCTTGCCACGGTGATTGATAGAGCGCAAAGCACTAGGCCTCCTTCTCAAGGTTACGGAAATGGCTCTTGTTCAAGTAGGTAGCCTGCTATAATCCAAAGGACTTCAAGACATCGTTTAGAAAGCATCATCCAAGGCTATTCGTGTCTCATTACTGGCATGTCCGATCTCCTGAGGGTTTGTTTATGCGCACATACAATTCGAATTCCACGCCCGGAATAGTAGAAGTCCTACTTTAACCGTAATTGGGTCGAATGCTCGTCCACAGCTATCAGTATCAGTTGAACAATCGGGCTTTAGGGCAAGTTGGCTCGGAGTTTCGCTTGTTACGCCGAACTCGAATTGGACTAGCTGCATCAACCCTCGGCGTGACTCAGACAACTACGCAGATGAGACGAAATGCGTCTTGATCTCTTGCCCATCTTTCAAACGTGGACTGGATAGGAAGATGTCAGACTCATATTCAACATTGCCAGCGGGAGCGACAGGCACCGTCAGGCCATTTGACATTGCCATTCCTCAAGATGACTTGGACTTATTCCAAACACTTCTCAAACACTCCCGCATTGGTCCGTTGACTTACGAGAATTCCCGAGAAGACCGCCAATACGGCATCAGTCGAAAGTGGTTAGAAGAAGTCAAGAACAAGTGGCAGCATGAGTTTGACTGGTGAGCTCAGCCTCGGCCGTTTGTCTAGCAAGCTCTGACGTTGTTAGGCGCAAACATGAAAGCGATATGAATTCTTTCCCACATTTCATTGGCTCAATCACCGATGATGATTCTAAGAAATATGACGTTCATTTCGTGGCATTGTTCTCCGAAAATCCTTCTGCTGTTCCCTTGATGCTGCTCCATGGATGGCCAGGTACTTTGATTTCGCTTGTGGCTTGCATCTCTTATGACTTTTGTTGGGTTTGATTTACAGCTTGCAGGCAGCTTCCTCGAGTTTTTGCCTATTCTGGCACGCCTGAAAAAGGCATACGACCCCAAAGATCTACCCTACCATGTGATCGTACCATCGCTCCCAGGATTTGCCTTTTCAGACCCCCCTCCACTTGACAAGGACTTTAGTCTACATGATGTAGCACGCATCTTTAATCATCTGATGACATCACTTGGATTCGAAGATGGCTATGTGGTACAAGGAGGCGACATCGGAAGCAAAACCGCTCGACTTATGGCTGTTGAGTACCCGAGTTGCAAAGGTAACCCTCCGTGTCTTGAGGACCGTGAACAGGAAAGCTAACACTACAACCGTAGCTGTTCATGGTAAGGCTAACTGCGCCTTTCATAGGATACTAAACTACTAATGCACGACAGTCAACTTCTGCTATATACCAGAGCCATCATCTGTGAAAGAAAACCTAAGCGACGTCGAGAAAGAAGGCCTTCGCCGTGGCAATGAGTTTATTGAGAACGGCAGAGCCTACGCTATTGAGCATGCTACTAAGCCGAGTACGATTGGACTGCTTCTTGCTAGTAACCCTCTTGCACTGTTGGCGTGGTATGTACACAATAGAGAGACGATCGATGGGACACTTATCAACTTGCTACAGGATTGGCGAGAAATTTCTAGACTGGTCGGATGATGAACCTCCATTGAATACCATTTTAGCAGATGTCACGCTATACTGGTTGACGGAATCATTTCCGACATCCATCTACTCCTACCGTCAGGTGAGACCTCCATGTCCTACAGAGAAGCAACGCTGACCCAAGGCCCACCCAGGATGACTCACCCGAAGGATTGAAAGCACGCGGAGGTCCTAAGTATATTCCCAAACCTTTTGGCTACTCCTGGTTCCCTGAAGAGATGTTCCCGACCCCGCAGAGCTGGGTCGCCACCTTGGGGGATCTTGTCTTCTTTCGTAGGCACACTCAAGTAAGTGCGGCTCCTTCGGTGGCGGGCACATGATACACACAACGGCCCGCTAAATATTGCTCCATCCTCAGGGAGGTCATTTTGCCGCTCTAGAGCAGCCTGATCTTTTGCTCCAGGATATTGAAGAATTCATCAAACAGGTGTGGTAGGCTGGGTTTGAGGGTGTGGTCGTGCCTTTGGTGGATATCACAATTTCCATCACATTGAGTGGTCGCTAGTCGATTGGAAAACTTGCCGAGCTGCCCTCGATGCTGTAAACCCATCTGAATGCTTATGCTGTATTGGAACGCAGCTTGGTCTGTACTACACTCCTCGATTAGGCGCATAACGCATGGCAACTAGTCATCCATTAGTCAGTCTCCTTGATCTTGTATGTTATTGGTTGATTTCAACAAAAGAACCCCAAGCGTAAGATACCTTAGGGAAGTAGATCCGGAGACTTGACTGCTAGTCGCCCTCGGCCTGCTGCGCCTAAATACATCGTCTCCTTCAGCCTCATACTACTACCTTACTAAGCTGACTTTCGGCTCAACGTGCATTCGACTCTACTACTAGGTACTATTACTCCCAATGTCCGATAGCGACGGCTGGTCGGGTAATCAGATGCCACGGCTGGCCCAGAAGCAGTTCTCACCTCTTCCTCGCTCACTATTCCGCCATCCTGATGCTGTTTCCTACAATTGGAGAAACGCTCAATCAGGGCAGCTTGGAGATTGGAAATTGGAGATTGGGGTAGCGAGTGCGAGTTTTTACGGGCTTGCCTCGCTACATCCCACCAATCATGACCGAACCGAGCTGAGCTGATCTTTTGGTGGCTCTGTTAGGGTTACTGTCAGTTTGTAACAGTACCTTGAAAGTAACCGCCATACCAGGGCTTAGTCTGAGCCGGCGATGAGCTCCACTCAACTGGTCATAAGAATGGTTTGATCCTTCCCGTGCTAATGAAACGTGGTTGCACGAGGAATGAGGGTTTTACGGGGGGCGAGAAACGGAGAGAGGACATAATTATATCACTCAACGGGGCTGACCATCGTATTGCGAGCCTGTGAATTCATTTGCCGATCAGTGTTGTCAAACAGTAATAGAGGTCGCAACGAAATGGATTCCGATTCGTCGATTAACCGAGATCAACCCTACAACGTGGTGTGCGGCGCTATGCCACGTTGTCAGCCCGCACCTTCCCAGGCCCTCGGGATGATTTACCCTGTTGAGTGGGAACCCGCACCCCACTCCTCCTCAGGGCCACATCAATATCTTCCCTTACAGAGGCTACCTCACAGCCCGAGTCGCCCGAACTGGTACTGGTAAAGCGCCGACAGCTGAACAAAGGTTCAAGTGGACACTAGACACTGGGCACTGGGCACTGGGGACTGGACACTGGACACTGGACACTACATACTAGACAGACCCCACCCGTGTCTCGTGTTCTTCCATTCAATTTTTGCGCCTCTAGGCATCCGTCCGAGCTTATTCCGTACGAGTACAATATCACTAGTAGGTAATTACACACTAGCACGACTAGCTAGCAACAACAATCAGCCCCAAAACAGTCATCCTCCTTCCACCTACCAGTCCACCACCCTCCAGAAACCCTGACCGGCCTGACTGCTTGTGTAACACGAGTACACGACCTGCCAGACACAAGCCAATCGCTCCGCACATCTGCGAAATTAACAACGAGCACCCGGATAATTGTGGTGGCAACACAGTTGGATCTCAAATTAGGGCTTCTGGGTTTGGAAGGCTGAGGACCCTGACACGTCAACGCCCACCTCAGCACTTAACATTTCGTTCCTGGCGCAAGACATCCTACCATGGGTATAGCTCGCCATGCTAGGCTATCCGTTGGTGGGAGCACACGACCTCAATGATCCATCCCAAGCAAAGCCAAGGTTAAAGGCGCATTTTCTAAGCTGCATTGTAACTATCTTTGTGCTATTTTCATTTTACCACGCAGAACAGCTTCCCTAAGCGAAACACGGGTAGTATAGGTAGTCGATAAGCTTTACGAAGAGCCGTCGGAGCAGACTTTACCTTATGACCCGTGAAGGCTACCTGATGGTCGAGCAGCTGAATTGCTCGTCGAACGTCTATTTCGAGATCAATGTTCCAGGCTTAATCATGTCGTTTTTATAGGTCATAATGGAACGGGAGGACGAAGGATGGTTCGAAACAGCTACGCCTCCCACATCTAAATCGCAATACGGTGGGAGGCTATGTTCAGACCTCGCAGGAAAAAAAATCCAATTTTCGGCCTAGACTGGGCTAAGACGATCGTATCACCTATACTAAGACAAGCTTTTATCAGCATCGGAATGGAGGGGCTGATCTTTTAGGGCAGTCGTCATGATGCGGTTGCACTATTTGCTGGAGGATGGCACGGTTGTCAACATCAGTCACTGTCGATATCAATTCCGAGGCGAAGCCATGCCCCAACCGTATCGGAGATTCGGAATTTCGTCAGCATGAGACCTAAGATCACGCCCCGAACACGGGCTGGTCATTGAATGGGCCGTATCTCGAGTCATCAGGGGGCCACCTTCATCTTCACTGCAGGCAGCGATGACGCAGGTCCCGATCAATGAAGATCCTGCCGCTGCTGGCTCATGGCAATGGGGCTGACCACTAGTGTTCACTGGGAATCTTCACTGGGACTGGCAGAAACGCCTATATACGCCCGTCTCCTCTTCTCAAGTCTCCCAAATCTCTCCCAGTCTTCTGGCTATATACCACCAAGTCATAATCAGTAACTTGTTCAGTATGATATCCACAAAGTCGTTCCTCCTACCCTCGCTTTTTCTTTGCACCTTGGCAGCTGCCAAGACTGTAACCTACAATTGGTCCGTTGGATATGTTTCCGTGAACCCTGATGGAGCAGCTCAACGGCAGGCCGTTGGTATTAACGGACAATGGTACGTCTTCGTATTGTCTCCTGATTCCATTTGCTGACTGACATTCAACTGTTAGGCCTTGTCCAGCCATCAATGTAGGCTAACTTACTACTTTCGGGCTTGAACGGTGTTTCTAACCAGCAGTGCAGGCCGACGTTGGAGATCGAGTCGTTGTCAACCTAAAGAACGATCTCGCAAATGAGTACACCAGTCTACATTTCCATGGCCTGTTCCAGAGAGGCTCGAACGACATGGACGGTCCACCTGGTGTGGTTGCATGTGAAATAGCTCCCGGAGAGTCATTCAAATATGATTTCATGGTCAGTAGTGCCAGACCTTCAAGATTCACATCTCTGACACCGAATTCAGATTAATCAACCTGGTACATACTGGTACCACAGCCATACGGTACGAATAATGTTTTCCCAAACCTGGCTACCTATCGCTGACAAGCATGCAAAGTCTGGTCAATACCCTGATGGGTTACGGGGACCTCTTATCGTCAATGATCCTTACTCACCATACAAAGGGCAATACGATGCCGAGATTGTGGTCACTGTCTCAGATTGGTATCATGACCAAATGCCCGGTCTTGTCAGTTACTACCTAGACCACACAGCGAACGGTGATGGCTCGGAGCCCATACCTTATTCCGCGCTCCTCAACGATGCGCAAGATATCAAGCTAAATGTGCAACCCGGAAAGACTTATTTCATTCGGACCATTAATATGGCAGCATTCGCTCAGGCATACATCCATTTTGATCAGGTACGCAAACTCCACAAACAGAGTAATCAAGGTACTTACTGGCTTCAAAGCACAACCTCACCATTATCGAAATCGACGGAGTCTACACGGATAAGAAGGAAGTCGAAACCATCTATCTTGCTACTGCACAAAGATACGGTGTTCTTCTAAAGACGAAAAGCGATGCATCCAAGAACTACGCCATGCTCGGCAGTCTGGATACGACGAGATTCGACAATGTCCCAGGCTATCTTCTACCCAACGTTACGGGTCACCTTGTGTACGATAGTAGCAAGCCTCTACCAGCACCCCCAACTCTCAATGATTTCAATATTATCGATGACTTCAATCTTGTACCTCTTGACCACCAAGCGCTCCTCGGAAAGCCGGATCAGACGATTACTTTGGAGCTAAATTTCACGGTGATTGAAAACCAGAACAGGTACGAAGTCCCTTCGGCTTACCGACTGTATTGCTGACGTCAATGTTCAGAGCGACGTGGAACAATGTCACTTATATTACACAAAAAGTGCCTACTCTTGCTACTGCCTTGACGGTTGGTAAAGATGCGACAGATCCCAGAGTTTACGGTGTGAACGCCAATCCATTCGTTTTGAAACACAACAACATCATCGAGCTTGTCATCAACAACATTGATGGAGGCGCCCATCCGATCCGTAAGTGCCTTGTTCAAAGCACCCCTTCAAACACACTGCTAACAATGCCCAGATATGCATGGCCACGTAATGCAGCTCGTTGCTCGCGGTCCTGGTGTCTACGTCCCAGGCCACAAGCACAAGGGCGGCCATGCAGCCATCGCATACAACGGCGATACATCCGGCTTCCCCGCGATCCCAATGAAGCGAGACACAATGATGGTTGCACCAGCCGGCTACACCGTCATGCGATTCAAGGCCGACAACCCGGGCGTTTGGATTATGCATTGCCACATGGAGTGGCATATCACCGCCGGGCTTACGGTTACATTCATCGAGGCCCCGATTCAGCTTCAGTCACAGAGCATCTCTGCCCAATCCTTGGCAAACTGCAAGGCGCAGGGTGTGCCCACGGCAGGCAACGCGGCAGGGAACACGAAGAACCACTTCGATCTTACAGGGGCGAACACTCAGCTTCCGCCGCTGAACCAGAGCGGGTGAGCAAATCTCATCTCCTTGCATCTTCTAGGGGTTTTCCAGCTGACATGACGCCTGCAGTGCCCTTTACCCTTGAGATGGTTTTCGACCCCATTTGCCTGATCGTATTTTCACCCCTTTTAGTTTTATGGGAAAGTTGACATAAGCTTGGCGGAGCGGCCTGTTGGCTGCAAGCATGCGCGGGATATATACCAGGGCTCTTTACTCAGTTTACGTGCGTGGGCTTGCACAAGGACGGGAACATGCATTCTGGATAGTTGGTGGCTGATGTACGATTGAACACATTTCTTCGACCCGCTCTCTAGCGAATGTAATATCTCTCAATAACGGCTGTTCGTTGCTCATTTCCCAAAACGTGCAGGTGTTCCCTCAAGAAGTGGGGTGGGGGGTTGTTGACGATAGATTGCTTGGCATCAGCTTTTTCATATATGTGTGTCTATCGAAGATGGGCGTCGACAACGCAACCAACATATCCGCGCTGATTAGAAACGTCCTCGTCGCTATTCGTCGGCCGAGTTGTACAGCACAACAGCCGATGCAGATATTTGCAGGTGATCTTTTGCATATCGCCTAGATCCTACGAATATGGGCCGTGATATTGGGAAGGTTTTCCGAGGACGGCTTGTGATAGGTAAGGGTGATGATGGAGCGCTGAGCTTTGGGAGGCACGCCATCAATCGTGTTGGTGCTGGGGCTTGGTGTTGTAAAGTTCGCCGGGATGTATGTAGTGTGTGGCCGTCTTGATTGCCCGGGTGCAGTGGAGGGTAGAGAGAGAGAGAGAGAGAAGGGCGGCTGAGGGGGTTTAGGGCTGGGAGTTTGGTTTTTTTGGAGGTGGGGGTATGATAAGTTTGGCTAAGTGAAATAAAAAATTTGGATACAGAGGCAGTGTCAGCGTTGAACTGGAAGCCTTGTGAAGCCTTGAAGTGAACATTCGTTGTCCTTACTATCCATGGGAAATTTCACATCTACACACTTTCTTCGTCAACCGAGAGCGCGATGTGCAACAATTCTCCTCCTACACATATCGTCATCGTCGCTTCCAACCAACTCCCGTCCTTTGCTGACAGTCAGCCCTTCCTCATCTCGCAACAAAAGTCCGCCTAAAACCCACATCCATCCATAGTTCCCTACCATAGCGTCTCTCCCGTCCGTCCTTGAAATCGACCAACCTCTCTCGCATCCCAAACCCTAAAAGACAGCGCGTCAACTGGGCAGGTACCTTACCTTAGGCCGGAAAAACTTGCGCGCTCTTCGGAGCGCGGAGTCGCGTGCGCAGCCTGCAGCGGGATTCGGGCTCGGAATCCGGTTAACGATATCTGCCATGGCCTAGTTTTTCCGCTTGGAAGAGTCGGTGGCTTGACGAATATTGACTTTTTGAGAGGGTTGGTTAGTGCTGTGGGGACAAGCGTTTAGTAGGTGTTGTGCTAGGCTTCAGCGGTTGGGGTTTGGGGACGGTAGGAGAGCGAATGGAAAGGGTCTTTGCTGGAGGTGCCAAAGCATTTGCCGGCAGGTGAATCTGATGGAATTCCTGATGGAGATTGGGTCGATCGTTGTTTGCCTCGACATCGACGGAAATGCTCGCGGCAAAATAACTACGAGGTTCGGAATGTTATAGTATGCCAGTCTTAGTAAGTTGTTGGTATGCCTCTTTGCTTACAGCGCTGTGACCAGCGGTAGCAGCTGCTTGGAGCAGCTGTACGCCTATGATCCCTCCACTCCAGGCCCTTTGCCATGCTTGATACGACATTTTGAGCGTCTAGGCAGAAGTTCTCTTGGCCTAAAGGACGAATCAACGAGATTTTACCGACTAATTCCTTCCGCGCTTCATTCCAACACCTTACAAGCTCCAACTCCTACAGTCAGCCATGACTCTTTAGCAAGCAGTCTTCTGACCGAATGGACCACCGTCCAGCTCCTGCGTTCCGCCGGAATTACACCACCCGTATTGGATGGGACTTTCTAGGCCGTCACACTCCACAGCCCCCTTCTCATTAGAAAGGGTCAACGGAAAAAACAACACGGCAAGCGCTCATTTACTCCTCGGTTGGCTTTTATAGTCTATGTCGGCTTCGCTGCAATCAAATCCTGTACGGTCGCACAGAGATGTCATCTCATAATCACAAAATCAGATAACGTACTGGATAGATGCTGCATTCAAGCATCCAGCGCTTCCTCCGTTGGCGTCCACCAGTGCTACGTTGGACAACCTTGAAGAATATCCTCGGCGAGCGAATCGCAGCCATCTTATCACTATATCAGATAATCGGGATTATCTCTAGATTAGATTGTGGGGGCTGCATGCGGGTTCCCACAGCATGATGAAGCACTAGTCGTTGGGTAATTTAATTATATTAGGTTCGATTCCTAACAGCGCTGGTACAATGGTGTTGTGGTTATCTTTCTCTTCTGCACTGTGCTCCCAAACTAGAAGGGATGGGTGCATGTTTGCATGATCGCTAGAGTTAAACGCCGTGCAAAAGGGCAAAATGAGGAGTCTTTCTGCCGATGCTTCGTCATTTCTCGATTTGAAGCCTCTCCTTTCCTCTCTCCCTCTCTCATAATGAGGCGTTTCTCTGTTTGCTCCGTCGCCTATGAATATTGGACAAGGAACTGCTCATACATACTATTGCTTCCTGCGTAAGCTCGCAGCAACTAATGACCTTTAGCCACGTCAGTCATTCTGTATCATTGAATCTCTATCCATAAATCAGCGAAACACACAAAGTCTCATCGAAAATCTGCCGGCCAACCCTCCGAGTGCAGACAAGATCAATTGTCCAAATCACCTAGCTTGTCCCCCAGTCGGCGTGGAACCTCACACCAAGCTAGCCGAAGAGGCATGCGGCAAACAGATAGGGCCCAGCTTGTTAGTACCATCATCGACTACTAGCCAACATCCAACAAGTCAAAAATTGCATAATAAAAAGAAGTACAAGCACGGGAGCAGGGCATACTTGCCGTAATAAGAAGAGAACCTAAAGGAGCAACTATGTTCCCGGCAAATTTGATACCCAAAGTGTCTCATAAGAGGGTTTTTAGAAAAACTTGGCAACATTGTCCCTTCTTTGTAGATAGCGAGACTCAGCACAAGTCATGCTCTGACTTCTCAAGAAGGTCGGTATATTCCACATATCTGATGCTATCAAGGTGTAGGAAGTTACCGTCCGAGTCGGCCGTACCATTGCTCGAAACATGTCCTCTTGCGATCTTTCTTCTTTTCAGTTTAGTGCTGCGTCTCGAGTTGTTCGTTCTCAAATCCTCGCATCATAGGTGTGATTTTTCTATAATCCTCTCTCGTTAGTGCTTTCCACCAACAATGATCCTCTTGAACTTGTTCGTTTCAACCAAATCTCTCGATGCTCATTCCTTCCAATCCTTGCTCCTAGGATGCCCTCTTCGAATCCTCCCTCATCAAAATCTCACCCCTCGGAACTACCTCCTCCCAGGTGTTCCCTCTTTTCCACCCCTCCCTCTCCACGTTCCTCTATAATCCACCCATCTCAACCGACCTCTTGATTCTCTTTTCTCCTCCCAACCCGTCACCCTTCAATCCATCTCAAATCTCCCCCCCCTCCCCTTCAAACTCTTGCTCCTCGAAAAAACCCAACCTCTCTCCAAGACTTCTTCTTCAGTCCCTCTTCTCAATCATTCTCTCCAACTTCCTGAAGGGTTACCAATCCCTCGAAATCATTCCCACTCGGTTCTCTGCCACCCAATCGCTTTGCACAAATGTTCCGCTTGTCCTTTCTTTCCTTTTGACCCCTCCCTCCCTCTCCTCGCCAAGACCAAGCGCTCAGATTCACAAATCTCCCGGTCTCAACTCCTCGATCAAAATTATATCCGTGTTTCATCAGCCCTCACTCCTTCAGATTAGAGGTGCGTTGGTTGAGATAGTCTGTCGAAAGGGGTCTGTTGAGAAATAAGCAGGGATAAAAAGAGGATGAAGATGGGAGGAAAGGTGCGGGGGAGTCGGGGGGATGATACCGGGCAAATCTCTGACAAGGATGTTTAATGAAATGCAATGTGAGGGCTTGTGAGGAGTGCTTTTTTTCATAAGACAAAGCCGCTGGAAAAGAAAAAGAGGAAGGGGGAAAAAGAGAAGACGCCATTGTTCTCTCTACTTATGCACCAAGCCCATACATCCATACATAACCGATCATCCTAATATGTTTGCTTTTCTCTCCCATTTCAGACTCTCCCCCTCCCCCCCACCCTCCCTTCCCCACCCCCACCAACCCTCCCCTCAATCCTCAATATCCGCGATTTCC
>JAABUP010007222.1_pt1 | contig 15090 bp, 13 predicted proteins | sample 5559201 | NCBI WGS metagenome assembly JAABUP01 (sample SAMN10711887, study PRJNA513373) | rock metagenome | isolation source: Antarctica rocks | place: Antarctica | reverse complement strand
GGCCCCGGCCGACCTCGCGGCTCACGCAACCAGCACCGCGGCCCCCACCACCAGGTCGGCAAAAACGTCACATCAGACACCGCGGCAGCGGCACCGCAGACCCCTCCGGGTTAAACGCCAAGCTAAGAACACGTCTTGAAACTGGATATTGGGTTCGGCGTGTGCGGCCGGCAGATGTGGAGAGCTCCTGGTACCAGTAGGTCGGGTGGTTCCTGCGCCGTCCGGCCCTACCAGGAGCCCTCGTTGACTCGTGTCAGGTTTGTTGGTCTGTTCGTGTCTGTCATGCCGAACCCACCGGAGCGGGACCGGTGGGCGGCTGAACTGCGGGTTCTACCCATTGTCGTCGATGACCGACGCGCAGTGGGCGGCGATCGAGCTGCTGCCGGCCGGGAGCACCGGCGGTCGTGGTGGGCGCCCGGAGAAGCACCTACCTCTGCGGGTGACCGGGCTGGTGGTGCGGTAGGTCGGCGGCGCGCGGTCCTGGACGCGACGGCGATCCCGCAGATCAATCACCGCTGGATCACGTTGAGCACCGCGGCTGGACCTGCGGGACTACCAGGACCGTGACGGGGCGCACCGGTTGCTGGCCGAGCTGTGCGCTCACGTTCGGCCTGATCTGGGCCGACGGCGGCTACGCCGGCCGGCTCCTGATGGTCGGTGACGTCGCGCCGTTCGACCTGCTCGCCCCGGGCCAGTAGCACCTCACCGGGTCGGCGACACCGGGCCGCTGATGGCGTCGAGGCTGGCGTTGGGGTAGTCCTCGGGTCCGGCGCCGCGGTCGACGACCCCGGCGCCGGAGTGTGGGCCAGGATGCACGACGCGCTACGCGACCAGTGCCGGACCCGGACCGGGCGGGCGGGCGGTCCAGTCCGCCGCGGCGATCATCGACTCGGCGTCGGTCCGCAGCGTGGACACCGTGCCCGGGCGCAGCCGAGGCTACGGTAGTTCCTGGCGCCCGGGACGACGCGCACGGCCCACACGACCAGGAGCCCGTGCTCGGGTCGGGGAACACGCCGCTGGTCGTCGGGTCACGAGGTGGGGTGGGGCTTTCCGCGGCCGGCCGGCGTTGGGTCGCGCTGCGAGCGCCGCGCGGGCTTCGGGCTCTTCGCGGGCAGCGGCGGCCATGATGCCCAGCGCGAGCATGGTGACGACCACTGAGCTCCCTCCTGACGAGATCAGGGGGAGCGTGATGCCGGTGACCGGCACCAGTCCCAGGACGTATCCGACGTTAATGGCGGCCTGCGCGACCAGCCACGCCGTGAGCGTGGCGACGACATTGCGGGTCCAGGGGTCGGTCGTGCGCGCGGCGATCCGCAGTCCGGTGTAGGCGAGCAGGGCGAACAGGCCGAGGACGGTCGCGGCGCCGACGAAGCCGAGCTCCTCGCCGACGATGGCGAAGATGAAGTCGTTCGACGCGTTGGGCAGGTAGCTCCACTGGGCTGCGCCCTGCCCGAGCCCGGCGCCGAGAACGCCACCGTCGGCCAGCGAGAACAACGCCTCGCGGGCCTGGTAGCCGGGGCCGAGCGGGTCGGCGGCGTCGGGTGAGAGGAACGAGGTGAGCCGGGTCATCCGGTAGCTCGCGCTCGTCGCGAGCAGCAGGACCGAGGCCACGGTCCCCGCCCCGAGCAGGGCGAGCAGCCCGGCCGGAACCCCGGCAAACCACAGCAGGGCGAAGAGCACGACGATGACGCAGATCGCTGAGCCGAGGTCGGGCTGTACCACTACTAGGGCGGCGAGCAGCAAGGCGACGGGCACGAGCGGCAGCAGGGCGACCCGCCACTGGTGGAGCGACCGACGCCGGACCGCGAGAACGTGGGCACCCCAGAGCACCAACGCAAGCTTGGCGGGCTCGCTCGGTTGCAACGAGATGCCACCGACGACGAACCACTTCTGCGCGCCGGCCACCGACGATCCGAGCCCGGGCACGAGCACCGCGACCAGCAAGGCCAGCGAGACCACGACCAACCAGGGCGACCACGCCCGTAGCCGCCGGGCGGGCACCCGCATCGCCGCGCCGGACAGCACCAGGCCGACAGCGCAGTAGACAACCTGGCGCTCGAACACCGCGTACGGGTTGCCAGTCTGGGTGTAGGAGTCCACTGCTGACGCCGAGAGCACCATGACCAGCCCTAGGCCGGTCAGCGCCGCGAGCACACCCACCACGAGGTGCAGCGAGGTAAGCGGCCGGTCGAGCACCGATGCCGCCGAGCGGCGCAGCGCCACCACCCGAGACCCGATCGACGACGGAAGGCGGTCCGATCGCGCGGCTCGAGTCACGCCCTCGATCCTCCCGGCTACCCCACCCGCACCATCCGTCCCGCAATTTGGCGCGTCCACGTCCCAACGGGACGCCGCGCTCAGCGACGCCGGAAGCGATCGGCGAAGCGCGGGTCGTCCTCCCACCGCAGGCGGGGCCGGTTCTCGTTCACAGGGGCCCTGTGGGGCCACGGTTCCGGCCGGCGCGCCCTCCTCGGCCCCCACGGGGTCCAGGGTCTCGTCGGCCCGACGCGCTTGGGCGTCGCGCGAACCGCGCCGTGCCACGACGAACACCGACGAACCACACCGTTGGGGACGAAGGAGACCGCAGGACATGGGCCGACATACCGTGGCCGCGCTCGCGGCACTGGTGGTGTCCACGGTGCTCACCGCCTGCGGGGGGGCCTCCGCGGGCCCGCCCGACACCGGCGTGGGCTACCTCGACGCTGCCACCGGCGTCTCTCCGCGTGAGGATGGCGTCGCGACCGCGACGCTGCCTGCCACCATGGTCGGCGCGAACATGCTCGTCGCGATTGCCACCGGCGACGGCCCAGACAACCCGGCCGCAGCGAGCGGTGCTCACCGATACCGGCCACCACCAGTGGACGTTGCACGTCCACCACATCGCCTTCGGCTCGATCATCGACGTCTACACCGCGCCGGCCACAGGGACCGAGCCCGGGACAGCCGTGTCCAGCGAGTTGACGGTCAAGCGGGGGGACGAGGGCCACGCCATCACGGTGAGGGCCTACAGCCACGGCGCGCTCGGCCCGACGGCCGAGCGCAACGGTAACTTCGGGGTCGCCCAGACGACCCTGGACGTGCCCGCGCGCCACGGCGTGATCACCGTGTTCGGTGACGGTCGGCAGAACGCGCCGCTGACACTCGTCTCGTTGAGCAGCGCCCAGCGGGCTCCCTTCACCGACGACCAGTCCGCCACCCTGCGCAAGCTGCGCCGCCGCGGCGGGGAGATCTGGCGGGCCTACTCCCTCAAGGAAGCCTTCCGGGCCATCGTCACCGGCGACCTCGACCCCGACGACGTCGAAGCGCTGATCGACCGGTGGATCAGCCGCGCGTCCCGCTCGCGGCTCACGCCGTTCCTCAAGGCCGCCAAGACGATCCGCCGCCACCGCGACGGCATCCTCACCGCGATCCACCTGAACATCAACAACGGTCGCACCGAAGGCCTCAACAACTTCGTGGATCACCCGCCGCGCCTACGGCTTCCACTGCGCCCGCGCCGCACTCGCCCTGGTCATGCTCAACTGCGGGCCCATCGAGCTCCCCCTACCCCACGAAAGACGCTTCTATGTGTTGGTGTTGCGACTCGAGGGTGCCGGAGGTTGCCGCGGGTATCGCAGATGACGCCTCCAACGCAGTGGGCAACTTCTGCTTCGAGGTGGCGCTGAGCTATCGCCGGCTGGAGCGGTTGCCGCGTGTCACAGGAGAGAAGGGACATGTCGGGTAGTATATTTGTGGCGTGGCTGGTGGTCGTCGGGTTGGTGGCGAGGAGTACGCGGCGCGGGTCAACGCGGCGGTCGAGCTGGTGGAGGCCGGGGCCACGACAGCTGCAGCGACTCGTGCGCTGGCCGACCGCTTCGGGTGCTCGCCGCGTCAGGCCCGCCGGTATGTCGAGCGTGCCGCGGTCGCAGGTCCGGCGCCGGCGCCGCCGCCGACGGTGGTGTTCACCGTCAAGGTGCCGGTGTCGTTGGCGGGGCGGGTGCGAGCCCACGCCGCCGCGACCGGGCGGACCATCTCCTCGGTGGTCACCCAGGCGCTGGAGGAGTTCCTGCGGGGCCGTCGAGAGCGTCCCCGCAGGTGAACGAGGTGGTGGCCAGCGAGTTCGTGTTCGACCGTCACGGGGCGGCGGAGCTGTCGGTGGCCTACCGCATCCTGGTTCCCGAACGGCGGCGGCGTCGTGGCGTCGCCACCGAGGAGGTGAGTCCCCGAAATGAGCAACGCAGCGATCTACGCCCGGGTGTCCTCGGCCCGGCAGAAGGAGCAGCAGACGATCGGTTCGCAGACCGCGGCGCTGCGCGCGCACGCCGAGCAGCTGGGGCTTGAGGTCCCAGCGGCGTGGGTGTTCTGCGATGACGGGCACTCCGGGGCCACCCTGGTGCGCCCGGCCCTGGAGAAGCTGCGGGATCTGGTGGCGCAGGTGCCGGTGGAGGTGGTGCTCGTCTACTCCCCGGACCGGCTGGCCCGCAAGTACGCCTACCAGGCGCTGTTGATCGAGGAGTTCGCCAAGGCGGGCAGCGGCGTGGTGTTCGTCAAGGGACCGAGCTCGGACTCGCCCGAGGACGCGCTGCTGGTGCAGTTCCAGGGCATGATCGCCGAGTACGAGCGGGCGCAGATCCTCGAGCGGACCCGCCGCGGCAAGGCCCACCGAGCCCGGCAGGGGACGGTCAACGTGCTGCCCGGGGCGCCGTTCGGCTACCGCTACGTGCGCAAGAACGACCACGCCGACGCCCGCTACGAGGTCATCACGCACGAGGCGGCGGTGGTCGCTGAGCTGTTCCGCCGCTACGTCGAGGACGGCGTTGCGATCGCCGAGCTCGCCCGCTGGCTGTCCGACACCGGGGTGCCCACCCGCACCGGCAAGTCCCGCTGGGACCGCTCGGTGATCTGGGGGATGCTGCGCAACCCCGCCTACAGCGGACGCGCGTGCTTCGGCAAGACCATGACCACCACCGATCAACCCGGACTCAACCGCACCGCCCGCCTGGCCGGGCGCTCCACACCCCGCTCGCACTCGGTCACCGACCGACCCGCGAGGACTGGCTGGAGATCGCGGTGCCGGCGCTGGTCGCCGAGGACACCTGGGCGCGGGCGCAGCGCCGGCTGGCCGACAACAAGCGCTACGCCGCCCGCAACAGCAAAGTTCCCTCCCTGCTCCAAGGCCTGGCCGCGTGCTCAAGCTGCGGATACGCCTACTACCGCGGGCACACCACCACCACCGCCGGCAACACGATCTACTACTACCGCTGCCTCGGATCCGACAACTACCGCTACGAACACGGCCGGATCAGCGACAACAAGCCGGTCCGCACCGACTACCTCGACAACCTCGTGTGGGACCACATCACCGGCCTGCTCGCCGACCCGACCCTGATCCGCGCCGAGATCGACCGGCGCCTGCACCAACTGCGCACCGCCGACCCCACCACCACCACACAGCAGCGCCTCGAACAGGCCCTGGCCACCGCCAGCGCCTCCATCACCCGACTGATCAAGGCCTACCAGGAAGAACTGATCTCCATCGACGAGCTGCGCGAGCGCATGCCCGAGCTGCGTGCCCGCGAAACCGGCCTGCGCAGCCAGCTCGACGCCCTGGCCACCCAGCTCGTCGACCGCGAGAACTACCTCAAACTCGCCACCGGCCTCGAAGACTTCCTGCGCCAGCCCCGGACCAACACCGCCACCGCCGCCGTCCCCGAGCAGCAGCGCGTTCTGCGCCTGCTGGTCAAAGACGTCCTCATCGGCCCCGACCGCATCGTCATCCGCCACTCCATCCCCACGAACACCAGCACCCCACCCCCCCCCCCGCCACCACGACCACAGACGGTGACACCGACGAGGAGCCCGCACCAAGTTCGCCACTGCGTTGGAGGCGTCATCTCCCCGCTGCTGGCCAACATCGGCTCCTCCGCCCACGGGCGCCTGCTGGGCGTCCAACGACTCAGCCACAACCCGAGCCGCGCCGCCGAAGCCTTCACCACCGTGCACGACCCGATCATCACCGGCGACGGGCACCGCATCGCTGGGCTGCGCCTGGGAGACCGCCGCGCCCACGCCCTGCAAGCCCTGCTGGTGTTCCGGCTGCTCCCCCACGGGCTGCGCAACCGCGACCTACGAGGCCTACTCGCCGGCCTGCTCGGCAAAGCTCTCGACCAGATCAGCGCCGGGCAAGTCAGCTACGACCTACGCCGCCTCCGCGCCCACGGCCTGATCAGCCGCATCACCGGCACCCACCGCTACCGGATCACCGACACCGGCCTGCACCACGCCATGCTGCTCACCCACGTCCACGCCCGCATCCTGCAGCCCGGGCCTGGCCCAGCTCATCGACCCCGTGTCGGAGGACGGGGTCACGTGTCGGTCGGGGGACGACCTGACGTGTCGCTGGCCGGCGCGGTGTGATCATGGCATGGCGGCGCCTGCGGGGGCGAGGGTTCGGTCTTTGAGTCGGTAGCTGGGGCCGTTGATGGCGACGACGTCGCAGTGGTGCAGGAGCCGGTCGAGGATGGCGGTGGCCAGGACCTCGTCGGTGAACACCTGGCCCCATTTGTCTGAGAAGGCCTTGTTGCTGGTGAGGATGATTGTTCCGCGTTCGTAGCGGCGGCTGACGAGTTGGAACACCATGTTCGCGGCGGCCCGGTCGCAGGGCAGGTAGCCGACCTCGTTGAGGACCAGGACCGCGGGACGGAGGTAGGTCTGGAGTTTCTTGGCGAACCGGCCGGCTTCGGCGGCGCGCAACTGTCGGACGCAGTCGTCGAGGCTGGTGAAGTAGATCGAGTAGCCGGCTTGGCAGGCGGCGACAGCCAACGCGACCGCGATGTGGGTCTTGCCGGTGCCCGAGGTTATCAACGGTTTGATCTTGGGAACGGAGAGTCCCGGGAGGCGAGCACGTTGTTTCGAACGATGCAGCGTGGTCAGCGGGGTGCGGGCCGTGAGGGTTCTGCCGGTCCGCGGCGTGCGAGTTCTCGCCGGAGGTCGAGGTTCTCGCCGTGGGCCTGCTCGAGCGCGGCGCGCAGTGCCTGGAGCTCTTCTCGGTGCCGCTTCTTGAGGCTGGTGATCTGGGCGGTCAGCGCGAAGACGATGCTGTTCTGCGGGTCTGGTGGTGCGGGATCAGCGCGGGCCGGGCGGGTCTGTGCCCGCAGGTGTTCGATGCGCCCTCGTAGTTCGGGGTGGGTGTAGAGGAAGGCGTGGGACACGGCGGCTTCGCGCTGGACGGCTTGGAAGGTGACCGGCTCGCCGCGTTTGACCAGGGCGCGGATGGCCTCGTCCGCGGCGCGGATTTTCGTCTCGGATTTGGCGCGGGCGGCGGCCGCTAGGACGGCGCTGCGGCGTTCGCGGGCGTCGCTCATGGCCGGGCGGTTCGGTGTCGGGGGAGGTCGAGGGTGAGCGGGACCGGGCCCGGTTGCGGGGCGCCGCAGCCGGCGCCCTGCACCGCCCGTCGGGGGTTGTCGCGCATGGTGGCCAACAGTCGGGTCAGGGCGGCGTGTTCGGCGCGGCGCTGGGAGAGCCAGACGTTGTCCTCGGGCATCGGGCGGCCGTGGCGGTCGCGGAAGGCGGCGGTGCTGCGGGCGATCAGCTCGTCGGTGTCGGTGAGCTGGCGTTGCAGGGCCTGCTGGTGGGTGTCGTCGGTGGCGAAGACCGAGCAGGTCAGGCAGGCGTTGCCCTTGTCGCAGGTCTGCAGCGGCGGCAGCAGGCACCAGCCGTGGGGCAGGAACCGGTCGGCGCGGTCGAACAGGTGCAGGCTGTCGTGGTCCTCGCGGGAGAAGACCACTCGGGTGCCGTCGGCCTTGAGCTTGACCGTGGCCAGGAACGCCTGCTCGGCGTGCTCCTCGCGCCGGGCGACGTAGTGCATCGACATCGTCGGGCTGGCGTGACCGGCGTAGCGCTGCAGGACGTGGATGGGCAGGCCGAGCTCGGCGAGCCGGGTGATCTTGGTGTGGCGGAATCGGTGGGTGTGGTTGAGCAGCACCGGCCGGCCCTTGCTGTCGGTGATCGCGACGATGTTGCTGAACTCGCGCAGCATCCAGCGGTAGGTGCCTGAGGGGTAGGGCTTGGTGCCGGCGCGGTTGCCGGTGCGTTGGGTGAACAGGAAGAGCGGCTCGATGTCCGGGGACTGCTCACGTAGCCACCGCTGTTGCTCCTCGATCACCTGGGTGACCTCGCGGTCGACGAGGATGTGGTCCGGCGCGATATCGATCTTGCTTTGGGCGTAGTGGAACCGGGTGATCCCCTTCTCGGTGTCGGTGTCGGTGTCGGTGTCGGTGTCGGTGTCGGTGTCGGTGTCGGTGTCGGTGTCGGTGTCGGTGTCGGTGTCGGTGTCGGTGTCGGTGTCGGTGTCGGTGGGGCGGTCGGGTAGTGGGGACAGGCATTCGAACGCGCAGGTGCGGATCTCGCTGGCGCGGCGGCCGGTGAGGATCTGCAGCAGGATCATGCGCATCACCTGCGGGTCTGCGAAGCCGCTGGCGAGCACCCGGGTGCCGTCGCCGCGGGTGATCTGCATCTGCTGGTCGCGGGGCAGGCCGAGCAGGGGCAGCGCGGCGGGGATCTGGGCCAGGGCGTGGTCGTCGATGTAGTGCTGATCGTTGAGGGCGGGCTGGTGCGGGATGCGCGAGATCTGGCGGAACCAGGCGGCGGCGTGGGCCTCGCTGGCCTGATGGCAGGGCGTGGGGCCCAGGGCCTTGCGGGTCTCGGCGGGGTTGGCCGCGAGGAACGCCAACAGCTCGGCGACGGCCCGCAGGTCGTCGTTGATCAGGCGGGGGTGCACCAGGTTGGGCTGGCGGCGGTCACGGGGCCCGCGGCGGTTGGCCGGGTCGGTGTCCCATCGCCGGAACGCGGCGGCCTGCCCGGGGGCCGCTGCGGGATCGCCGAGGACCCGGCGGGATGCTCCAAGGCCGAGAGCCACCGGTCGAACCGCAGCAGGCACTTGAGCCGCTCCTGGCTGACGGTGGTCCAGCGCAGGGTGCCGGCCTCCAGGCTGGTGCCCAGCTGCCACTTGACCGCCTCGCGCAGCCAGGGCTGGGTGATCTGGCCGGGTGAGCACCCGTAGTTGGCCAGCGGCTCCCGCGTCGAGAGCGGGATCCGGGGGTCGCAGCGCGGGTGCCAGTCGTCCAGCGCCCACCACGGCCCGTCGTGGCAGCTTGCGAGCAGGGCCAGCCGGGCGAAGCGGAACACCACTCGCATTCGGCTGCGGCTGCCTCGGGGCGGGAGCCGGCCCCAGCGGGTGGCGTAGAACCAGCCCTGCAACGCCGAGGCGGTCTCCCAGTCCATCGCGCGGATCGAGGCCGGGAACGGGTGGTTCTCCCGCACGGCGCGGCGCAGGATGTTGGCCAGTTGGTTGATCGCCAGCACCGACGAGCGGGTGCCATCGACGGCCTGCCAGTGCGCCATCCAGGCCAGCTCGGCGGGGAACGGGTCGGGCAGCTCGCTCAGGTCGATTCTGCGGTCACCGTTCTCGGTGACCGATGCCCACTCCGCGATGCCCGGGCCGATGATCGGTCCGCGCCAGGGCGGGGGCAGCTGCGACCACAGCCGGTGGACGGGGTCCAGACCGGCGGCGGGGCGAAGGTGGCGTCCGCGGTCACCGGCCATCGTGCACCTGCCCGCCGGCGGCGTAGGTGGTCCAGTTCGCGGCGGCGCGCAGGGACTCGTCCTCGCGGACCCAGCCGTAGAGATCGAGGGTGGTCTGCACGTGGGCGTGCCCGAGCCGCCGGGAGACCACCCAGTCCGGGGTGCCGGCCAGCAGCAACGCGGTGGCATGGCTGTGCCGGAACCCAGTGCGGGGTCCACCCGGGCGGGCCGATGCCCTTGTTCCGCAGCGCCGCGGTCTTATCCCGGACGGTCCCCTCGCGCAGTGGGGCCAGCAGCGGGGGACGCGCCAGGTTGACCAGCAGCGGCGAATCGCCGCTCGGCGCAACCCCGAGCTCGGCGGCGCGGCAGGCCAGATGGGTCAGGTAGTCGGCGAACAGCCGCTCCAGATCGTGCCCGACGTAGACCCGACGCGGACGCATCATCTTCACCCGGGCGCCGTTCGGGTTGTCCTCGCGCGGCACGACCTCGACATAGGGGGTGTCACCGCGGCCCATCACGAAGTCGCTGATCCGCAGGCCCAGCGCCTCCCCGAGCCGCATCCCGGTCTCGGCCAGCAGCGCGAACAGCAGTCGGTCGCGCAGGTTGCCCGCCCAGTCACCGTGCGGGTCGGGGAGCGCGCAGCCGTCGAGGATGGCCTGAATCTCCCGGGGCGCCAGCAGCGGTGGTCGCCCGCGGTGGCGGTGACGCCGCACCCGCACCACAGAGGACAGGCCCGGCGCGGTGCGGGCGTCCAGGTGGGCCAGCAGGCCCCGCGCGGGTGCCCGCCGCGGCGCCCCGCGCATCAGCCGCGCCGCGACCGGCACCTCGAACACGGCCCCCTGCCAGGTGTAGAAGGAGATCAGCGCGGCCAGCCGGGCCTCCAAGGTCTCCGGGGCCGGCGCGTCCGGGAGCGCGACCAGGGCGTGCTCGACGGTGCGGCCGTTGCGCAGCCACGACAGGAATCCCGTCACCGTCGGGACCCCGACCTCGTGCCACTGCTCGGTCTCGCCGCGGGCCTCGAGGAAGGTCCACCAGTGCGCCAGCGCGGTCGCGTAGCCGCGCACCGTGTTCGGCGACCAAAGATGCCGGTGGGCCTCCAGCCACTCCTCGACCGGGGCCACCGTGTAGTAGCCGTCGTCGATCACCGTCCACGTGCGTGACCCACCCGAGGGTCGAACCGCAAGGCTCTGCGCCACAGTGTTGCTGCTCCTTCTCGTCGAAGAACACCCGCTGATAGCGATGCAACAACGAGCAAGATCTCCCCGAGTGACGCACGTTGTAGACAGAGCAGAGACCGGCTCACGTCCCGTTGATAACCGGCGGACCGAGCAGCGCGACGTTGCTGGCGGTGCTGGCTGCGTGGCCGCCGGTGCCGCGGTGGGGCAGGAACGGCAACGTGGCGAGGTCGCGGACCTTGCGGGCGTCGAGGTCGGGTTGGAACGCGAAGTCGAACTCGTCGAGGGTCTTGTGGTGGGGGCAGCCCGGACAGTTTGAGCGCGGTCTTGAGGCGGCGTCCTTCGCGCTGGCCGAGCTCTTCACCGAGGAGCAGGTCGACGAAGTCGCGGTAGCCCATGGTGTCAGCCTCAGCGCGGGCGACGAGGTGTTCGAGGTGCTCGGCAAGGTGTGGGAGCCCGAGTCGGGTGGCGTGGTCGCGGACCCGGGTGGTGACCAGCTCACTCATGCCGCACCCACCAGCGTCGACTCGGAGGGCTGGCCCGGGGTCGATGGCGGGGTCGCAGGAGCTGGACAGAGCCCGGCGAGGACGTCGTAGTCGGCCAGCGGCCGCCTGGCGACCTCGATGGCGAACCCGGCCCGGGCCTCGGCCCGAACCGCCGGCTCCGCCGCCCGTTCCAGCGCGGGCGCCGGTTGTTCGACCCTGTTCAAGGTCCGGTCGTGGTCGGGGGGTTCGACGGTGGTGGCGCGGGTGTGTCCGTCGGGCAGTTCGGCCCAGTGCGCCGGGTCGATCACCAGCTGCCCCCGTTGGCAGGCTCGCCGGTGGCGGGCGAGTTCGAGGGCGGCCCCGTCGGGGCTGTCGACCGGCAACCGCCGGATGACGATCTGCTCGGCCTCGAGCCGGACCTCGACCCGCTGCCCCGCCTTCGGTGACCGCGTCGGATAGCGGGCCGCGGGCGGGAGTTGCCCGTCGGGGGTCGGGGGGCGGCGGCTGGAGTGCGAGATGCGTAGCAGCAGGGCGACCAGGATGTAGTTGGCCAGCAGCGAGGAGCCGCCGTAGGACAGGAACGGGGCGGTGAGCCCGGTTTCGGGGATGAGGTTGGTCGCAGGAACATCGCGATCCCGGACGTCCTGCACCGCGGCGCCGCACCGGCCGAGGGAGATGTCGAGGACGTCAAGACACGCCACCTGCGGCCGCTCGGGCAGCCCGTGGCGTGCTCGTGTTCGCGTCGGGCGGGGTCGGTCGAGGTCCGCGCCGGACACCGACTCGTGGGCCGGTGGACCGTGGGCCGGTGTGGGTGCACGTCGCGTCCACCACACGGGGAGGCCGTGGCTGGTTGCGCCGGGCGTGGCAGCGTGGGGCAGGTGCGCATAGGCAAGGGTGATCGAGGCGGGACCGGTGCCGGGTCGGACCTCAACCCCCCGGGATCGGCGGGCCGTCCCGACAACAACGACGGCGACAGGGACGAGGACGGCGGTGGGGACGGCAACGTAGTCGCCCACGCTGCCGGGCGGGACGACGCTCATGTGCGGGCGTTGGCCGCGGTACGCGTGGAGCTGGGCCGGTTGGAGGAGTCGCTGTGCGCCGGGCAGCATCCGGTCTCGGGCACCGCCACGGCGCTGGGCCATGCCGCGGCCCACGCCGCGGCGACAAGCCACGACGCGCTCTCACATATGCACGTGCCGGCGTGGAAGCGGCCCACCACCGGGGAGAACCGGTGGCCGGTGGCCGTGGCCATTATGGTCGCTATCGGGTTGCAGGTGGCCCTGCCCGATCAGCTGGTCCTGTCGTCGCGGTGGCTGCTGCCCGGGGTGGAGCTGGTCCTGCTGATCGGGTTGATCGTCGCGAACCCGGCCCGGTTTGACCGGGAATCCCGCGCGCTGCGCGCGGGTAGCCTGTGCTTGACCGGGCTGCTGTCGGTGGCCAACGCCGGCTCGGCGGTCCTGCTGGTCCTGGGCCTGGTCCAGGGCCGCGGCGGCGATGATCCGAGCCCGCTGCTGGCTAGCGGGGCCGCGATCTGGTTGACCAACATCATCGCGTTCGGGTTGTGGTACTGGCAGTTCGATCGGGGCGGGCCCGCCGCCCGCGCCCACGCCCATCAACCACTGCCCGATTTCCTGTTCGTCCAGATGCAGAACCCTGAGTTGGCCCACCCGGAGTGGGAACCGCAGTTCGTGGACTACCTGTACCTCTCATTCACCAACGCCACCGCGTTCAGCCCGACTGACACCATGCCGCTGTCGCGGTGGGCGAAACTGACCATGCTTGTGCAGTCCGCGGTCTCGCTGGTCACCGTGGCCTTGGTCATCGCCCGCGCCGTCAACATCCTCAAGTGACCCCGAGCGTCTCCCTTCACCCCACCGTCCTGCGAACGCCGCCCAGGCCGGCCCCTGATCGCCGGCGCCCGGTTCCCCTGCCGGCGGGGCTCAGCCCGGAGGCGGGTCCGACGCCGCCGCCGCCGCCGTCGCTGAACTGGGCCTTTCCGCCCCGCGTTGGCGGCTCCGGGAGAGGACCCGCCGGTTCAGCGGCCGCCGATGATCCGGCTGCCGAGGGTGACCGGGAGCTTCCGGGGGCCACCCGCTCCCGAGGTGACGGTCAGCGTCACGACCTGTCCCGGGGGCGTGGACTGCACGGCGGCGACGAAGGCGTTCGCATCCTCGATGATCCGGTCATCGACGCGGGAGACGACGTCGCCCACGGCCAGGCCCGCCGTCGCCGCGGGCGACCCGGGGGCGACTTGCGCGATGGCGGCGCCCCGGGGTTTCCCGGCCTGCACCGACACCCCGATGGCGGCCTGGGTGGCCTCGCCGGTGTCGACGAGCTCGGTGGCGATCCGCCGGGCCTGGTTGATGGGGATCGCGAACCCGAGGCCGATCGAGCCGCCCTCCCCGCCACCGCTGCCACTGCCCGAGGCGAGGCTCGCGATGGCTGTGTTGACGCCGATGACCCGGCTCGCGGAGTCCACGAGCGGGCCGCCGGAGTTACCCGGGTTGATGGCGGCGTCGGTCTGGACCGCGTCGATGACCGTGTCCTGTCCACCGCTCGACCCGCCCGCCGCGACCGGGCGCCGCAGGGCGGACACCACGCCCGTGGTGACGGTGCCGGACAGCCCGAGCGGCGAGCCGACGGCGACCACGGGCTGGCCCTGACGCAGCTGATCAGAGTCGCCCAGCATGGCCGGGAGCAGCCCACTCGCCCCGCTGGCGCGGAGCACGGCGATGTCGGCGGCGGGTGCGGTGCCCACCAGCGCCACGGGGACGACCTGGCCATCGGTGAACACCGCCCGCAGGCCCCCGCCCGCGCCGGCGGCGAGGACGTGGTTGTTGGTCATGATCAGGCCGTCGGCCGACAGCACGATGCCCGAGCCCTCACCGCGCGCCCCGACGATCTGCACCGCACTGGGCAGCACCGCGGCTGCGATCTGTTCGACCGAGCCCACCGGCGCGGCCGACGGCGCGCCGCCCGGGAGGGGGGACGCGAGCGAGGTCCCCCCGGACCCCCCGCCGGACGCGCTCTGCACCCCGACCGCAGCAAGCACCCCGCCGATCAGCCCGGCCACCAGCGCAACAACGGCCACCACGACCACCCCACCGCGGCCACCGCCCCTTTCGCGCCAGTCCCTGGATCCAGACACGGGGGCACCACCACCCCACCTCGTGCCGGGGCCAGGGGGCCAGCCACCGCGCGAGCCCGACGGTGCCGGTCCAAACGGTGCTGGTCCAAACGGTGCTGGTCCAAACGGTGCCGGTCCAGGGCCCCCGTACGGCTGGGTCCCGGACGGCTGGGTCCCGGACGGCTGGGTCCCGGGCTGCTGCTGCGTCCCGGGCTGGTCGCCGTCGGGCCACCGCACTGCCCTGCCGTCCGGGCCGGCGTACCCGGTGCCGAGGCCCCGCCGCTCGGCGCCCGCATCGGTGCGGCCCGCCTGGGTCGGGTCCGGCACGGCACGGCCCGGCGCGGCACGGCCGGGCTCGACACGGCCCGGCTGGCTGTACACCGGGTCGGTGGCGTGGTCCCCGCCGGGGCGGGGTGCGTTCCCCGGGGTCCCCGACGTCGGGTCCGGCGGTCGGGAGTCCTCGCTCATTCCCCCAGCCTCCTCGCCCACTCCTGGAACCCGCAGCGCTGCCCGACGCCTTCCACGGTGCCCGGTCGGCCGGGTGCCCAGCGCGAGGAGAGGCGCACTGGCCGGCGCCAGCCCGTTGGTGCCGGGCCCCACGGCATTGTTGTGGCCGGGGCGGGTCAGGCGGGGAGGCGTTGGGAGATGGCTAGGGCGGCGCCGGCGGCGACCAGACACATCAGAGTGCCCAGGGCGAGCCAGGTCTTGCTGGCGTCGGCGGTGACGCTCTGGTAGCCGAGTT
>JAABUP010007221.1_pt1 | contig 15093 bp, 16 predicted proteins | sample 5559201 | NCBI WGS metagenome assembly JAABUP01 (sample SAMN10711887, study PRJNA513373) | rock metagenome | isolation source: Antarctica rocks | place: Antarctica | reverse complement strand
CGCCAGGTCGCGCTGCAGCCCGATCAGTCGCTGGTCGATCGGTGAGCCGAGCGGACCGGACCTTCCGTCGACGGTTGCGCCGCCGTCCAGAGATCCGACCATGTTCGCCCGCACCGTCCACCGCTGCCCGTCCGCCGCCGTCACCCCCCCGGCCGGCTCCGGCCAACTCAGGGCGGCGGCCAGCAGGTCCTCGAGTTCCGGTGTAGATTCGGTCAGATCGAACGATGCCAGCGGGCCCGCGGCGAGCCAGTGGGGACGGAAGAGCTGCACTACCTCATTGCATCACGGGCGGTTACTGCGTCACGGGCGGTTACTGCGTCACGGGCGGTTACTGCGTCACGGGCGGTCATTGCATCACGGCGCGAAGACCGCGGACCGGGATCGGTGCGGCACCGACGAGCGTCCCGCGGTCAGTCTCCGGCGAGCACCGCGGTCAGGCTGTCAACAGCGAAGTCGATCTCATCCCGGCTGATCACCAGCGGCGGCCCGAATCGCAGAGTGGACTCGTGGGTCTCCTTCACGAGCACGCCGCGGTCCATCATCGCCTCCGAAACCACCCGCCCGGCGGGGGCGCCGGGGGCGAGTTGGACACCGGCCCACAATCCTCGGCCGCGCACCTCGGCGACGCCGTCGCCGATCAGTTCCCCCAGCCTGGCATGCAGGTGAGCCCCGAGCTCGGTCGCCCGCCGCTGCATGTCGCCGGTGGCCAGCAGCTTGACAACGGCCCGGCCCACCGCGCAAGCCAGCGGGTTCCCGCCGAAGGTCGACCCGTGGGAGCCGGGTGTCAGAACGCCGAGGACATCCCTGCGCCCGACCACCGCAGAGACCGGAAGGATGCCGCCGCCGAGCGCCTTGCCGAGGGTGTACAGATCTGCCCGCACCCCCTCGTGGTCCAGCGCCAGCAGTTCTCCGGTCCGGCCGAGGCCGGATTGGATCTCGTCGGCGATCAACAGCACGTTGTGCTCGTCACACAACCGGCGCATCTGCGCCAGGTAACCGATCGGCGGTACGATCACACCGGCCTCGCCCTGGATCGGCTCGACCAGCACCGCCGCGGTGTCCGGGGTGAAGGCCCCGGCCAGCGCCTCGGGATCGCCGTACTTGACGCTGACGAACCCGGGGGTGAACGGTCCATAGTCGGCGGTAGCAACCGGATCGTCGGAGAACGAGACGATGGAGATGGTCCGGCCGTGGAAGTTCCCGCCGGCGGTGATGATCTGGGCTCGATTCTCCGGCACTCCCTTGACCCGGTAGGCCCACTTGCGGGCCACCTTGAGCGCCGACTCGACGGCTTCGGCGCCGGAATTCATCGGGAGCACCATCTCGGTGCCGGTGAGCCCCGCGAGTTCGGCGCAGAACGGCCCCAGCTGGTCGTGGTGGAAGGCCCGCGAGGTCAGCGTGACCCGATTGAGCTGTTCGATGGCGGCGCCGACCAACGCCGGATGCCGATGCCCGAAGTTCAGAGCCGAGTAACCGGCCAGCATGTCGAGGTAGCGTTTCCCGTTCACATCGGTGACCCAGGCGCCCTCGGCAGTAGCAATGATCACCGGCAGCGGATGGTAGTTGTGCGCGCACCACCGATCCTCCTGATCGAGTAGTTCGGCGCCGAGAACGTCCGGCGGCCGATGGTGGCCCGCGCTCACCTTTCGTGCCTCGGTACCGGCCGTCATCGTCGATGCCCCCGTCTGTCCATCTCTCCAACTCTCCGTCCACGTCCAGCAGTCAGGTAAGACTAAGGCCCCTGATGCGCCGCAATCGATTCGTGCAGCCCGCCTCCGGGCAACAGATCGTTGCGTGATCTCCCACTACTGCGCTTGTTCGTTGCAATCGATCCGCGCGCACCTCAAGCATCGTTTCGCCGCTCGTGTCAGGGTGTGGCATGAAGAAGTCCGGGAAAGATCATCGGTCCGGCCCGTTCAAGAACGCGCAGCAGCCAGCGGGGGCCGGCGGCGTCGCCGCGGGGTTCCTATTCCCGCCGGGCACCAGCACGCTCGCCGACCTGCCCACTACACGCTGAAGGTCGGTCCGCAGGACAAGGCGGCCGCCGCCGCCGCAGTCGGGGAGCTCGGCCCGGCGCTGGCCGAACTCCAGGAGAAACTGTATGCACAGGGCACTGCGGGAAACCGACGTCGAGTGTTGCTGTTGCTGCAGGGGATGGATACCGCCGGCAAGGACGGCGTGATCACGCACGCCGTTGGGCTGCTGGACCCGAGCGGTATCCGGCTGGTCTCCTTCAAGGGCCCGACGCCCGAAGAGCTGGAACACGACTTCCTCTGGCGCATCCAGCGAGCGGTTCCGCGGGCGGGCGAGATCGGCGTTTTCAACCGCTCCCAGTACGAGGACGTACTGATCGTCCGGGTGCACGACCTGGTGGCCAGGACCGTGTGGGCAAAGCGCTACGCCCAGATCAACGCCTTCGAACGGGAGCTCGCCCGACAAGGCGTGACGTTGGTCAAGTGCTTCCTGCACGTCTCCAGGAAAGCGCAGGCGGAGCGGCTGCTGGCCAGGCTCGACGATCCGGCGAAGTACTGGAAGTACAACCCTTCCGATGTGGACGAACGCGGCTACTGGGACGACTACCAGGCCGCGTACCTGGATGTCCTGCGCAAGTGCAGTACCGTCGCCGGCCCGTGGTACGTCATCCCGTCGGACAAGAAGTGGTATCGGAACTGGGCCGTGGCGGCGTTGCTGCACGAGAAGCTGGCCGAGCTGGACCCGCAGTATCCGGCGGCCGACTACGACGTGGAAGCGGAGAAGAAGCGGGTGGCGGAGAGCTGATTCACAGCCACCTGCTGACGGTGCCGGGTTCGACGATCGGGACAATGGGCCGGTGACCCAGCCAGCGATCAGTGCGCGCTCGTGGACCGTGATCGTTCCGGTGAAGGCGACGTCGAGGGGCAAGAGCCGGATCGCGGTCGATCCGGTGCTGCGGCAGCGGGTGGCGGCGGCACTGGCTACCGACACGGTGACGGCTGCGGCCGAGGCCCGCTCGGTCTGCGAAGTGGTGGTGGTGGCCGAAGACCGCGACGACGGTGCGATCTTCTCGGCGATCCCCGGCGTCCGGGTCCGATTCACCCGGGCATCGTCGCTGAACGCAGCCATCGTCGACGGAACCACCGGGATCTCCGGACCGGTGGCCGTGCTTCCCGGGGATCTGCCTGCCCTGACCGGACAGGAACTGGACGCCGTGCTGGCGATGATCGATTTGGCCGGGCACCCGATGGCGGTGGTCGCCGATCGGCAAGGCACCGGCACCACTTTGCTGGCGGCGCTGGACCCGGCCCAGCTTCGGCCCCTGTACGGCCCGGATTCCTACCGGCGGCATCTGGGCGCCGGCGCACATGGTCTCGAGTTGCCGGAGGACAGCTGGATCCGGCGTGATGTCGACACCGTCGCCGACCTGGTCCAGATCACCGCTGGTAGGACCGGCGAGCTGGCCGACGTGGTGCTGGGTCGGAGCTCGGCCGCCACGGAGCGGGTGTGCTGACGGCCGGTGCTACCGTCGCCGGTGTGGACCGACGCTTCCTGAAGCCGGGATGGCTGGTCGGGCACCTGTTGGTGCTGGCGGCTTGCCTGGTCTGCCTGCGGCTGGGCTGGTGGCAATGGGATCGCACCCACGACGCCGACGGCACCCTGCAGAACCTCGCCTACGCGGTGCTCTGGCCGGCGTTCGGAGCCGCCTTCATCTACATGTGGGTGAGGTTCCTGCTGCTGGAGAAGAGCAAGGACACCGCTGACGAACAGCAGCTCGACCGGGGTCTGACAGCCATGTTGGCCGACGGTTTTGCAGGCGCCAGCGGTGTTGGCGAAGCGATCCGGCTGGGTGCCGGGCCGGCGGATGTCCGAACGGCCCCGGTCGGTGACCCGGAGTGGTCGGATGAGCGCCCGGACATGGATCAGCCGCCCGCCGTCGACGACGCAGGGCGGCCGGCCGCACACCCGCAGTCCACGCGGCCGACCCGACCCGAGCTGTTCGTCGGCACCGTCGAGGATGTCGACGACGATGAGGATCCCGAACTGGCGAACTACAACCGGACCCTTGCCGCGCTCGCGGAGCAGGACCGTAAACGTGCCCGCTGAACGGGCAACAGATCCGCTGGCCGCCGACGGGGTGGCCGGCTCTTCGTCGGCGCTGCCGGTCAAGGTGGCGAAGGCGTTGCAGCGCTACCGGATCGCCGCCTTCGTGGTCGGGTTCGCCCTGATCATCCTGGTGACGACCATGGTGCTGCGCTACGGCTACGACCAGCGCTGGGCAACAGCGGTCTGGGGTCCGATCCACGGCGTGCTGTATGCGATCTATGTACTGCTGTCCTTCGACCTCGGCTACAAGGAACGCTGGAGCATCAAGGGCATCGTCGGGGTGTTGCTGGCCGGCGTCGTCCCGATCCTCAGCTTCGTCGTGGAGCGCATCGTCTACCGCAAAGTCCTTGCCCGGGAACGGCTCTGACCTCGCCGAGCGCGCGCACCTGCGGGGGGCAGGACTGCAGTGCCACCGGCTTCGGCGTCGGCGGATGCGTCCGGGAGCAGCCATCCTCGGGCCACCGCTGATCGTCCAGGCTCGAACCGAGCTCAGCAATTCTCATGGGCCCAGAATTCTCATCGTCAGCGGCCCGCGCCTGTGCGGCACCCGAAAACCTCGAAGGCGCCGATGCGACACGCTGACCCTCCCACCAGTAACCGGGCGGACGCGGGTGTACTGGACCAATGACGAACCCACCGAACGGCGAAGAGCAACCTGTCGAGCAGGGCGAACGGTTGGCTGGAGCCGCTGTTGCCGCGCTCACCCAGTTTCAGCGACACGTGGACAGGCTCGGTCTCAGCGGAGACGTTGGACCCGCCAAGCCGTACCCAACGTTGGACGACGATTACCGACTGGCGATGGAACGGCACGAAGCCGCAGATGCCGCACTCGAGGCTTGGACCAAGCGCTGGTGGGACGTGCTGAGCCCCGCGGAGCAGCGGCGCGTGACCGCAGCGCGGCAAGCTCCCGACGACCAGACCTAGAACTGCGCCTGGCGCTGCACCGGCTGGACAGGCTCGTTTCCGCGGAGACGTTGGGCCCGCCGAGCCGTGCCCACTCTGGCCGGCCCGATGCGGGCTCGCAGGTGGCGCCACCAGCACCCGCCGGCGCGCCGGGATCGCAGACCTACGATCAATCGATGGAGGATGTGCCCGGATCGATCAGCCGCTCGCAGATCGACAGGGCGGCGAGCCGAGCTCGCAGGTGGCTTCGTGGCGAATTGAAGATCGATGACCCAAAGGTTGATGCGGCCCTCGAGGTGATCTTTGCCTACCGCGCTCTGCACGCTGCCCGTCTGGTCACAGCCAACAACGGGCTGCGCAACATGATCCGTACCGAGGGGTGCCGGGTTGAGGTCGAGCGGCTCAAGCGGTTGCCAACGATCGTGAACAAGCTCGCGACCCGGTGGCGTTCAACCACGTCTGCGCCGCGTTACTCGCCCTCACCATGGAGCGCAACACGGGCGCTGCCGTGGGCTGGCGGCAGTGGGAGTGGTTTCGTGCATGGCGAAGGCCCTCTTAGGGCTCGTCGACACCGCGATTTCCGATCCTCAGAGCCACATTTGAGCCATGACTGCCGAGATACCGATGTCCTCAAGTGCTCTGACCTGCGGCAATAAGTGTGGGCGATACTGGGATTGAACCAGTGACCTCTTCCGTGTCAGGGAAGCGCTCTCCCGCTGAGCTAATCGCCCTTGCTGGCAGGACATCCGAATCTGCCAAGTCGAGGTGGGAACGGGATTCGAACCCGTGTACACGGCTTTGCAGGCCGTTGCCTCGCCTCTCGGCCATCCCACCGAGTCGAGAACCCCGGCGCGGACGAGGGGCTCATCGAGCGGACGACGGGATTCGAACCCGCGACCCTCACCTTGGCAAGGTGATGCGCTACCAACTGCGCCACGTCCGCACCGCAGGCGAACCACGCGGTACCCGGCCACTGTATCGGAGCGACTCAGCGGCGCCAAACCGTCTGATCGATGCCGAGCCCGCGGCTGGTCAGCAGTCCGTCCGGCCGTGATCGACCGTCGAGAGCAGGTCTGTGAGTTCCTGGTCCATCGAGCAGAAATCACTCTCCCGGCCGCTCGGTACCAAGGATTCCATCGCGTCGGCGAACTCGGTGAGCTTGGCTCGATCGGCCAGCAGGTGCGCGTGTCCGTCCGGGGAATGCAGTTCGATGACGATACCGTCGGATGACGGGTAGAACTGGATATCGCCGTGGCCGGCCGGCAACCGCACGCCTTGCACGATCAGGTCGCGGGCGAACACCCACTGCACGGCGGGCGAATCGTTCAGGCTCAGCGCCAAACGCACCGCGAACGGTTCCTGAGTGGCGTAGTGCAGCGAGGCTTGGACCGTGGGTGGCTCCGGATCCGACGTCAGACTCATTGTGGTTTCGACCAGGATCGTCTGCTGGCCGGCGAATCCTGGACTCGACATTCTGTCTCCCCGTCTGGTCGACGCTTCCAAGAGAGAGGCGCCGTGCAAGTACTTCGGATAGCTAGACGATCCGGCTGGGTGGTGGTCACGTTGACAACATGGGTTTCACCCGGTCAGTCCATTCCGCTTCGTCGTCAGGCTCAAATTCCCACGCATGGCGTATCGCCCGGTTACCCTGAGTTGAACCGGCAGCGGCAAAAGGCGGGTTCCCAGTCGGGTAAGGTTGTCGCTGCAACAACCGGCAGCAGCCGAAGGGAATCCCGGGCGATTAGCTCAGCGGGAGAGCACTGCCTTCACACGGCAGGGGTCACTGGTTCGATCCCAGTATCGCCCACCAGCATTACCGCAGGTCACAGGCCTACGTACCCGGGTCACGGTCCGGCCGTGGCTCCCCAGTGGCTTATCTGCACTCGAAACGGCACCGCGCTGGCCCTCATCGGCGAGGTCGTCGGGTTCTGCGAGGGCTTCGCACTCCTCATCGGTGAGCGCGGGCTCGTCGTCGGTCACTTCAGCGTCGATCTGCTCGGCCTGCCGGGCATACTCGGCGTCGGACATCGGCTCGGCGTCGGGATCGGGCTCGTCGGCAGGTGTACCAATCTGGTACAGGTCGCGCCGGATCGTGTCCTTGCTATGACCGGTGGCTGATGCGATGGCCCGGATACTCAGCCCCGATTCCCGCAGCGAGGCAACAACTTCGGAACGCTCCTCGCGGGGAAGACGGAGCCGCGACGTGCCGAACTCCCGGGTGCAGTAGTGGCCGGCGTTCGCGGGGAACGGCGCCTGCGAATACAGTCGGGACAGGGCAGAACGAACTTTCCCCCGAGCGGGGTTCCGGTTGCCGGGTTCGTGCTTCCTGGTTAGTTCTTGGTTAGTTCGCTCCTTCGATCACGGTGTAGTCGCGGGGCGCCAACGCAGGATGAAACACCACCTGCAACACCCCGTCACCGGACTGTTCCGTCCGCGACGGAGCATCCAACCCGTGCAGCTTCGCGCGCCGGTCAGCGATCCGCAACTGCCGGTCAAGCGCCTTCAACACCAACTCACTGTCACCATCAGCCTTCGCAGCCTCCAGCACCTGCGAGGCGTTCCACAGCATCGCGTCCAACCGGTCAGTCTCCAACGCAACCAGCTGCTCGGCCGGTTCGGCGAGGATCTCCCGGCGGCCGGCCTCCACCGCCTTGAAGGCCGCTGATCGGTTGGCGTAGCCGAGCCTGTCGGCGATCGCCTGATACGACAAACCGTCGATGCGTAGCCGGATCGAGTCGGCCCGCTTCTCCACCGTCTGCAGCGCTGACGGGGTGGCCCGCTGACGGGGATTGCGGCGCCCACGTTTCCTGACCGTTGGTGTTTCCTGCCTGGTGGTCATTTCGGGCCTTCCGGGTCGGTGGTGCTGGTCGGTGGGTCAGGGATGAGCTGGGCGCTGATCGCTCGGACGATCGGCCGGAGGGGGACGCCGGCTCGGTCTGCGACGTTCAGGGTGGGTTCGAGGAGGACGACAAAGTTGCGGTTCATGCGACTGCACCTCCGGACATCTCCCGGACTTTCCGTTCGACGTCGCTGTGCATCGGGTTGTCCTTGCCGCACAGCCCGTACGGACTCTCGTTGTTCCACGGCTCCAGGCATCCGGGCAGGTGCGGGCGTCGGTGGCGGGCGAGGTGCCATCCTGAGTTTGTCCGTAAATGTTGCCGCTGTTGCCCGCATTGCCCGCAGCAGGCGTGCTGTTCAGCGTGAAATCGGTCCCCGCGGACCATTGAACGTCCTCCCTGTTGCCCGCACTGTTGCCCGCAACAGGGGTTCTGATGCCCGCATTCGAGGCGCTGTTGCCCGCAGCCATCGCTGCATTCCCCGCGTGGTGCGGGCGACGCGGGCAATTGCGGCGACTTTTACCGACCAACTCAGCATGGGGGGTATCGGCCGGGTCGTCGCCCCCGTCGTCGTTCTGTTCGTCGTCGTTGTCCTGCTCGGGCGGCGCGACCTGAAACCGGATCGCTTTGACGTGACCGCTGCGTCCAAGGTCGGTCACGGTCCAGCCGATCTTGCGCATCGTCGGTGATATCCGGCGGAGTTGGCCTGTTGCTGCGCGGGCATTCTTCGGCCAGCCGATCCGCGGTGCTCGCCACTTCTCATCCGTCGGTGTCACCTTGGCCAGCAGCTCGCCGGCGGTACCGGTGAACGGTTCGGTGATGAGTGCGGCGATCTGCACGAACAGCGGTTCGCCGGCCAGCTGGTCGGCGGCCAGCTCGGCTGCCCGGTTGGAATACCAGGACAGACCGCTGGTGCCGAGCACCTGGTCGACGGCAGCCAGGATCCGGGCGAAATCGGCCATTCTAGGAAGACTCACCAACTTGACAGAGGGAAGGCTATGCATGACGCCCGCAACGAGATCGAGCAATGCGCCCAGGATCAGCGGGTGCTGATCAGTCCACTTCTTCCAGATGTCGCCCTCGGTGCGGCGGCTGGTCGCCGGGATGGTCGCCAGGTTCACCGGCAGTATCCGTTCCCCGAGATCGCCCAGCAGGGCGCCTATCTCGATGCCGTTGGCGATCAGGCAGCGCTTGAACTCGAACACCGCGAAGTCACCATCGGTGTACAGCCGACGACGCACGTCGCCCTCGCCGGTGACGGCCCGGCTCAGCGAGTCGGACAGCCAGTCGGGCATCCCGGACAGGTTGTCGAGCGCGACAATCCACGAGCCGGACGCGGCCGTGACCCAGGAGTCGGTATCCCGCGGCGGTTTGCGAAGCGGCACCGGCGACGGGTCCAGCAGACCGACCAACGTCTTTGTCAGGGTGCTCTTGCCGGTGCCCTGTTCGGCGATCAGCGTGAGTAGCGGGTGTGGAATCGAGGGGAACAGGCAGGCGACCAGCCATCCCAGGATCAGCGGCCAGTCATTGTCGGCGACATTCAGCCGGCCACGCAGATCGTCCAGCGTGCCGCCGCGTTTCGGCTCGGGGAGCGGCAGCTGCAACGTGGTCCGTTTGAACCGCACCGGCGGGTCGTCCAACACCTGCCAGCCTGTCCGGGTGATCCGTACGGCCCGGGCGGTGGCGTCGCCCAGGTCCAGCCACAGGGCGCCGTCATGCTCGGCAACCCTGATATGCAGCTCGGTCTCCTGCGCATCGCACGCCTGACCCTCCAGCACCAGCAGCGCATCGGAGAGTGCCTGCTGCGGAGCAGCTTTGCCGTACTGGCGGAAATAGTCGGCGGCCAGCACAGCCCGCAGTGAGGTCTTACCTCCACGGAGTGGGCGGACCACCTGCGGACCGGTCAGTGGCACTGCGAACGGCTCCCCGGCACCGGACACCCCGAAGGTGTAGCGGTCCAGCGCCAACCCGACGATCAAGGTGGCGGCGGACTTCGTGGGCTCCTTGCCATCCGTCGGCGCGGCGTCCGGTTGGCCTGCCAACACTTCGTCCGCTCGATCGCACTCGGCCGGCACCGAAGCCTCTCGGTCGTTGTCGTCCATCCATTCGGGATCAGCCATTGCTCGCTACCGCCTTCACGGCGCTGAGGTGCGGTCGTGACGGCTGCGTCTGGCCACCGATCACGTTGTCTACGAGGGCGATCGCGGCGCCGATCTCGCCGGACACCACCTGCCGAACCTCGACCATCGTGCCCAACCAGGCAGCCTCAACGAGACGTCTGCCGGCGTAGGCGACAGCTTCCCGAGCGCGGTGTCCGTTCACCAGGTCCGCGTAGTGGCCGGCGTTCGCGGGTGCTGGCGCCTGCGAGTACAGCCGCAACAGCGCGGAGCGAACCTGCCCCCGAATGGCCGGGGGCGCAACGAGTCCGGCGCGGTCGGCAGCGGCGGCCACCGTCACCGGGTCGGGTTCGGCGCCATCGTTGAGAGCGGCACGGACAGCGGCGTACACCCATCGGTGCGCGGGATGCTTGATCGCCTCGGCGGGAACACTGGTGACCAGCTCGGCGGCCTGCCGTCGACCGATGACCAGCAACACGCCGACGAAGCCAGCCTCGACATCGACGATCATGCCGTCACGGTCAGCAGTAGAGTTGTTGTTGGACCCACCGGCCAGGTGATCGTCTGTCGCCGCCCCGTTGCCAACTGCAGCGGGGCGGTTTCTGTTGGGCAGCATCACTTGCCGCCCTGCATCGTTCCGACGGTCGGGATCACGACGCCGAGTGCGTCCACATCAGACGCGAGGACGCGGATCAGCCTTGGGCCGACGCGTTGTGCGGTCAGAGTGCCGTCGGCGATTCGATTGCGGATCGTCCAGTGCGAGACGCCGAGACGGTCGGCGGCTTGAGCGATGGTCAGCCGCTGATCCACGGCTTGGGCGTCTTTTCGCGTTCGGACATCGGTGCGGGTCATTGCTAGTCCTCCGGTGCAGGCTTCAACCTGACACCGAGGACAACCCGGAAGCGGCGCTCATGGCCACTCGCCCGTAAACGTAAATCACTGTCACCACATAGTGGAGCCCGACACGCTCAAACCCGACGCGAACCTAAATCTTTCAGGCGCTGGTTCAACACGTCGAGAGACACCATCCACTCGCCGTCGCTGATCTGAACCCCGGATCTCACTGTCGGCAGGACCACGGCTTCGACGTTCTCCTCGGCGATACGACAGGACGCCGCGCACTTCTTGTCCGACTGCGCATCAACCCAGTCGCAACGCAGTTCTTCGCGGTAGCGAACTACGTCGCCGTTCTCTACCCACCCCTGCGCTTCATCGATCGGGGTCGCTCCGTCGGGCCCGGTGAGCGCCACTGCCAGGTCATGTTTCACGTTCGACCACGTGCCTGTGAAGGTCCACTCCCCCGAGTAGTCGGGACCCGCCACGTCACGGAAGAACTTGTCCGGCAGCTCTCGGATGGGGTGGGGGTGACCTGATGTCCCTTTGCAGACGACGTGGATGATTTCGCGCCTTACCCCCGGCTCGGTCATTGGCCGGACTCCACGCTCGCGGACATGCGGGCCGCGATCTGAGCGTCCCTGCCAGCGGCCGCATGCTGGTACCGCATCGCTGCGCCCGGCGTCGAGTGACCCAGCCGGCCCATCACATCGGGCAGCGTCGCGCCGTGCAGCACCGATAGAACCGCGCCGGTGTGCCGCAGATCGTGCCAGCGCAGCAGCGGGTAGCCGATCGCGGCGCGGGCAGCGTAGAAGCCCCAGCCCGGCCGAACCGACTTCTCGCCGGTTGCCTTGTCCTTGATCGTTGCCGGTGCCTTGCCGTAGAGAACGGAAGGCTGCAGGGTGCCGCCGTTGGCGCCGGGGAACAGCAGGCCGTCGCGGCCGGTGACGAACGAGCCCAGGTGCTCGCGGACAGCGGGCAGCAGGTGGGGAGGGATCGCCACGTCCCGGATCCCGGCTTCGGACTTGGGGGTGCCGACGACGATGCTGCCCTTTACTCGGACTGCACCTCGCCGAACCTTGATCACACCGTTCGTCACGTCCAGGTCTGACCGGCGCAGCTCGACCAGCTCACCGAACCGCAGGCCGCACCAGGCCGCGAACAGGGTCATCAGGCGCAGCCTCTCCGGCATGGCAGCGGCCAACTCGTTGACCTCGGCAGGCGTCAACACCTGCACCTTGTGCACGCGTTTGCTGTTGCCGGCGCCGCGGATATGGCAGGGGTTCGTCACGATGATCTGGTCGGCGACCGCGTCGTGCAGGATCGAGCGGAGTAGCGAGTAGGCGTGTGCCCGCTGAGTTGGGTGCTGCGACCCGATGCTGGTATGCCAAGTGCGGACGGTGTCCGGTGTGATGGCCTTGACCGGCACCGCTGTGAACGTCGGCAGGATCAGCCGATCGAGCAGACGCTGATAGTGCTCAACCGTGCGAGGTTTCAACGTCCGGGATGCCAACCACTCGGCGGCGAACGGACCGAAGGTGATCACAGCCTGCCGCGCACGCGCCCGATCCGTCGGCGGTGTCCAGGTGCCGGACGAGATGAGTCGAGCCTCAGCGGCAAGCCAGGACTCGGCGTCGATCTTGGCGACGAACAGGTGCGAGGCCCTGTGCAGCAGCGTGTCAGGGCCAACGTAGCGGGCCCGATAGTCACCGGACGCCAGCTGCTGGATCCGCCCGAAGTTTCGGCGTGCAGCTTTGGTGCGCCGCTTCGTCGCCATTCTCGCTCCCTGTCGTGGCTCCCGCGTGGCTTTCAGGTGGCTCCTGTGACGCGTCTGCCTCTAATTGCATCCTACTTGATCCGAGGGTGGTTAGGGCGATACTGTGACGAGAAACCGCAGGCCAGCACGCAATTTTCCCGGTTCTGAGCACGGCCACCCGCTCAAACTCGGAACGGTTAAGACACCCGGTCGATACAGGTTCGATCTCAGTATCGTTCACCGCATTATCGCATGTCAGCGCCCCCTTCAGGGGGACCGTAACTGGGGAGCGCCCTACCGTCTCCCGGGGCGTCGATGGGACTGCAGCAACGACTCCACCACTGCCAATTCCTTGCGGAGACGCTCGGCGCGTTGCTGCGCCTCGGCCAGTGCCACATCGACGATGTCAGCCACGGCATCCAGCAGCGCCGCATCCGAGGGCACCGCAGCATCGGACAGCAGCTCCGCCACAGCGCTGACGATGCCAGCTGGGACCGGGCGGACCTTGACCAACGATCGACCTCCACGGGAGGCCGCGAACGTCCATGAATGACCCGATGACGACACCGTGATGGTGACCGGGGTGGGTGAGCGTCGGGTGGCAGCGGCTCGGCGCACTATGCTTTCGCGGGGCGCGTTGACCGCCGACCTCGATTGAGAAACGAGGCCCGACAAAGACTTTCGTTCCTCCGCTGCGGCTCCGGTTGCCGGCGGCCGCATCGTCGGCTGCGCTGGCGGAGTTGTCGATGGCCCCAACTCGCTGACGAAATCGCTCACGGGTGCCGCCGGCCGCCGCGGAGATCCAGCGGATCGGGGAGATGCAGCGGATCGGGGAGATGCAGCGGACCGGGAAGATGCTGCGGCCGCTCCGGCGCGGCTGGTCCCGGCGCCGCTGCCCGGAAGGCTGAGTTCGTCCGGGCCGAAGGTCAGGGTATCGCTCACCCCGCCGAGCTTGACTCGCACCTTGATGAACTCGTCGCCGTGCGCAGCTGGATCGCCGACGGCGACCACCTGCCCGCGTGCGCCCTCACCGAACTGAGTGCCGGGTAGGACGACCCGCGGTCTGCGATTGCCCGCTAATGCGGCGCGCAAGGTAGCGACTTCGCTGTCGCTCAAACCGATCCCGCCAGATCCGATCAGGGCTCGCGCCATCTGGGTGCCTCCATCGTTGTCCAGACCTGCATGGTGCGTCGGCCCAGTGTCGGCGACGGCACCGACACGCGGGGTGGGTCGTGGCGGCCGCTTCCCGCCGGCCCGCCTGAGCGGGAGGCTCATTGCGGCCAGCCGAACCAGCCGGTTCCGGTGTACCAGTGTCCGCCGCGGTCGAGTACGTCGAGAACGGCCTGCTGCAGCCGGGATCTCCTGGGTAGCAAGGCCCGTGGGCGGTCCGGCTGGTCGAAGGTGAAGACCACCGGTGACACGTCGTCCACTTCCGGCGGGAGGGCCAGGGCGAACCGTCGCTGGAACGTCGCGATGTTCGACTGCTCGCCCAGTAGCGCTGCCAGCTGTGGGTCCAGCAACCAGGAGATGCAGATCGCCAGCTGGTTCTGCTCGGCCGGGAATCGCGTGGCGAAGAAGCGTTCAGCCCTGGCGACGGACTCGTCACATTCGGCCGGCCGCAGCGGGCCGAGGTAGCGCGGGATGTGTACGGACAACACGGGGTCGCCGGGCGCCGTCTGCACGCCCGCCGCGCTGACCGCCGAAGCGGTGCGTCGGTCGACCGCCGTCCGCTCGAACTGAAGTCGGCCGAGCTGGTACAGCCGACCGGTGAAATTCAGCGCGAGCCACTCCTGCTTGTCGAAACCGCTTGTCCCATAACGCCGTCGGTATACGTGCATGTTTCGTCCGAGATCCGCCAGGGTGGCTCGGCTGACCGAATCCGGTGCCCCGATCTGCGCGTGGAAGTCGCGGATGACGGGAACCAGCCCGGCGTACATCAACACGAAGCCGAACCTGCCCAAGTCGGAGGGCGGCGCCGGCGCGGGGAACCGCACGACCTCGCGGCCGCCCATCGCTCGCAGTACGGCAGCGGCGCAGACCCGGATGAACTCCAGATGGTCCTCACCCAACCGGGTCGCGATCGCGACGATCTCGGCGATCGCGTCATAGGGGACGGTCAGCTCGGCCAGCCGCTCCGCCAGGTCGGTGCCCTGCGGGACGGGTAACGGCGGAGCCCCCTGGGCGGCCGCGGCGAGTTCGGCCCAGCGGGTCCGGGCATCGCCGTCGGCGAGCAGGTCGATCACGGCCACGGTGCAGTGTGGCACCCGAGAGCACGGGCAGCACCTCTTCCAGAACTCACGAGCATTCGCTTGCTGGTATGCCAAGCGGGTGTTGATGCTCGCACCGGTAGTCATCTTCTTCGGACATGAGCGGGTCGGCCATGCCATCGGGCCACCCGGCGAGTTCAACCGGGGGAAATCGCCGGGGCCGCGTCGATAGTCTTGGTCTGCGCCCGGCCACCGGGCAGACGACTCAGGAGGATCGCCGTGTCCGTGTCAGCCGCCCAGCCCGGCGCGCCCGCGAAGGTGAGGGTTCCGGCGGGGAACACCGCTTCGCAGGCGATCGA
>JAABUP010007219.1_pt1 | contig 15095 bp, 13 predicted proteins | sample 5559201 | NCBI WGS metagenome assembly JAABUP01 (sample SAMN10711887, study PRJNA513373) | rock metagenome | isolation source: Antarctica rocks | place: Antarctica | reverse complement strand
TCCCAACAAACCCCTCCGAGAACAAATCCACACCTCACAACCCACGCCCATCACTCCAAACCTCCTCAACTCAACTCAACTCAACTCAACCTTTCTCACTCACTCACCCTCCCCTCCGCGCACGCCTTTTCCCGCTGCCCGGCCCACGCGCAAATCGTACGTAACCCACCGGACCAAGAACGGATGACGTGATCACGCATGAAGATCGACATCAAGCCAACAAAAACGCACCATTTCGGGCTTCAGTCTCGGCATGAGGGTGCGCCGAACTCCCTGTTCTTATTACTCAGGATCCCGGAGAGAAGAGAAGAGTGATATGAGGGAAAGGGCGTGCTTTGCTTTGCTTTGCTTTGCTTTGCTTTGCTTTGCTTTGCTTTGCTTTGCTTTGCTTTGCTCTGCTCTGCTCTGCTCTGCTCTGCTCTATTGCGCTGCGTTGCGGTGCGCGGGTGGGCGATTTGGCCCGCTTGCTGAGTGATGATCGTATCGTCATCTGTACTGGTACTCTACAAGTATGTGTGTTCAGCTTGGATCAGATCATAGGGGACCACAGAGGAAAGGGTAGGAATGTGCGAAGGGAGGAAGACGCGTGATGAGATGCAGATGGTGACGATGATGTCCTAGTCATGTCTATTGTTTTCGGCGGAGATCTATGGACCGTTGTTTCGCCTGTGTATCCGTTTAATGTCGTGTAAACTCCAGATTTATGATTTGGGGAAAAGCGGTCTTCGAAGAGAAAACATGGTGAGATTTCGAAACATTGGTTTATTGTAGCGTAGATGAAAGACAGACATCGATTAAATGATATATAATGGTCTTGCTCCAGCGAAATAAGGAGGTGCTGATTATAAAACGGTGATTATCGCTCCAAACGCAAAGACAACGCCCAAAGTCCACTGCACCTTTGCGCTGACAGCAGCGCTTTTCTTCGTAGACGTTGCCGATGTACCCGAGTCCGTACTCGACGACGCGGACGAGTCGGTCGTCGTTGCGGCTGATCCGATATCCGAGACACCGAAAGAGGATGATGCGGCGTCACCGGTGGGTGAGCTGCTTACGTAGGAGCTGACTGAGGATGGGATGTCGGAGGTGAAAGGCACGTTGGAGAGGACGCTGCCTGGGATGATTGGAGCCTGGGTTGGGAGCATGGGGTTGGGGAGGACGCCGGTTGCGTTGTAGTCGAGGACGCTGGACATGAATGAGCACGGTCGAGGTACTGTTGTGTGGAGAGAGGACTTACTTGTCGAGGACATGCAGGACACCGTTTGAAATTAGGAGATCCTGCTGTATGACCTTGGCGCTGTTGACGAAGATGGAGTTGCTCGCAAAGGTGACGGTCAAGTTTCCTCCTTGAAGCGACTTTAAGACCGTGCCGTTCGGTAGGTTGGACGAGTATCCCACAAAGTTGCTGCCGTTTACGATGTGGTAGTCTAGCACCTTTGCCAGCTCGTGACCGCTCATGCCCGCCAGTGCGGTGCCGATGTTTTGGAAGGCACCGTTGTTCGGCGCGAAGATGGTTAGGTCGGTTTCCGTGTCAACGTAATTCTCGATGGAGGCATTAACGACAGCACCACCAGCTGCTGTGAGGTTGAATGTGGATGCCGTGTTCAGAAAGCTTTGGGGTGGGATAAGGAATGAGTCAATTATGTGGACGAGGCCGCCAGTGAAGCTGAGATCCTGAAGCCACTTTTAGAACGACCGTTCACTTCTAGCAATCGAGACTACAAAAGCGATCATACCGGAGTAACCAAGCTCGATCTCGATCCCAGTCCTGACACTAATACGATATTGTTGCCGGCCTGCTCCACAACTCCCACGGTCTGTCCGCCAGTGACGTTCGCATAGGTCTGATTATTCAACCATGTCGGCAAGAACTGGAAGGAGCCATTGAAAGATCCAGAAGGATGGGTGCCATTGATAACATGGTATTGCAACACTTCTCTCACGATATCGCTGTTATTGGTTTCGAATGCGCCGCCAAGTGACGAGTAAGGTATCTTCTGAAAAGCGGCATCGCTAGGCGCGAAAATGGTGATGTCTTTGGAGAAGGAAAGAGTGGCATATATATCACCGTAGTTTTGAACCAGCGTGCTGAACTCGGTCAGATTGGTCTGGTTCTTGAGGAATTGGGTAAGATCCTGTAGTTGCTGTTGAGCGGCGGCAATTGTGGCAAGGGAAGCGAAGACGAAAACGAACGTGGAGCGCATCTTGGCCAGAGCCAATGTTGCGAGAAGAAAGAAAGTATATCGTGCTCCGCCAGCAACAGGCAAGACTGAGATGTCCAGAACGATCGCAAGTCTTCTCTGGTGGATCAAAGACGACGACAATAGGGAGGTTTTGCAACCGAAACACTTTTATTTACACTTTTATTTTCACTTCTAGAAGTGGTTAGCGTATACACTAGGCCTAATCAGGACATATAAAAATGCGGCGACATTTATATGCATATAGCAGTAATAGTAAATAAACACCACACCATGGATACTACTGATGATGAATTGGTTCTTGCTCTTTTGCTATATGTTTATATACTTAAATACATTCAATTAAAAAGACTGCGGCACCCCTACATTCCTTTCATCAAATATCAATTGTTTGAATTCTCTTTGAATGCATAAAACAAAGAACAACAACATCATATGATGAGGTAGGTGTCTTCCTTCTATATATACAGTCACTAATAGTATTTATTAGGTTTACTAAACAAGAGATTCACATCATTCTTCTGTTTTTAAACCTTGAATCTGTTCAATGACAGACACAATACACTCTCTTTTCTGAGCTAGCCTTTAGCCTTGTTCTTGTTTGTCTGTTGTTTTCACAGCAACTATTTAAACTTACACTCTTTTTTGAATGATCTGTGGCTTACCTATTCACAGTTTACACAGATACAATTGAGTATTTGTGTCAACAATACAGCAAGATGCTCTGTTGACATTCTATTCTACAATATTGACATTTACAACAGTATTCTTAAGCAATAAAAAGAGCTGATGAATGAAGAAAACAAGAAACAATTTAAGGGTTTGTGAATGGAACATTTCAAGAAACCTGCCACCCTCAAAAAGAGCAGCAGGTGATGTACTCAGGGTATAAGAGGCATCATGACTTCAAATATCAGGCAGTGGTATGTTCAGACAGTTTAATTGAATCAATTGCAGGTCTCTATGAAGAAAAGATTAATGATCATGTCATTGTTCAAGACTTCAGTCTGAAACAAAACCTTCAGCAGGTCTGCAATGATCAGAGACAGCTGTTTTTGTTTGAAGACCAGGCCTACAAACATCTAGATGAAATCTTTGAGCCTTATCAAGAAGAAAGAACTCTCACTGACAATAAAGTGACCTTTAATCACCGTCTTTCAAGTATACAAATTGCAGTCAAACAGGCATTTGAGCAGACCCAAAATCTATGAACCTACAACACCTTTGGGATTCAATTGCATTCTGAACTGCAGCCAGTGGCTGCTTACTACTTAATAAGTGTTTTACTAATCAACTGCTACACATGCATACATGAGAGTAGTGCAGCTGAAAGTCAATTTCTTGTTCTGCCTTCTTCTATTGAGAAGTATTTAATATCAGACTAAGTTTCTTTTCTTTTCTTTTTTCTTCTTTCTAGTGCTTGTAATATAGCTGACATGCCTTTTTCTAGCCTATTCAAACAGCTCAGAACCTTTGAGTCTTTCATGCTTTTTGCTGTTCTTTCTGTCATTCTTTCTGTCACCCTTTCTGTCACTCTTTCTGTTGCCCTCATGTCTTCTGATTTGCTTTGATGTTGACTTCACACAGTAAGCACCTTCACATACTTTGTCAGAGCTGTTTTGAGGCCTCTGATACCGGTATCATCAATGGTGGCAGTCAATGATTGCCGCGTTTGACAAGGTCATTTTAAATGTTGTTGTTTCAAACAAAAGACAGTAGAGACTGCTGAGGTGATGAAGGTACTGTGAAAGGGAATAAAAGGTGGTATACTGGTTAAAGTTTCCTCTGAATCCTCAGAGAATGAAATAAAAGAAGAGAAGAAGAAGAAGTATGAGTGTTTATGACCCATATGCTGCATTAGGTTGTTTCTCACCCTTTCTTCTGTTTGAATCTTTTTGACCTGCTGTTTAACTGTCTTCTTCTTCTTTTCTGAGTCATGATTATGACTATTGACAACAGTTATCCAGTCATCAATTGCCTTTGTAAAAGTGCTTTCTTGATCTTTGTTCTCTGTTTTAAGCATACTCAAATGAACTAATCTTTCTTCTATTAGTTTATTGACTTGTTGTTTCAGATTGACATAATCCTGTTACCTGTTCTTGACAAATTGATGTCATATATTAGCTCAAAAGGCCGTACTACCCTTCTGCAGACCATATGCTAACTCATTCTTTAAACATAGTTGCATTAAAGATGTGTCCTCATTCTCTGTCAATTGTACACCTTTGACATCTTTTGAATTTGATTTCATTCTTGTATTCAGCATAATAAATGCAGCAGGGGTGAAGAACTCAGTGAAAGAAAGAGCAATAGATTGATATGAGAGAAGGTCAGAATCAATGAATATATTAAATAAGGTGAGAGATCTTGAAGAATGAGAAGAAGGCTCAGGGGTTACAGATCAGGTGAACTGTCTGATATCAGATTCAGTTAAGGCAGGAAAAGAACTCTGACAATCTGAAATGTTGATTTGAAAGCTATTTTGAGACATTTTTATAGGGTTATTTTATATCATCACAGCATAATGAAGACTCATTGTTGCACAGTGATGAACTAAAATATATGTTTAACCTATTCTATAGATCACTATACCTAATTAGTGAGGTGTTTTTCATTTACACTTGATGTAAGCAAAAAACACCTCGAGACCCTTGTGACTGCCTGATCTGGACAGGCTAACCTATTTAGTGAAGTGTAAATAAAAGTGTTTCGGTTGCAAAACCTCCCTAATGATGAAGAAAGACGAACACGCTCGACAAGTGGCTAGTATGCTCCACGAAAAGCAGCTACATTAGGTACTCTCTGGTACGACGTTGAAACAAGATAGCCGCATGCATTGCGTCGTTAACATGATTGTAAATATAGCTCGTACCCACTCTGCGGTACGACACCCAAAAGAGTGTGCAGTCGGATAACGGTTGAGATACGAATTCTTTTCAACACTAAAGTAAGGTATGCCGACGACCGAACAGTAAGTACCAAACGCCAAAGTATCAGGTAAGTAAATAATAATCCATATGATTTGAATATCCAATACCCAAACCTATGAGCACGAACGAATGCAGTTAGTGGTAGAGAATTTCGAAGCTTCGGAGGACATGTTTCAGCACCAATAATGTACGTATGTGAGAAGGTTCGCTGTCGTACCACACGCGCTAAAATAGGCGCATCGCAGACCCCTGACCTGTGCGTGGCAATTGCATTAGAGTACGAGACCGGAGGACTGCCAAGCAGCTACATTATCTATGAGGGTTGGATTTGGATTTACTGCGCATCAGTCTAGGTTGTCTGAAATGAGATACGTCTGCTCAAGTCACGGTTCGCCATTCTCTTTCAACATGCAAGAAACGGCGGGTATCGATAGCTGTTCATGCAGGAGATGAAGAGATGGAGCTATTTGTACAAAAATCGAACCATGTCTTATATCAAGGCTTGCCCCTTGAACATTCCTTCCCGGACTTCTCTCACGACATCCCTGCGATCGCCTTTACCAACCAGCACGATCCCTCTGCCTCGTCTTCCCATCCGCCCAGTACGACCAAGGCGATGGATGAAGTCGATCGTTGAATGAGGTACATCGTAGAGAATGACATGGCGGACCGCAAGAGTGTCGATACCCCGTGACCCGAGGTCGGTGGTTACAAGGACCTTGGTGTTGGGGAGGACCCGCTTGGGTGGCGCCGGCGTCCGATTGGCTGGGACATAATTTGGCGCTTCTGAGGATGTTGAGGATGGAGATGTGATAATGGAGGCAGTGTCGTTTGAGGTTGTGGTGAAGGCGGAGAGGATTTCCGATTGTCGGTTCTCGGGGGTATCCCGACTTAGAGCAACGGCATCCACGCCCTTCGAGACGAGGTAGTCTGCAACTTCTTGAGTCTTCTCTCGCTCGTTGACAAAGACAAGTATTCGTTTCACTTCCACCTTGTCTTTCTCGACTTCTCCATGAGTTATAGCGTGTTCGGCTGCGGCTTTTCCAATCGACCAAATCGTGTCCGCACAGGCCAGGTTCTTGTTGCCGCGGTATGGTTCCTTCTCCACGTCCACAACACCTAATTGTACCCGTCGAGGTATGGCGTGCAGGTTAGGCGTGACAAGCCTTCGCATGTCAGGAAAGCGTTTCCATAGATATGCGTCTAGGCTTCGCGGTATGGTGGCAGAGCAGAGCACAAGCTGCTTTAAAGAAGGCGTTGCGCGGTCGATTATCGCTGAGGTCATAGGTGAGAAGGACCGGTCTAAAAGGGAGTCTGCCTCATCGATGATGAGGTGCGTGACTCGGCTTAAGACATTGGGATCACTTTCGGCAATGCTTGACAGTAAATGAGGTGTTGATATGAGAACATCAATCCCACTTGGCGAGAACAAACGGTTGCGGATGACTCGTCCAGTGTAGGCAGACGAGATTAATGCTGAGCGGAACTTGATAGTGTGGGATAGGGCTTTCGTGAGATTGCCCACTTGAGTCACGAGCTCGGATGTCGGAAGGAGTATGATTGCTCGAGGTCGACCTGTAGTCGGATGAGGTTGATTTGACAGTGGAGGTGGCTCCAACTCAAACGTATTCTCCTTCATCCTCTCTTCTTCCACTGCCCTTTTGTGCGCTTCTACATCAGCGTCAACGGCTTCAGCACGCTTGACAGCATCTAGCGTGGGCAAGAGATATGCCAGCGTCTTCCCTGATCCCGTTTCCGCAGCCAACAGGAACTGCTCCATCTCTTCACCCTGATCCCTCATCAATCGCTTTCTACCCGCCTTCCCATCGCGTCCAAGTAACGCTGGTATTGCGAGACGCTGTACTGGCGTCGGTGTGATATTTGCCAATCCTGGAAGTGCTTGAGTTGATATAGATTCCCGAATGACTGGCAGGACTGGAAACTGATCGAAAGTCTCGATCTCACTGATCTTGTCTTTGATGGAAGTTCGGTGACTATAAGAGACCGGGCTCAAGGTCCGCTGCATCTTCAGTGCTTTGAAGGTTCCAGAGCTACCCCTCTCTCCCTGCGCCCTTTCTCTGCCGCCAGAAGAGCGCTTGATCTCCGCTTGTGAGCGGCGTTCAGGCGTCCCACGAATACGGGCATCGCGCAAGTTCATACCACCGAAAGGACCGCTCTGCTTCCGTCTGACCGGCCTTCCGTCTGGCCGTGTGCGCTGATTAGACCGAGAGACTTCTGGCGACAGGGTCATCCGAGAAGGTACTCGGCGTTGAGCCTGCGCCATCGACCTCGTAGGATACCATGATACTACTGCCCATGGTTTAGGCGATCTCAAGTAGGATCCATACTGACAGAAAAAACAGACAGTGGTCGCGAGTTTAGGCATTACCAGATGCTCCCAGCATGAACGAGCGAACCATTGCAGAGTGCTTTAAAATTCGCAGAGCCTCAATTTTTAAGCTTCAAGTGGTGTTGCTCTGGTGATGTTAGCGGGGCTTGGCTTCCTATTCGCGACTTGTTGACGATTTTGAGCGCGGCCGTTTTTCTGCGGCCATTATACTTCACCACGTCCAGAGCTCGCATTTTCATTGATTGAAACGCATGCTTGCCATAGCTCCATGAATTAAGCCATACAACTCTACCATTGGTCTGAATCTTTCGAGACTTCACTCTCAACAGCGCGCCAGTTACCAAGCGCGCATTCTTGGTCGCATTCCTGAGGTCTAATTTCAGCTGCACTCAAGACGACGACGGATGGTCTGACCGCCCAAAGCGTGGACATTTGGTCTCTAGCTACAAGATTGGTCCTTGCTGGCATATTGAGTTACCGTGATGCCTTCTCAAGCGGTACGTTAATCACCAGCAACGATTGTTGAGCGCTAGTAGCTTCACGCAGCACAACTGTAGGGACAATGATCCTCAGATTTGCTGATGTTTGACGGTACCATTACAGATACAACCACTTCGTATCCAGAAAAACACGCTTTCATCATCACCGAACAAGATGAATGGCAATACACCAGCACAACGACCTCTATCAGAGATTGGTCCGATGGAACGGAGGAGAAACTCTCCAAGCTTTAACCAGACAGCAAAGGTAAGCCACACTGACTGTCTAAGCTTAGCCAGAACGTCTGTTCTGACTAACATAATCAGAAGATGATGTTCAATGGAGACTCTTCTCCGTTTGACTCGTCCCCGTTCAATGCGTCGAACTCGCCACGTCTATACTGGCAAAACCGCGATCCTGCTTCTCCAAGCCGACTTAGCATGGAAAACAAGAATCCTTTGGATCGACTCGAGCACTCGCCTTCACCTTCTAAGCGTTCTTCCATCGAAAATTTGAAGCGAGCATCTAGGGTCAAGAACAGCAACATGTTTGCGCGTGAGCACAAGCATGAGTATGATCCAGCTTCCGTGCCGGTCATCGAGAGACCTTTGGCTACTGGCCGTCCCCTTAGCGTCCAACTACAAGGCAATGTTTTAGGCAGTCGAGGTATCGATGGATTTCGTATGGATCTACTTCAAGATAGTAGCAAGATTCCTGTCTACAGCCCAGCAAGATCATCAACGAAAGAGATTGAGGAATTATTGGCGCCCATATCGCCAAGTAAAGGTCAAATCTCTCCAGCCAAATCGTCTTTGTCCAATCGTAGCCGCTTTACCGCACAAGCGCAAGCATTCGACATAGGGAACGGCGCGTGGTCTGAGGATGAAGACTCCAGCGCTGAACGTCAGCTGCCTCCCGGCCGTGGCCTCCATGGTCACGCGAAGAGCGTTACCTTTGATGCTGCCCCACCCCAGATCAATGAATACGAGATGACGACACCTGACCCTTCATCGGTCGCATCAGGCTCTCGAGATGGAAGCTACGATTCTGCGGACGATGGTGAAGAGGACGAGAGTCTCGACCGGGGGTCCTCCTTAGAGCGGGATGATAGCTTTGATGCGTCTCTAGAGGATACCGACAAGACTCCAGTTGTTTTACCTGAAGACTGGCGATTCATGAGCCCAGGGCTAGCGAATAATAATCTAGCGGCCCATGTAGAGGACCCGTTTGACGGTGAAGAGAGTAGTCCAGCGCCAACTGCACGGCCAACTTCAGCAGCTGACGGCCGTCCTACACCGGCGCGAACCGACTCTACTAACTCAAACGGTGAACGGCGTCCTCTACCGCCGCTCCCAGCCCTTGGTATGCCATCGTTTCAGAGAGCAAGGTCGGACTCGAACAATACTCTGTCTGCTACGGCTGAGAGGGTCAGTAGCGCGCAACGTGGGCTGCCATCTCCGCCTAGGCCTGCTTCGATATCGAAGGCCGAGATTCAGAGCATGGGAGGTTGCTCGATGTCTCTCCAAGACAGACTTCGCCTGATGATGCTTGAAGACGAGGAAAAAGATGAGGCACTTGCAGACATACAATCTAAACAACGATTGCAAGGCAATGATGCCCGAGACGAGAGTGCAAAGCACGAAGAAGACGATGGAGCACGGGGCATTCAGATTTATCAAGACCAGGAAGAGAACGACGACGTTGCCAGCTTGGGAGAGTATAAATTACCACCTCGCATTTCAAGAGAATCGATATTGCGCAAGGTCAAAGGTCAAGCTCGACCCATGGACGACATGGATTTTGATTACTCGTCACCAGCTCCTAGCTCGAGCCCGGATCGGAAAGGGATCGCTGATTTTGACCCAGATACGCCTCTTCCTTCACTTGAAGGACAGTTTGAGGCGGATGACGCTGAGACCAGCGTTTTCATCAAGCAAGAGGACGAAGAAGAAAGCGAGGTTGATGTCTACTCAATTCCGGATCTTTACAGCCAGCATCCACACACTGTTCTCGTTCCGAATGGCTATGAGGAGGAGGGATCTGTCGTGCGTCACGATGCTCAAGGTGGCAACTATATCGAAGACGATGACGAGAGCCGCTATTCGCATGGCTCTACGGACGACGAGCAACCTAGCACTCACTCGAATAACGCAAACGAAGATGAAGGACCTACAACTCCAAGAGCGCTTACTCCTACCCGTACTGGTCAAAATGATACCCAATCGAGGGAAAATCATAGCTTGTCCTTGCCAGCGTTTGCTTCGATGCTGGGCGAAAACGACCTTGGTCTAGGGCTGAGGGAGTATCTGAGAACCTCGCCGCCACCGATCCAGCAGGACCCAATCCCTAAGCAACTGCCAACAATGACCGCTATGGGTGACTCTGTGCAGCGACCTGTAACGCCAGAGAAGCAACTCGAACCACCAAGGTTTCCGGGGTATTGCTCCGACCCAGACGAAGGTCCAAAAACACCGGATTCCGTAATCCGATACCCCATCGAAGGAGGATCACCATTACCGGAATCGCCAAGCGTGCCAGAACCTGTAGCTACAATCAAAGCTCCAGGCGGGCGGCTGAAGACGCGGCCATCGGCTACTCCAGCTGATATTGCTTCCATGGCAACAACGAGGCGTCAAGTTAGCGGACAAGAACCAATGATACCGCCTATCCCTGAACGTCACCGCGATCGCCCGTCTCTGAATCTTGACCCGAAAGCCCCTGATCCGCGTCAAGACAGCGAAGATGCCATTGAAAGCAGCGCTCCAGAAGCTGCAATCGAAAGACAAATTAAACGTAAGAGCAGCCTGGTGCAGCTCGAGGTCCCTGTGGATGGAATGGAGGAGGGGTTGAGCTTTGGACTTGACAAGGAGTTCGATCGCGTTATTGAGGCCCAAAAGGTGGCGTTTGACCTTTCTCCCGCTTACCCTGGTTCTCCCTGTGAAACTTCAGCCGGAGCAGAATATATTGGAGGACAAGGCTTCCGGCCAATAACAAGAGACATTGCTAACAAAGCTATCCGTACACAGAAAGGATACCTGATGAGACAAAACACGAAAGTGGTCTTCGCCACCAGCAACGCTCATGATTTGGCGCCAGACACTGTTGATACTGAGTCGCTGGGTGCAAGAGGAACAAGATCGGCTGGTAACTCGCCGAGGAAGGCAAGTCAGACTCAGACATGGACTACCGAGCCTTGGAATGGCAAGGCAAGGAGAAAAAGTGTACGGCAATCGGCAGGCAGTCCTCACAAAAAGCCCGTAAACGGACCGGCTCCTCCTCTTCCTGGGCAGCAGAGTAATGTCTCTAGTGGTCTTGGTAGAGTAGCTGAAGACACCCCTGTGCCTGTTGCTGAGGAGATCGAAGAAGGAATAGAGAGAGGCAGATTATTTGTTAAGGTTGTCGGGGTTAAAGACTTAGAGCTTCCACTGCCAAGGGGTGAGCTCTACGTGCTGAGATTGATATTGAGCCGTAAGGTCGCTAACATAGATAGGCGAGCGATCGTACTTTGCTCTAACATTGGACAATGGTCTTCACTGCGTGACAACCGCATGGCTCGAATTGGGCAAAAGCGCTCCAATCGGCCAAGAATTTGAGCTTGTGGTGCTTAACGACCTTGAGTTTCAATTAACATTGCAAACCAAGCTCGAGGAGCCGCAACCACACACCGTCATCGAGCCGGTTTCGCCTACTAAGAACGCAAAAGCCCCAAAGCAATCCACCTTTAGTCGCGTCTTTGCTTCGCCCAAGAAGCGAAAAGAGCTCGAGATCAAACAGCAGGAGGAAGCAAACCGCGCAGCTCGCCAAAAGCAGCAAGACGTCCAATCCAGGCGGTTAACGGCTCAGCCAACAGCTTGGGATTTGTTGCATGGACTCGTAGCAAGAGATGGTAGCTTCGGCCGCTCCTACGTATGTTTGAAAGACCACGAGGCACGAGCTTATGGCCGACCTTACACCGTGGATGTACCTTGCTTTAATGAATGGGCAACGGAGGAAGCCACACCAGGATGCAGTGTGAAGAGTAAGCGTAGTATCAATGGTGCTCTTGGTGTTCAGCGAAGACCGCCATATCGGATTGGGAAGCTAGAGTTACAATTGCTGTTCGTACCAAAGCCAAAAGGAGCAAAGGACGAGGAAATGCCAAAGAGTATGAATGCTTGCATTAGAGAGCTGAAGGACGCGGAATGCAGTGCAACGAAGCAATGGGAAGGCAATCTAAGCCAGCAAGGGGGAGACTGTCCGGTAAGTAAAAGCAGCTTTCGTGAGAAGAGCGCTGGCTTACAGGTTTTACAGTACTGGCGTCGCCGCTTCTTTAGGCTTGAATGCTCGAAGCTCACCGCCTATCATGAGTCTACTCGTCAGCCACGTGCGACGATCAATCTTGCCAAAGCCAGCAAACTTATCGACGACAAGTCCGCCCTCATGAAGAAGGAAATCTCTGGCAAGGGAGGCTCACGTCGAAAGTCTGCATTCGCGGAGGAGGAGGAAGGCTACATGTTTGTTGAGGAAGGCTTCCGAGTCCGTTTCGCAAACGGCGAGACCATCGATTTCTATGCGGATAGCGCTGCGGAGAAGGAAGGTTGGATGAAGGTATTGGCAGACGTTGTCGGCAAAGAGTCGGCAAGTGGCAGAGGCTGGACGGGTGCGGTACTGGCAAGAGAGAAGCAAATCGCTGCGAGGAAAGCATCTGGCGCTCAGCAAGGTCAAATGAGACCACCACCAGCCAGAACTGCACCGCCGACTCCTGCGAAACTGAGTTCTCAGCCACCACCAGTCGAGAAAAGTCCAAGACATCAGACTCCTCAGCACAGCAGGGCGAATATGCCGAAAACAAGGTCGATGATCTTTTAGAAGGGCATTCGCCGAATCTCTCCTCGTGAGATTGGGATTTCACTTTCTGAACATATCAAGAGCCGTCATAGAACGGGGAGGGTTTTAGGGCTCTCTGCATTCCGATCACTCTTCTAGATTTCTATTCTCACCCGCTGGCCCGGCCGCTTCACCAGTACAATCTACGTGCCTGGCCAAGCTTCTTCGGTGGTTTGTGGCCAACCCACAAAGGGTTTCCGGTCCGTGTCTTTGCCTGGCTTCTTCTGTACAGATGTGAGGGGCTTCGCACTGTGCCATATTTTCTTTTCGGTTGCGGTTCATGGAGTACATGCTTCTGTGGTAATGAAAACGTCAGTAATGAAAGGACTTTACATATACTCTCAAGATCCTCGATGCCTGCCTCTACGGCTACAGAGGCTGTTCACCATATCTGATTGGCTTGTGACGTTGATGAACCATGGTGAGTCTGTGCACGAGGGTATATTATGCAAAGCTGTAGCGGGAATGACCTACTGAATGATATCATGAAGTATCGGAGGGTATTATTTGACGGTCGGATGGGTGTGAATAATCATACTCTTGTTACGAAGTATTGAGGCTATGTACGGAAAGCTCCGTGCTCGTCTTACAACTCCCATTTCAAAACACAAAGAATAGGAAGGATCTCCTTTTAACGTTCAGCGATATAGTGTATTGATTTATGAGTCTGAGAAGAGACTTCTATATCTAATCTCTGCAGGAGGATGTTAAGATGGCTGTTTGAGATTATTTGATTGTTTGATTTCTCGCCTTTGTGGACTTTCTCTTTTGCTTTCGACTTTTGTTCGATTAAGTTAGACAGATTGGTTGTTGTTATATGTCTCGGAAATGGGATGCTTCCAGAGCACGCTCCAGTATTCTTATATACGAGGACCTCAATTATTCTTTCGTCTGTTTCTTTTATACTATGTTAGAGGTTATTCCAGAAGGAATGGAAGCTGGGACCGCATGAAGAGCTCGTAGAGGACTCCGGCGAGGCGGGTGTGCGATTGGTTGAAAGACAAGGAAAGAAAACTATCGTCGGGACGGGCAAGGATCTCCAGAGCGACTATGCTCACTGAACCGCATTCTACTTGAGATAGCTTTATGCATAAAGACTTCCACGCAGTACTACTTCAAGATATCTCACGAAAAGATGACACTGACACATCAGGCTCTCCTCTCCGTTCCACAGCCGGAGAAGAATGGGAAAACGCTCAGTACCGCAAATCACCAAGTCGGCGGTAACAATCGCCAACCTTCGGCTTCCGCACCTCACACCTCCTCGCATACGACTCCGCCAACCCCTGAACCTCCCCACACCACCTATCGAATCCAGTCTCCTTCTCAAACGGCACCCCGTGCATCCCAATCTCCTTCAACGCCTCCGCGCACTTATCCGCCAACGCCCCAAACTGCTGAACGTTCCTCTCTGCGTGGTCGTGATTGTATTGCCAGTTTACGCGGTACTCATCCCACAGTCTTGTGTTGTGGGGAAGGCCTAGGGCTTTGCCGGCTACACCTTCGGCGCGAGCGTGGGTGTTTTCGAAGTCCTCTGTGGAGCGTTGGGCGTTGAGACCGGCTCTTTGGACGGAGGCTACTTGGCGCTGGACTCCGTCGGGGAGGGCGGTGTAGAAGGGAGGGTTGTCGAGCCAGTCGATGTCGTGTGAGGTTTGGGTTGGGGTTGACATGGTATTGGTTGTTCAGGGGCGGCTGTGTGAAAGGGTTGTGGATGATGAGAAGAAGGATGGGGAATGGCGCTCTTTATGAGGGTTTAGGAGTTAGCGTTTGAGCTATTGATTGGTAGGGATGCAGTTGGTGCACGTTTGTTGGGGCTGGTCATGGGTTGATGGTGCAAGGTCAGGTACGCACCAGAAGATGGTGGAAACATTGATTGTCATTCTATGCCGGTCAATCAGTAAGTAGAGTTTCCCTCTCTATATTATTCCCTGATGCGTCGATTGCTTCCTGTCTTTCATTCCCTCTTCATCTAATCAACTGGGGCCCTCCTCATGATTCAGCGCGGTTCCATACCATATTGGTTCAATGCAAAAAAATCAGGAAGCCTAGGAGTCCGAAGCATGATTCACGCCTCTCTAGTGTCAGCGTTTCGGCCAGGTTTGCTTCCATCGGATCCTCCAAGCATCTAGTGCGTTAAACCAAATTCCAGCATTCGTCCCTCCTGTGACTCAGCCACATCTCAACATAGCGGCGTGGCAGTATGAGGGAGAAGCCACTATCGTAAGGACGACATAGGTAGTAAAGGTCTGCATGATGTTGCTCGATCCT
>JAABUP010007218.1_pt1 | contig 15097 bp, 21 predicted proteins | sample 5559201 | NCBI WGS metagenome assembly JAABUP01 (sample SAMN10711887, study PRJNA513373) | rock metagenome | isolation source: Antarctica rocks | place: Antarctica | reverse complement strand
ACCGATGCAGTGGCGCCCCCGAGACACAATGCGTGGCTAGTGATCGTCGTGTACGGGTGGCTGATTTTACTGCATCATTCGGCTGATTTTAGCTTGACAGGCACACCACGGGGTACATGCGTCCCACATTCCTGCTCTTGTCCGGGTGTGGGCTGCTCGTCTCCCCCCTCCGGCGGCTGTGGAGCCAGAAGGCCCAAGCCCTTCCAGGAGCGAATACTCCCGCTCTTTTTCTGCTCATAGCCCCGTTCCGCCAGGCGCAGGCCGAACGTGCGTTGGGGCAGGGGGTACTCTCCGCCCTTGCCGCACCACTCGGCATAGGAGGTGTACAGGTCCCCTGCCGCCGCGCGGGCGTCGGGGTGGATGACGCAGCAGTCATCCAGCCAGTGCGCCAGAACGTCCATCTCACCGCGGTACTCCTTAGTGGCGTCCTTGACCTCATCGGGTGCCTGCAGGCCGCCGTGCTGCCAGGCCAGACAGCCCACGATGGCCCAGTTCAGGATGCCGGGGAGCTCGGTTCGGAGTTTGGCCGGCAGGTCCTTATCCTTCCGGTCATCGGGGATGGTGACGGTGAAGGGGACCAAGGCGATGCGCCGCCACATGGCGTGGTCGGTCCCGCGCACCACGGGCCTGTGGTTGACCGCAAGCCAGAGCTTGTGGGTGGGCTCGAACTCAAAAAAGTCTTGTCTCATGTGCCTAGCCTTCATCCGGTCGCCCCCGGTCAGTTGCTTTATCTGGGACTCAGCCATGCGCCGGCCTTCGTCCACCTCGATGCTGGCGACGAAGCGGCATCCGAGCAGGTCAGCCAATTCTGTGGGGTGGCTCTCGCCCTTCTTGGCTAGCAGCAGGTCCGGCGCGGCCTGCTTGGCATAGTCGCCCATCAGAGACAGTAGGGTGGCAAACAGCGTGCTTTTGCCGTTGGCCCCGCTCCCGTAGGCGATGACCAGCTTCTGCTCAGAGACGCTGGCGGTCAGGTTGTAGCCGGCCGCCCGCTGCAGGAAATCAATCATGGCCTGGTTGCCGGCCATGATGTGGCCCAGGAAAGACAGGAACTGCGGGCAGGTTGCCCCCTTGTCGTAGCGGATCGGGGCCATGTTGGTCAGCATGTCCTCAGGCCGCTGCTTCTGGCACTCCCCTGTCTCCAGGTTAATGGTCCCGTTCTGAACATTGAGCAGCAACGGGTTCTTGTCAAACTCAGCGGGAGAGATGGGCGCTTCGGACTGGGCCAGGTGGATCATGGCGGCCAACCGGGTGTCACTCTGCGAGGTAAAGGCCCACTTGGCGATGGCTTTGCCCTCCGCCGGGTCGGGGGCGGCCGCCGCTTCGTGATAGATGGCGCGTGCGGTGCTTTTGGCCATGCGGACGACCGCACCGCCTTCGTCGTGCCCCCAGTGTGTGCCTGCCCACACGTACCAGCGCCCCTGCGCGTAGCAATAGCGCAGGTCATCACCATAGCGGGTGATGAGCCGCTGGGCGTTCCCCATGTCCGTGCAATAGAGCGTCTCCGGGGCGTCAGGCTTGCCCCCGTCGCTCCTGGGCTCCGTGCCCTGGGGCGAGGGCTCGTCTCCACTCTCGCCCGGCTCCGCCCCCGGCTCCTCCGCTCCCGTCGTTGTCGCCCGCGCAAAGGCCGACGGTCCAGCCCACCGGGCACCCGGCGCGGCCAGGGCTTTGCCTATCGTCCCCTCGACGTAACTCTGACGCTCCAGTTTCTTGCGGGAGCGGCCCGAGGCGCGCCAGAGCCGCGCTATCTGGGCGGCGTCCTGTGTCCAGAACGCGAGCAGGGAGCAGTAGGCCAGGTCCCCGTCGCTCGTCGATGCGTAGCCGGTGTTATCGCCGCTGTGCAACTGGGTGAACTTGTCCTCGTTCTTCGCCCTCTTCGCGCGGCTGATGATGTCGTCGTCGCTCCGGATCGCCCACACAGGTGGCGGCGTGTCAGCGGTCCGCTCCGGCTCCGGCGCGTGCTCCGGGAATGTCTGCTGGTAGAGCTGGTCTAGCTGCTCCTGGCGCTCCTCCACGCCAGGCGGTGTGCCCTGCAGCCTCGCCCCCGTCGTGGTAAAGAACCGTTCATGGCCGTACATCTCCAGTCCCGCCGTGCGGTGGCGCGGCCCGGGGATGGTTCCCCGCACAAAGATTTTGACGCCGGTCTTGCTGGGGCTGACCTCGGTGTAGGAGTCCAGCAGCCGCACAATCTCCTGTGCCCAGGGCGCAAGGTCGCCTGTCTCAGGGTCCCGACATCGATCAAGGTCAACCCCGGTGTAGGGGTCGCCCGCAGAGAAGACGTAGCCGACGCCGTCGAACCCGCCGTGGTCGTAGGCTGCCCGCACCCGAGCGAAGCTGCTCCAGTCCGCGGGGTCGGAGTGTGACGCTCCCTGGCCATCGGGGCGGCTGGGCGGTTTGTTGATGTGGCCATCGGCCTTAAGTTTCCCGCGCCAGCACACCCACTGTGGGCGCTCTTTCAGCTCGGCAGGGATGCCCTCGGGTTGGACACCAAGAATACGGTCGTGCAGGGGGGGCTTGACCGGCGCCCCGTGTGCCGTTATGCTAGACATGGGTACAGACAATCCTTCCTGAACGCGCTACCTGGCCGACGGCCTCTCATTTCCATAGGCCAGGGGCGCGTTTGGCTATCTTCGGGCGGAAACACAGAAGGGCATGACGAAATCGTCATGCCCTTCGCTATTGGGTCGTCTTGGAGGACTGCTCCTCCCGGATGAACTTGACGCGGTCGCCGACGTGGATTGGCCGCCACCCTCCAAGAGGCTTGCCCGCAGCAAGCGCCCGCGCGATTGTGGCGCGGTTGACGCCGAGCACCTCGGCCAACTGCCGCGCTGACAGCGACTTCGACGGATCTGGTGGCTTCTTAGCCATCGCGTTCCCTCCCCCGACCTCTGCGGCATCTGTAGCTGATTGTAGCCAAATAAGGCCACCATGTCAAGTACAGAGGTCGGGGGAGGGCAAAGAAAAAGCCGCCCGCGAGAGTGTCGGGCGGCTTGAGGGGGAGCGGTGGAGGGGGCACGCTGGGAGCGGTCCGGGTCAGATCACAAGCGGCGGTCTCGTTCTATCGGGCGCCGCGCGTGCAGGTTGCGCGAATGAACTGCGCCGCTGAATCAAAGCCATGGCGCGTTGCTTCCGTATCAAGCGCGGCGCGCTCTGCTGCATTGAGGGGCAGGACATAACGCAGCGTGCGCCGCTTCTCCTGTGGCAACGGCGGTCGCCCGGCCGTCGCCTTGTCGCTGACTGGCATGAGCAGGTCCCTCCTTGTGGGCACAAAAAAGCCCGTACCAATTGCTGGTACGGGCTGTGGGCGCATTACCACCCACTAGAGATTAGCACATTTTTCAGTCACGGGGCAAGGTCCTGCCGCTTTTTGTTGGGTCGTGGGGCCAGCAGATCAGCGCGGCGCAGGTCCTCCTCAATCTCCTTCAGCCACGTATAGGCCCGGTTGACGCCGAGCTCATTCTTCGTGGCAAGAGCCGTCATCTGCGCTTTCGGGATACCACGCTTGGCGCCTGGGGGGAGCTTCCGCTGTGCCCGGAGACATGCCTCGTAGAAGGCGGCCTTCTTGGGATCTGTCTGCCGTAACACGCGCAGTACCTGCTCACCTTTCCGTGCGCTTTCTCCTCTTGGGGCGCCATCTATCCGACGCAGGAACGCCTCGGTGAAGGGCACAACGCCCCCAGCGTCGCGGGCCGGACTGGAGTGGAGCCGGAGCGATGACGGTTGGTTGGTCCCCCCAGCTCGCCGTGCCTGTCGTGGGGCAGGTGGAAGGGGCACGCCATGGTGTCCTGTCCTGTGGAGCGACAAGGGGAGAGTGTCCTCGTCATCAAGGAACGCCTCAACCTGAGTGCGCATCTTGCTGGAGAGGAGCTTCCCGAACTCCACCGCCTCGCCACGGGTCTTTCCCTCGTGGACGCTGTGCAGGGTCATGAGGAGAGCGTAGAGGCGGCGCACCCAGGCCGGCGCATCAGACACTGGTGATGGAGGAGCCTTCCCCTCAAGGAGGAAGGGCTTGAGAGCATCCGCGCAGACCCACCAACGCCACCAGTGACGGCCTATCAGACGAAGCAGGACACGGCGGTCAGCGTCGAGTTTTAGGACAACCCTCTCCTCCGCGCCGCGGCCTGCCCACCAGTCCAAACGGGCCTCTACCTGGCCGAGTCTCTCGAAGAGCGTGTCAATGGTCGCCTGCTTGGGAGATGCCCCGGTCTGATCGGTCAGGCTCAGGCGATGATGCCAGGCGGCGATCCCTTCAACCCAACACATGAGCTGCAACCATTCGGCGCGCCCCACGTGAACCAGGTCAAGCGCATAGGGGTCCGCCGCAACCGTGCGCAGGAAGGCAGCGGAGGGGCGATGCCAGGACAGGGGGCCACGTCCGCCTGCCGTCATTTTGCCGGAGATCGGCGGCGATCCCAGGTGGTCGGCATGCCTTGGCTTTCACTCAGCCACCGCTGGATTTTCTCCATATAGGCCAGGACGAGGATATGACCATCGGGGAAGCGCACCGTATACCCTGCGCTCACTTGAGGTCCTGGCTCCCATTCTTCAATGGTAGCTCCTTTGCTGGCCACGAACGCGCACCAGTCGGCGACCTGCTCATGTGTGAGCTGCGTCTGTTCCGGGGACACCGCGAGCCCCACATGTAGTTCCCCTTCGGCTGTCTCCAGGTCCGGGGCGTTGTAACTCATCGTCTACCATTCCCCCACACTCGCCCGCAGGCTGTCATCGGCCCAGTGGCTATATGCTCTCGTCGTCTGAATGTTGCTGTGCCCCAGGTGGTTGGCAGCCAGCTCCAGGTTGCCCTTGCTCTCGCGGACAAGGCGTGTGCCACAGCTATGCCTCAGCGCGTGGACGCCGCGGTAAGCCACGCCCGCCCGTGCGCACAGGCGGCGCATCCGCTCCTGTGCCCTGATCGGCGCCCGGAAGGGCAGCACGTAGACCTCAGGATCACGAGCTGTCCCCAGCGCGTCCAGTGCCCCGAGCAGCGTGCTGCCCAGAACCACTCGCCGCAGCTTCCCCCCCTTGCCACTGCGCACGGTCAGCTCGCGGCCGGCCAGGTCGATGTCGCGCCAGCGCAGATCCGTCATCTCGGCGAGGCGGAGACCGGCGTGCGCGCCGAGTAGGAGCAGGGCGCGGTCAACGGCGCGCTTGTGCTCCCGTGTATAGGTCAGCAGCGTGGCCAACTCCTCCTCGCTGTAGGGCGTGCGCTTATCCCACGGCGCGGTCTTGTCGCTGACCGCCCGCGCATCGGCGAAGGGGTCGCTCTCGATAGCGCCCGCCCAGCGTAAGCCGCGGTACAGCGTGCGTGCGGCCGCCAGGCGGATCCTGATCGTGGAGGGGGCCACCCCCCGTGCTTCCATGCCCCTGATCCAGACCAGGCCAGCGTCGCGGCCGGGGCGCAGAAGATTCTCCTGGGTCCAGGCCCCCAACAGGGCGTCTACCCCCTGCTTGTAGTTCCGCACCGTGTAGGGGCTGGCGGTCGCGCCGGCCTTGCCTCGCAGCGTCAGGGCCACCAGGGCCAGCTCCCACAGTATGGCGGCGTCCTGCTCATGCGCGGCCTTGACCGCGCGCCGACGGCGCACGTCTGGAGCAAGGCCGGCCCACTGTGTTGCCCGCTCGAGTGGGTCTCCCCCGGTGAAGAGCGTCAGCGCCGTGCCGGTGATGGCCCCAGGCTCCCCTCTTTCTTCCAAGTCAGTCGTCCCCCCTTCATCCAAAGACCGGCCCGCTATGGTCCGCACTGGCCCGGTATCTCCACGGCGCGTCCGCCAGGGGCCTGTTTCCAGGGTAGCACAACACACATTGTGCTCCTATCATATTGTCAACGCGCCCGCGTCCGCGCCCCGCGGTGGGACGTAAGGGCGCGGACCCAGGCCCCCTCTGGGGCTGGTGGTGGTCTGGGTGCTAGCGGCGCGGGCGACGGGCGACCATGCGCGGTCATCTCCCCGTACGATAGAGATAGCAGGCCCCGGGGAGCTTTTTTTCTTCCTGTCGCCCCGGGGCCTACTCTCTCCGCATAGGATAGGTAGGATAGAGGTGTGCCCCGGGGGTGCTTCCGACACGCCCCTGGGGCACGTGTGCTGTCAGTAAGGCCGGGTCTCCCTTGGGAGGCGCCGCGCCGGGCGCGCTAGGTACAGCCGCCCCGCAGGCTGTAGTACCCCACGCGCTTACCGGGGAGCCTCCTCGTCTGCTGCTTCCTGTCGTCTCGTGGCTGCCTCCTCTCCCTGCTGCTGGGCCGACACGGCCTGTGCCGACTCCTCTGCCTCGCGCGCCGCCCGCTCCTGACGCCCCAACAGGACCGCAAGAGCCGCGCGCCCATGGGCCTCGCTCAGCCGGTCGTGCGCGCCCTGCAACTCTGGGGTGATGGGGGCGAACACGAGCCGCTGTGCCGGGGGCTGGGGAGCGGGGGACGTGTCCGCCGGCTGGGCTGGTGAGGGCTTGCTGCTCCGTGCACGTGGCCGCTGCTGTGTGTGCTTGTCCATTGATAGCTCCTCCTACGTCCGCCGCCTAGCGCGCCAGTCTGCGCCGGCGCTCATGGCAGGGCGGCGTGCCTCCTAGTCTACGTCTGCCGCGCCTGCCACGACGACAGAGGTCAGGCCGCGCTGCGCAGGTCGCGCCAGTCACCACCGGCGTGGTGGATCGCCACGACCAGCACGGCATGATACGTGGCCAGCTCCGGGGCAACCGCGGCGGCGCAGGCGGGGCACAACGGGTCACTGCCCCAGAACAGGGCTGGCCCCTCGGCAGGTTGGGCCACGCCGTGATCACAGAGTCGGCAGGGCTGCGCGCGGGCCAGGGAGTTGTGTCGTAGGGCCAGGTGGGGCCAGGAGTGGCGCTTGCCGGCCAGGGTGGCGAGATAGGCGCGGAGTTGGTCACGGGTGGTGGCGTTTAAGGGTCCGCTGGTGTTCACAGGTGTTCTCTTTCTTCAGGTGAGTGGCCCCAAGGGGGTGCAGTGCGGCTACTCCCCGCCGGGGCCACAGAGTCAGTGTAAGGGCTATGCCGGAGTGGTCGCAGAGGTGGCCGGGGTGACCTCTGTGGGCGCCTGGGCCACAGTGTGCTCCAGGGCGTCCAAGACCGCCTGCGGGCTCTTGTCGAACACGTGCAAGAAGTCCAGGATGAAGCCGATCCCGTCGGGATCGTCGCTGAACTCCCCGCGCAGTGCTTCCAGGCGGGCCACACTGCTGGGCTTGACGACACGCGGGGTCTGAGGGGCCGGTGGGGTTGCTGCGCGGGGAGTCTCCTCCTGCCTTTGGTAGGCGTCGCCGTCATCGCCTCCTCGGGCGTTGCGCCGGTCAATCATGGCGTCGGTCAGGGCGTTCGCATGGTGATACAGTGCGCCGGCGGCGATGGCAATCGTGTTGGCCGTCCGGGCTGACGACCACCCCTGGTGGTTCAGGCCCTCGTAGAGCCCCTCCAGGTGCAGGCAGAGCACGCTGAGCACCTCAAACGCCTCATGGACGTCGGAGAACTTCAGGGTGATGCGTTCCTTCTCTACGCGCTGTGTCGTCGCCGGAGCGGGGGCGGGAGCGGTGGCTGCCTGTGCTGTCGCCTGTGGGGCTGTCGTCTGTGTCTTGGTGGCCATGGTGATCTCCTTCAAGGGTGGGTGGCGGTCCAAAATACTCTGGACGTCCAGAGTATTTTGGCGTGCCGGGCGGTGGTGGTGGCGTCTAAAATACTCGCGCCGGCGCGACTATTTTCTGTCTTCCAGGGTGGGCTAGAACGGACGTGCGGTGGGGCAGGACTCGGTGTCGTGAAGATAGGCCGCCTCATACGCCTGGGCATACTCTTCCAGGTGCTCGGCGAGTCGGTGCAGCGTGGCGGCGATCAGAGCAGGGTTGTCCCCCGGTCGCTGGCCCTTGCCCTTTGTGCCGCGGCCCAGGCCCAGGCGCACATCAGCAAACCCAACGGGGGCGCCCGGCTGGACGTTCATAATTAGCCGGGTATCACCGGGCCACGGCGCGTCACTGACCTGCAGGAGCGCGGGCAGGGCGGGGGCGACGGTAGGGTTCTTGTGCATCATGGTCGTGTTTCTCTCTTCCGTCATCTTAGGCCAGAAAAGGCGTAAACTTTACGCCTTTTCTGTCGGCTCCCACTAGGCGGCGAACAGCTCAGCGAACGCGGGCGGAGCGGGCATGAAGACAGGCGCCGGGACTGCCAGGGTCGTCCAGTCCATGCCCTGAGCCTGGCGTGGGGTGGGCAGGCCTGCGCCCGCCGGATCATCGACGGTGCAGATCAGCGCGCCGGTGCGCAGGGAGTACACCTCGTAGCCCAGGCCCGTGCTGGCCACCCGGACGCCCAGGCCCGAGCCTGGGGCCACGGCCGCCACCTCTCCGGTGACAGGGCGCTGGTGGCTGGGGTTGCTGCGGTAGGCGTGGGCAGCCAGCGCGAGCGCCCGATGCTTGCACGCACGGCCCATGTCCGACGCCTTGCACTCACACTGGGCACGACCGCTGGCCAGGACCGTCACCTTGTAGATGATCTGGCCGGCGAAGCGCTCACTGGGCACCAGGTACTCATGCGCGGACAGGAAGGTGATGCGCGGGCGATAGGCTTGCTTCCGGGCTACCTTGGGCTTGCCGCTGCGTGCCGTGGACTGTACCATGGTCTCCGAGTCCTTTCGACTCAGCCGGTTCCCTCTCTCTTGGCAGTGCGGGGGGAGCCGGCTTATTTTGTGTGGGAGCCGTTTGCTCCTCACTCCTATATTATAGGCTAATGGCCTATGTTTGTCAAGCATTATCTGTCTAGAAATGATGAGCTAAATTCAGGCTATCAGCCTTGGCTGTGTGCTATACTTGGGCCATGGAAGACTACATTTCCCTCACCGTTGCAGCTGAGTATGCCGGCTATCGTAGCAAGAGCACCCTGAAAGCTGCCGCGCTTCAGGGTGCTCTCAAGACCATCCAGCCTGCGCCCAACTATCGTATGACGACACGGGCATGGGTTGATGAGTACATGCAGAGTAGGCGGGCCGGCACCTATCGCCGGGGCCAGCCACGCAAGGGCCAGGTCGCCGGCGCTGGCCGCGGCGCGCCTGGGCACCACAGTGAGAACCCCCACGAGGAATAGCCAAGACAAGGAGAAGGTCATGAGCACGACGATTCTGGAGCGTGGCCTCTTTACCTACGACGCTCTCTCGGGCTTTCGTGGCCCCCCGGACTACCTGGAGAGACGTGGACACGAGATCATCGAGCTCTACGCGACAGATCCCCGGATGTGGCCCGCCACCCCCGATGAGGTGTTGCGGGACCTTGCCCGCGACTATGCGGACATGACCGCCACCTACACCCCCGAGAAGCCCTTGAAGGTGGGGGACTTTGACTACGATGGCCGCGCCGCCTCTGGGCCTGGCCACTACATGGACGCGCGGGGACTGGCGCTGCTTGACGACTGGTGGTCGGATTGGGACGGCGGCGCTACGTGTATGCGGGACGTTCTGGAGGATTTACGGCACGACTATGCGACGTGCAAGCGGCGTTTTATGCGGTATGTGCGCGCCAACAAGCCTATTCCCGACGACCTGCGCTTCTTCCTGCTGACTGAAACCCGCGAGAGCGCGTAGGACGCCTGCGGAGAGGCCGGGGAGTAGGCGATGAGCATGGGCAAGTCGGACGATCGGTTGACGACGCCCCAGGCTGCGGCTTTGTTGGGTGTCACCACCCGGACGGTCCAGAGATGGGTGGGCGCAGGGCGGATCAGGGCAGAGCGCATCACGCCGCCACACGCCGGGGCGTATCTCTTGCTGAACAGAGAGGATGTGGAGCAGGTGCGCCGGGACCGCGCCACGCACGACCGTGAGTAGGCTGAGCAGAGGAGACGTGATGGGTGGCATGGCAGACGGCGGGCAGACAGCGGGCCAGGACGCACTCTCGGACCTGGTGACCGTGCGGGAGGCCGCGCAGGCGGCGGGCGTCATGCCCAGCATGGTGCATAGCTGGATCAAGAGGGGGCGGCTCGCGGCCCAGCCGGGCGCCGGGGTGCGCCTCGTGAGCCAGGCAGCCGTGCAGGCTCTCGTTCCCCCTCCTGACCCCCCTGTTCCCGCCGATGCCGTGGCCATCTATGAAGCCATGCGTCTCACGGACGTCACCAGAAGGCACATCGAGACCTGGGTGACGCAGGGCCGGCTCCCCAGCTGGCGGGGCCGCTATGGCATGGTCGTGCGCGTGGCCGATGTGCAGAACCTTGCTCAGCAGCGTGCCATGGCGGCCGCCGCGGGAAGGGGGTCCATGCCCCTGCCCGCCGATGCCCGCCTGATTCGAGAGGCAGCGCGTCTGGCCGGCGTGGACACGGGCCGTCTCTACTCCTGGATCAAACGGGGCCTGCTGCCGGTCTGGCCGGGCACAGGGACCGGGCAACGTGTGCGCCAGGCCGATGTCCTGGCCCTGTCGTTCAGCCAGGGCCAGGGCCTGCCCCTCCAGCCGGGCGGTGCGCCATGAGCAGTCCGCCTCCCTACAATCCCCCGCGCCTGCCCTTGCGCGTCCACGTCTCCGTGCGCGGCCAGCTCGGCGACGGGGCGTCTATCGTGGCCACGGCCTGGCGCACCCTGGAGCCCGACGAGCCCGAGTATGAGCAGGCCTACCAGGAGGCCGCCCGGGCGCATCGCATCTATGGCTGGGAGATGCCCTATGCCGAGGGCGGGGAGTAGACGGCGTGGATCCAGAGACGGCGGCGGGGCAACCTGCGCCTGACGCGTCCGAACGCGTGGACGTCTTGTCGTCTACGGAGACGAGCACGTATACGCTCACTGTGGCCGAGGCGTCCGCCCTCATGGCGCGCTCCGAGGGCACGGTGCGCCGACTGATCCGCACGGGGGAGTTACCGGCGGCCATGGTCCAGGGCGAGCGCACGGAGGAGTATCGCCTGCGCCTGGCTGATGTTGAGGACATGCGTGGACGACTGAACGCGCAGACGACTAAACGTCCACGCAGCCAGGCACACGATGAACGCATGGACGCGTTGACGACTAGGCGTGTACGCGTCCATGATGAGGATCAGGGGCTTATGGACGCGTCGGAGGGCCAGGAGAGTGCGCAGGCCCTGGCCCAGCATCCTGTCGTGCAGGCCCTCATCCAGGCCACGGTGGAGCAGGCGACCGCCCCTCTGGTGGAGCAGATCGCCGGCAAGGACGCCACTATTGAGCGCCAGGCCGAGGAACTGGGACGTGAGCGCGCCCTACGTCAGGTGGCCGATGAGCGCGCCGCCCAGCTCGAGCGCGCCGATCGCCGGCGGCCCTGGTGGTGGCGCTTCCTGGGACACTAACGCCTAAGGGGGAAGGTGGACAGAGAGGGAGGAGTCCAACAGATGGCCAGCTACGCCAAGTTGACGATTATCGGCAATCTCGGCAGTGATCCAGAGCTGCGGTATGAACCCGATGGGACGCCGCTGACCAGCTTTGCCGTTGCGGTGAATGAGCGCCGGCACGCGTCGGGGGACGAGCAGCACGCGCAGGAGCATGTCCAGTGGTTCCGCGTCTTCTGCCACGGGCGGTTGGCAGAGGCAGCCCAGCAGTCTCTGGCAAAGGGCGCAGCGGTCTACGTGGAGGGCCCCCTGCATGTGCGGACGTTCACGACCAGGGAGGGCCAGAAAGGCCTCTCTCTGGAGGTGACTGCCCGGGAGATGCGGGTGCTCAGTGCCCCTACTCCAGCGCCCGTCGGTGATGAGAGGTAGGTCTGCGCCGCAGGCGTGCGCGTGACTTTCAGCTGTCGCCTTCCGCACCGCTACGGGCTGGTCAGCAACGCCGCACTCTCACAGGGGGGCGTGTCCTCCGGTAGCCTGGGTGCTCTCCTTCTTTTTTCCGGTAGTCGTTCTCAAAGTGCCCGGTCAGCGCGTCCATCGCGCTCTCACTTTTCGGCGTTTTCTTAGCCCTTCTTCTTGGGCTCTGGAGGGCACAGGAAGGCGTAGGCGGCCTTGCGGTCCGGCCGCTCGGCCGTATCCGGCCAGAACCCATTCTCTGGGAGCGCACACCACAGGTCGAAAGCGTCCCCGCCCCGCCGGTCCCGGCTGAAGTCGCACCACAGGCCATCCGGGCCTACCTTGCATGAGGGCGAGGCGTCATCATGCCAGGGGCTCTTGAAGAAGCCGCGGCGGTTGACCGTGACCAGGGAGGCCACGGGGTTCTCCCTGTTGAACGTCTCGAAGAAGTCGCTCCCACCCACGACAGGGCGCGCGGCAGCAGGCCGAACCTGAGCCGGGGGCTTGGGGGCCTTCGGCCGGTGGGCCGGGTCCACCCAGGTCAAAAGCAGGTCAGGGGCATGAGTGACCGCGCCGGCGATGGCCGCCCAGCCTGCGGGCGTTGTGCCGTCCAGCCACGCGGGTGCCCCGCTCACCGTCGCCTGGGCCACTAGCACCGGAACTGATGGCGCGCCGACTGGCAGATAGCGGCCTCCGGGGAGGCGGATACGGTGGCCGCCCTTCACGTCGGGATTGGGGAACCGCTCGCGCACCTCGGGCGCCCGCAAGCAGGGCGCGATCTGCTCAGCCCGGGCCAGGGCGTCTACCGGGTCCACGGGCGCATCGAAGAACAGCCACAGGTGGCCACTGTTCGGCTTACTTGGGTTCTTCACTATGAGGGGAGCCAGGCCGCGCCGGCGGAGCAGGGTCGCCCCTCTGATCAGCCGGCCCAGCTCGTCGTCACTGTCCCAGGCAATCGCCCGCGCCGCGCGGCCACTCTTCATGGCTGGGTCAGGCCAGCACAGCCCCCCGCCGTAGGTTGCCGTGCCGAGGAAGTGAGCCGCAATCTGCTCCCCACCCAGCGGCTGGGCCACGGTGAGGTACTTGGGGTGGGCCTTGCCGGTCATCACAATGTGGTTGGGGAAGGGCAGCACCGCGGGGGCCACCACGCGCAGGGCGCCCGCCAGGGTCTCCTGGGGGGTGAGCGGCTCCAGGCACGCCCTCCCCCCATCGTCCCCCTGGGGGGTGGTGTACGAATCGTCCGGTACCCCCTGTGGCGAATGATCATGGCCTACATCCTGGGGGGTGGTGTACGAATCGTCCGGTACCCCCCCTGCACCCGCGGGGGCAGGCGCCGCCCCAGAAGCGGCGACGGTGGTGGGCTCAGGAGTCGTGGACGAATCGTCCGCCCCTAGGGTAGGGGATAACTGGTAATGGTCTTTGCTAGAGGTGTACGAATCGTCCGGTACCCCCCCCTGCCTGCTGGGTGTCCGGGCCGGCGCGCTGGCGCCTGGGATCTCATCGGCGTGGGTCTTGGTCCCGCACGCGCGGCAGACCAGGAACACGTCAGTACTGCCACAGTGGGGGCAGGCGGCCGCGATGATGCGCCGCGCCTCGGCGACCACAGTCTCCTTCTCTTCACGCCGGGCCAGGGCCTTCAGGCGGTCCTTCTCGCGCCGGCGGTTGGTGATGGGCACTGGCATGGTGCTGGCTGTGCCCCAGGCCTCTGCCCAGGCCCGGCCTTCCACGGGCGCGTACTGGTAGACGGTGCCCACCATGCCGGTGTTGGGGTTGGTCTCGTAGTGCGTGCGCCGGCGGAACAGGGGGACCGGGGTCATCTCTGGATCCACCGCGGCCTCAAGCCATGCGCCCACTGCCCGCTCATTCATGCCCGTGGTCTTGGTCATCCAGGAGTTGACGATGGTCTTGAACTCCCAGGGCCGTTCGGTCGGCGCGGGACTGCCGGGGCCGTGGTCGAGCTCGTAGGCCATCTGCAGGTAGAGCAGCTTGGGGCCGGGCTCTATGTCGCCCCGCTTCAGATAGGCGCGGGTCTCACGATCACGGGCCGCCGACTCTTCAGCCCTCCTCTCCGCGGCCTCAGCGCGCCGGGTCGCCTCATCAGCCCGGCGCTCCGTGGCCAGGAACAGGGGCATCAGGGGATTGCGGACCGTCGTCGCCGGCGAGGCCGTCGGGTCGGTGTAGGCGTGCGCCATCATGGGCGCACCGCCCCAAATTCAACAGGGGGGTAGAATGTCCGGGTGGAAATTGGTACACTGTGCTTGGAAGGCACAGTGAAGCCGGGGCTTGCTGGCATTGGCTTCACTCCTTACATAGAACGGACCGCCGCCGATTTGTCCTCGGTTGGCGGTCTGTTTGTTTTCCGTCCCGTGCTCCATAGCGGGACCAGTGGGATGCTGGCGCACGGGCCCGTGCGCCCCTGGCTCGGGCTGCGCAGGTGACCGATACCACCGTGCGTCACACGAAGCCGGCAGGCTAACTGGCAGGGCCTGCCGCAGCCAGGCCGGCTTATCCCCACTGAGTCGGCGCGTGTCCGGGCAGCGGCACGCCGGCGCACGTGGGTCCGGTACGGGCTGAGAAGCCCGCATGCTCATTGCTGATCAGATTCGCGTTGTAGCGGGTGCGCCCGTTCCCACTCCTTGAACGCATCCTCAAGCAACACGCGGGCGAACTCGCCTATGCGCCGTCGATCTGCCTTCGCGGCGACAAGTAACTGATCATAGAACTCCTGCGTCATCCGAACCGTGACATTGGCATCCATACGGTCATCTCCCTTTCTAGGTCGAGGCAAACTAGTCCCCTCCTCCCATTTTACTATTTTTCGCTGATAATGTATCCATTTGCCTCTAAAGTATGCCAAAGGCTATAATGGGCACGTAGCGCAGCCACTATACCAGCAAGCGCCACTTGGAGCTGCGGAACGCAGCGGAAGGGGGAGGTCAGGCAAGAGGGAGCATCGCTTCCATGAAAGAGGGCCAGGCCGTGTTCGTACCACGCCTGGCCCGGGATACCACGCAAGAGCGCAGAGGCTGAACCCCGCATCTCTGCATCTATTTTACACCACCGGGGACGGTAAAGGAGACGGAGCAATGACGGAAATCGTGACCATGATTAACGGGTTCGGCACGCAGATCATCGCCGTCGCCGTGGCTCTGGGCCTGATCGGCCTGGCCATGGGCACCCTGCTGGGCGTCCTGGGGTACCGACATGGGGCTGACATCTCACGGGGGGCGGTCATTGGGATGATCATGATTCTCTGCGTGCGTGTCCTGGCCGCCACCATCGCCACGGCGACGGGAGTGACCCTGCCGACCGGGTAGCCCCGCGAGGGGACGGACGGAGGGGGAGGGCTGCTGGAGCTCTCCCCCTTGTGTCTTTCCAAAGAGGAGGAGGCATCTATGCTCGATCAGCGCAATCG
>JAABUP010007217.1_pt1 | contig 15098 bp, 19 predicted proteins | sample 5559201 | NCBI WGS metagenome assembly JAABUP01 (sample SAMN10711887, study PRJNA513373) | rock metagenome | isolation source: Antarctica rocks | place: Antarctica | reverse complement strand
TACCCATGCAATCCACCAGGCCCGCCCTCTCTTGACTCCTCCGGCAGTATTTTAGTCCAGTCATATCAACGTTAATGGACATGCAGTCAACCCATTCGCCGAACGGGAATCCCATACCCGAGAGTCACTCATAGCCTACAAAGTCCTTACGATACTCTCCTGGCTCCTGGTTTTGGTTTGCAGCGTCCTCCACACGTTCTACGCTCCTGGCGATGGCAAGCCCAGCGGCCACCATGCCAATAGGACGATCTGGGGCCAAAACAAGGCTCATCCTACCCCATTCGCTCTGAACGAGATTATCACCAGTCTCTATTGGTATACACTCTGATCCTACTGAGTATCCTCGAGCAAGTACCTGCTAACGCCAAGCTCATAGGATCGCCCTTCTCATCCTCCAAGTCGGCTATGTTTGGCATCTCTTCTCAAACAACGCCGAGTGGGTCAAATCGGCCGCCAACGTGGGAAGCCATTTCATCATCAACAATCTGCTACAGTCCGCCTTTATCCTATTGTGGGTCCGGTCGCGGTTTTGGATTGCCGAGTTGATGCTGGGCATCAACTTCTTCAACCTGACCTCCTTGTATCTCCGCCACTCCACGACACCGCGCCTCGTGCATATACCAGTGGTCTCGGGACCTTTGGCTTGGACGTTCATCGCTCTGTTCTGGGATGGCGCAGCCATGGTCGGTGCTCACTCGTTGCCTGCTAGGATTCTCGCCAATGTAGCTATTTGGTCGATTCTTGTGTATGGCACGTTGTTCTTGGTCGCTTTCAAAGATTACACCATTGGGTTCGAGTTGACCATTCTTTCCGCATGTAAGTGTTTCCTCTATCTCGTCTGCATCGTTCTATGGGCCTGTCCACCAAGCTTTGAGCTGGCGCCATATTCTGACGACTCTCTACGGATATACCCTAGTCATTGTCCTACTATAATGGGCATGATATACTGACAATTCTCAGCACTTGCTGTTGGCCAGCTCATGACCAAAACCATCGCCTTCCAGTGGATCTTCGCTTTCGTCATCATGGGGTTGCTCCTGCTCTTCACCCTGGCCATAGCTGTCCCAGGCATGTTCGGCAAGGAGCTCACACTCAGACGCGATGGTGATGTGGTGAGCGAAGATCGTGAGAGACGGCCGCTTCTGGACGACGAATAGATCCGAAGAAGTTAAACCAGGATGTCGTGGCGAGGGCTGCCAAGATCTGATGGCAGATGAAAAGCGTGTAAAGAGGACTCTCGAACGTAACTTTGGAGAATAAGAAGCAAGGTTGCTGGTGCGGACCGGGAATAGTAGGCGTTGCTTGATGCTGTGCTCGTTTGCCGAAGATTGTTTTGCAGTGTTAGATACCCCTATTGGCCTGCTGTCGATGGACCTTCTTCGCTGGCGTCAAGGGTCGATAATGCTCATGCTCTCGTACACCGTTTCAGGCACTACTTCCTCTGCAAGACTTGTTTGAGAAGCTCAGCAAGGTCCGTCCTTGTAACATTATTACTTCACCACGTGGAGTTGGGGCCGGCAAATAGGGGGTCCATGTGCGTCACGGAAGCACCACATCCTGCGAACAGCGTTAGTTTTGACACAACCTTGGTGTACTCCCATCAGGTGACTTATCATGTTGTAACAGAGTAGACCTGGAAAGGCAGTTGTGGCGCAGAGGTACTTTGTACATCTTGGCAAACCAAGCGGCTTCGTTCCGCAACAAAGAACGTTCGGTTACTGTAGCAGACATCAGGTCAATCCTCGACCACAACATCAATGCCTCCAAGACCATTTCCATATGCCTTAGGAATTGGTACCGACATCTGTCACGTCCCACGTATTCAACGCCTCATTTTGCGACACGATGATGGGGGCATTGAGCGATTTGGATCCAAGATCTTCAATGAATTTGAGCGGAAGTTTTTCAACACAAAGCTCAGTCGATATAAAGCAGCCAGAGCTGCAGCCGTTCTCGAACCTAATGGCCATGGCGGAGCGTCTTCTACGGAGACACTTCCCGATGCACAGGATGTGGAGCGTTCCACACCACTCATAGCTTTTGCACGGTGGATCGCAGGGAGGTATTCGTTCTTCATGCGCCTGCGATGTGGATGTGAGTGCTTATTGGACCTTCAATACCTAGATTTGCCGCCAAAGAAGCTGCCATCAAAGCAGTATCCTATCGCCGGCTATTCCACCATGATGTCACCATCCTTATCCCCGACAAAGGCTTTGGAAAGAAACCATATGCCCGGATCGAGCCTCCTACGCGATTGATCAAGATACCTTACAACATAGCTAGACAAAGAGGCATACATCTCGATGAGGAATCGGATTTCGTGTTTCGACCCAAGATGGTACATGGTAATGAAAGACAAATCGCGGAGGTCTCTATCAGTCATGACGGGGATTATGCAACCGCCGTGGTTATGGCCGTCAACGAGCCCTTGGAAAACGAAGCCAAGATCATCGTAGATCTGGGGAAGTCTCATCCTCTGCATGAGCCCATGCTCCATGATGACCTCAAAACCATGGATGACTATCAGCTTGAGTGGTTCGTCCGTAGTGGGAAGCTTGCGCCTTTATTGTTGCAAAAAGCTGGTATTGATTCGAACATTGAAAGAGACGCAGATCGGTGAGTTGAATAGCTTCTTCACGCACGTGGTATTGTGGATTTGCTAACCACAAGTTATGCGTGGGCAAAGATTCACGAAGTCTCTGCCACGATTGAAAGCTCTGCGTGCAGAGGTCGAAGCACGCGGCATTCGGACCGGGCTAGAGGATGATCATGATGCCAACTCTGAGGGAATTGGCATGGAGTCTCCGCTTACTCCCGGCTCAGAAATATGACGTTCAGGAGAGCTCAGTCATAACTCTATATCTAGCAGGCCTCTAGGCTTCGGTGAAGATGACTTCCCGTCTCGGGGAGCGTCGGCCGCACCCCTTGACGGAGGTATCGATAGGCCCGGTGACAAGGACCTCGATGGTTGTTTAAGGGGCTTCCGGAGCGAAAAGTGGATGGGATGAAAGCCGGATGGATGGTGACATTTCACAGCGACGTGGACGAACGCACGCTAAAGGATTGCTTCACCCTGATCATTGAACCTTGGTCCGCCGTTCGTCAATAGTCACACGGAGCTAAAGCACGAGTGGACTCTTCTGTCATCAATTAGCGAGCGCCGCTGCCAGCGCGCAGGTTAGATATGCTGTAATCACTCTGCCGGTCAACTTGTGTCATAGACTGCCGGAAACCTTTGAAAGACGCTGCCCAACAATGGAAGTACTTGGTGCATCAAAGAGATTGATTGTAAAGACCAAAAAACAGGCAATTATAGGGCACAGCTGTTTAAACATAAACAAAAACCTTCCAAAGACCGAGGTATTGGCACAAGTCCGTAACCACATCTGTGCTTTTTCCCAGTACCAAACTTACCTGAACTGCAGGTAGCCCGTGGGTTAATTACTCTCTAGAATCGTTGTGTCTATTAAGGTATTATTGTCCATCTTGCTGAGATTATTGAAGCACTGTGACTTAACGATTACCTTTCTGGAGAAGCACTACAGACAACGCCGACTACCTATCTGGAGGGCTTTCAATTCTGAATCTCCGGTAGACGGGGTCCACGAACCTCCTTCGAATTCACCCACAATGTCGGACTGTAATATATCATCTTCAAAGACGTCTGTTTCGAGCCACATAGGAGGCAATTTGGGCAATTTGGGCAATTTGGGCACATTTCCTTGCACCGAGAGCACTTCTCCGCCAATCGAATCCCAATTATCTCAGTGTCTACGAAGTAGAGAAGCACAACGTCCGAAGGCCAAGGCTACCCCCACCGCCAATACTCTCTGCAAAGGCCGATCTCCTCCTCGCAGAAGCGCAAGGCTCTTGAAAACAAATATTGCAAACGGCTCAGCAGAGGATGGCAGGCAGACGGAGCGCGTTCCGGAAGAGGCAAGGAAATTCATTAGTCAAGCAAGTATGAAGAAGAGAAAAAACGACGCCAGCTTTGTCAATACAGACAAAGTAAAGCAAACCGAGACTCAAGTCCAAGAGGATCAGGACGTGATGGTACTTAAGCTTGTCCTCTTTATGCGACGTTGATCCGGAGCAAGTTTCCAACAACGCGGGCATCGATGACCCACGATGGACGTCGCTTCTCCATGACTACGTAGTGTACATCTGCGCAAACACAAGGAGGCACATTGGGGCCAACGGGTCACCATGAGGATATGATTGAGGATGACCATGATAAACGTGAGCGCGCTACGCGGGGGAGCTTTCAATTTGCGTAGGGAGAGGCGAAGAAGACGGGACACGATGACGTTTCACCGGCGAAAAGGCTCAAAGGGACACGTTAGAGATAGACATCCAGGGCGCGTCGCTCCTGCGTTGTTAGATATAACAGGTTGTATTTTCATTGCCCGCAGCTCGGTTCTGCCGTTGCATAGAACCTACGGTTACGGATACAGCAGCCCATAATTATTCCAGCACCGTCAAGACCACAGTATAGCAATAACTGCGTCGCCATAGTGGCTATAGCACTGTAGCAGGTCTCCGTTGCTAATATCGTCAGAGTTGTGAACTTAGGTCATACCCTGTTTCATGGGCTTGGTCTTTACCATTTTTTGGCGATGTATACGGAATGCATTATTAGATGTCGAATCAAGTTTTTTGACTCAAGAAAACTTCCAGAATTGTGAGTCATCGTTCTAGTAAGGGTTCCAACTCACTGAATTCAACACTCTGAGTAGAATTCTGAGATTCACAGTCACAGAGACTAGAGTTGATGAATTCACTGTCAAGCAATGACAGTGCACTGCTTAATGAGTTCATCTTGTGATTAATTCAGGACTATGCTAATGATTCTTTAGCTACTCTACAATATTTTCAATGTGGGCGCTAGTAACGCAGTTCCAGTTGACCTGATAAGTCCTAACTTGACATGATGTTTATTGCCAACCATGGGCAGGTCCAAACCGCAAACGACTCCGGGTATTCTACCGGCTTGGAAGTTAGATATGTGGCAAAAAACCAGTCCACTGGATCCTGACAAAAGCTCCCTCGGGCAGGGAGCGAAGACTGATAATGACCTCGACAATGAGCAAGAGCCTCCCGCAGAAGTAGATGGCCGCAGGGATATGAAAGAACAAAGATCTCGGCCACGTCCGCTTGTAGCCGCTTGCCACCTCCAGACTCGTCTTTGTGTACCCAGCCTTCCAGAACAGCACGACCTCGGAGGTGCCGTAGAGCGCGAGCTCCAACCAGATAAGGAGGACGTTGATGCGCCAGAGGAGAAGCTCGGCGCGCGTGGAGAAGCTAAAGTTCCACCCGCTAAGATGGATGGTGGCGAAGACAACGACGGGGAATGCGAGAGAGAGGTTTTGGGTGAGATTCGAGGGCTGCCAGTCGCGATCGTTGGGCGGGCCTACGTATGTGTCAGAAGATGGGTTGACTGCTCGAGAAATTGAGTATATCAATGGAAGGGAAGAGAAGGGCTTGTACGCAGTATCGGGCGGGTTTGGAGGCCCCGGCGTAGTATCCAGCGCAACACTATCTCACTCCAACTACTCGATTGGTAGATGTCAGGCTCGATAAAGTCGAGCGGGGTAGTGCGGAAGGGTTCCTTGGCCGCGTCACCGGCTTGAATGAGGATGTCGGTGATGCTTGTTTTCATGGTAAGCGCGGTAGGCGATGCGACGTCAAGCGGTTTGTTGAGCCAGAACCATTGCGTGCTCAGCGAGGTCAAGGAAAGCGCCAGACTGAAGAGCTCGAGAGGCGTGATTGGGAGATGCTGGGCGGCACGAGCGATGATCTGTGTTGCTAGCCAAGTTGTCTGGAGGATTGCCACGGTTTTGGCGAACTTGTCAGCTTTGCTCTTGTCCCATATCTCCTTTTTCGAGATGGCCGGCAGACTCAGGTAGCCCCCCTGTACCAGATACTTGAGCTGCATTGCGGTGACGGGAAAAGCCAAACTACAGTTCAAACGTCATGGTCAGCGCTGCTGTAGAGACGCGATAATGAATCATGCTAAATGCTCAATAGTGCTAACAAATTTGGAAAGGTGACATAGAGCAAAGCTATAACAAAGAACACTTCCATATTGAAGAGAAATGTTGGGATGAAGAGCGTCACTGCGATGGTGACTTGAAGACAAAGATAGGAGAGTCCAATGTGGAGTTGATCAAGCGTAATCATCGTGTACCAGTGAACATGTGATACCAACTTACGTGTCAGGAGGATGGAGTACGTAACCCCCACTGTCGGCATAGAAGGCGTGTACCAAGGTCCACTCGGTTTCGGTGAAGCCAAGATTGTGCATATCGACGACGGATCGTTTGGCTGACGCCCACTGCGCGAAGGCAAACAACATGGGGAGCTCCGGCGCCAGGACGCCCAGCAGCAGCCAGCGTGCCTTTCGCCAGAGGATTGCCCACCGACCATCGTCAGGAGCAGGAAGGTTCAGGTGTAACATAGTCCACAGACAGATGAAGAGCGTAGAGAGGCAACTCCAGACAATGTCCATGGTTCCACGTTGGTTTGGTTGATCTACCCATCCACGCCTCGCTGCGCCGCCGCCGGTGACGGGTGCCATCAAGGTTGTGATGTTGAACATGGTTGTGAAGGGAACTCCCTCAAACGGTCCTCGTTCCCTTGATACCGTGAAGTGAAGTGTTTCATTCGAAGAGAGTAGCACTGAAGAGAAGCATCAAAAAGAGCAGATAGACAGAGTCAGAGAGATGCAAGAGGAAATATAAATCAAAGGCTGATTAATTCAGACTTTGAAAATGAGAAGAGTCTGTCATGGGCTGGGACATATCCAATGACAGACTGTGCTTCATGCAATATGGCACACTGCCTCATCATCAAGTGACACCCGTCAGTGATCACCTCCTGATCTTTGAGCTCGCAACATGTTGTACCCCAGTGACAGCCAGGGATATACAGAGAAGGCGTTTCGAACGGCGTCATGCCTCAGCCTGATGTTTCCGGGGCTTGAGGCGTGTGGTGTGAGGTGTGAGGCGTGAGGTGCAGTGACGAAAAGCCACGACGTGACGGTCCGAAGCCAGTTCTGTGAGACGGGAAGCTTTCGAAACATCCGGCGAATCATACTCGGTAGATGGATCGGGTGTTTTGAATCCATTTTCTGCAATGTATAAAGTCCGTGGGTCCGTGGGTCCGTGGGTCAGTGACTGTGTCCAACTGTTGAAGAGGTTGCCTTGTTAATAATATTAATAATATGCCGTTGAGCTGAAAGCGGAGATGATCTTGCACGGAATCATGCAGCAATATGCAATGCAATGGAATGTAATGTAATGTACGGAAGTAACGTAAAGTTCTTGTGGCCTTGAAACTTCCGAGTCAGTCAGTGTCACTACAGTACAACTGTCACAGTTACTAATGGACACCCTACTTACTACCTTATTATATCGTCGTACGAAACTTGCGAGTCTGCCTTGGGCACAGCTGCACAGCACAACATCTGTCGTGTCACACCCTAACACTCTTTCCTCTTTCTCTCTTTCTCTCTCTTTTTTCTCTCTTTTCTTTTGACTCAGTAGTCTATCAGTCTCTCGATTGGGACTTAACACCACGTCTTTTCTTTTTCTTTTTCTTTTTCGTTTTCTTATTTTACACTTCTACCGGTGAGCCTCCACCATTCTCGTGGTGCCGTCCAATTGAGCTATGGCCTCGCACTCATGCACGTCATGTCTGTTGCTGCTATTCCTGGCCTATGTGGTGGCCTGCTCGCTCCTGCGATACCAACGAAGAAATGGCATGGCCAAGGCATTCAATTATCCGAACCGCCATTCCTTCGCCAAGATGACCAACGACGATGCTCACGCCATCTCCAAGATTCTCATCGAGCTGGAGTTCCCGACCCTGTTCTCGACCTCGGTGTTCTTCGCTTTGTTCAAGGTTTGCAGCTGCACCTTTCTTCATTGCCTGGTCGTCTCCATCTTGGAAACTTTATCAGCTGACGCCTTGCTGCAGACCTATGGCATACCATCCATATCGAGTCTGCTATGTGACACGGGCCAGCTGGCCAGCACAACGACCTCGTCCAGACGCGCTGCTGATACCGGCGTCATCCTGACCGAAGTCGTGCTCAACAAGCCTACATCCAAGCGAACGATTGACGGCATCGCACGCATGAACTACCTACACAGCGGATACCGAAAAGCCGGCAAGATCTCTGATGCAGATATGCTGTACACCTTGAGCCTCTTTGCACTCGAACCGACAAGGTGGACCCGCCGATTCGAATGGCGAACGCTGACGGACATGGAAGCATGCGCAATCGGCACCTTCTGGAAAGATATGGGTGACGCCATGGAGATCCCCTACACGGCGCTGGAGTCTGGCGCAACTGGCTGCCGAGACGGCTTGCAGTGGCTGCAAGAGTTGGAGGAGTGGAGCTTGAGATACGAGGAGGCGAATATGGTGCCTGCCGAGTCCAACAAGCAACTGGCGATTGGCACGATGGATCTCCTGCTTTGGAACCTTCCACGCAGATGGAGAGGAGTGGCCAACAGCTTCGTTGCCGCTGTATTGGAACCCCGGCTACGTACTGCGATGATGTAAGTCGCTTTTCTCACCGCGTGGCCGACGGCCTAGATTGCCGACCCTGATCGCCCCAAGGTATTCTGTCTTTGTTCTACGGCGCGAAGCTAATGTACTCGGCATAGGCTCCCCAAGCCACAACCACGATACTATACCATCCTCAACACGTTCATGACCCTCCGCAAGCTTTACCTCCGCCACCTCGCCCTTCCTCGCCCATCCTTCATGCGCAAACCCTACGTCGCCGACGCACCGAATCCGCACACGGGCCGCTTCAACACCTATCGCTTCCGCGCCCATCCCTGGTACATCAAGCCCACACTTTCGAGAAGGTGGGGGTTCAAGGCCTGGCAGATATGGATGGTCGGCGGTACCTTGCCCGGAGACGGCGGAGATAGATACCACCCTGAAGGATATCTGATTACGGAGGTAGGACCGGAGTACCAAAAGGGCAAGGGGGAGAAGCAAATGAGTGAGACGCGGGGCAGGTTGGCGAAGCAGGATCGGGGAGGGTGTCCGTTCATGCCACCACCATTCCTGAGCAAGGACACTTCAGACTAGCATCAAGAGTGGCATAGAAGCTATTTCGCTGTAGTATCAGACTATCAGTCAGCTTATTGCAAACTTTCAAGCTGCCCATCACACTGGAGTAATCTTCTCTGAGTCCTTCATCAAGTCCCCCACCTTTAACTCCTCTATCCGCGCGTCCTCCCATCATCACCGAGTCCTCTGTCTCCAACTCCTTCACTAATTCCTCTATTGACTTTTTCACGCCATGCGTCCTTTTCTCTCACCTTTCTTCCGCAACTATGAGAGCACACTTCTGCCCATCAGGTCCTCTGCCTCTGTCAAGTTTGCACTCTGTATTGAGGTTTTTGTAGTATGTAGTATTTAGGCTGGCCGCACGGGTTGGGTTGACCCAGTTGGGTTAGGTTCGGGGCCCCGCTGCGGGTCAGGTTGCTGGATCTGTCAAGCCGGTTTGAACCAGGTTAAGGTTCAGAGATCTAATTCAGTGAATAGAGTCAAAACTGTCAAGACAATTTTATGTCCTTGTGCGAGGAGATAGAAGCAATGGCTCTGCGCCGCTTTACTTGCGATTAGAACCACAGAAAAGCTGTTTGGCTGTTCTACTATCAACCTTTGTCCGGTGTACGCAATAGATAGATTTCTATGCTTCTTCAACTACGAGTTTGCCGTTCTTAGACTTCATCCAGTGGCTGAAACAAGATGCCTTTCTCTCATCATAGTCATTCTGGCCAATTCTGCGGTCATGCAACAAACACTCTCGAAGAAATGGTGCAAACGGCCATCGGGCATAAGATGACCGTCTTCGCCTTGACGGAACACATGCCCCGCGACAGGGAAGAGGATCTCTACCCAGAAGAGGTCAGTACCCCTCGGCGGTTTGCCGTTTCTTGGATATGGCAGCTGAAACGATGGAGTCAGATCGAGACTTGGATGACGCCCGCAAAGCTCATCACCACATTTGATGCCTACTATCACGAAGCCGTCCGGCTGCGCGAACTGTATGCCGGCCAGATCAAGATCCTGATAGGCATGGAAATTGACTGGATCCGACCTTCATCTCGGCAATATATTGAGGGACTTCTCCTGAAGTACCAGTTCGACCTCTTCATTGGCTCGGTCCATCATGTTCACACCATTCCCATTGATTACCACGCGCAAATGTATGTCAAGGCTCGGGAGCAATCAGGAGGCACCGACGAGAACCTGTTCGAGGATTACTTTGAGGCGCAGTACGAGATGCTGGAAGCGCTGAAGCCACCCATCGTTGGACATTTCGACCTCATCCGGCTCAAGAGCGATGACCCGGAGAGGAGCTTCGACCAATGGCCAGGTGTGTGGCGGGCGATTAACAGGAATCTGGAATATATTGCAGGCTATGGCGGGTTACTGGAACTGAACTCCGCGAGTCTACGGAAGGGTATGAGCGAGCCGTATCCCAAGGCGGAGATCTGTAAGGTAAAGCCTCCTTTTTGGATGAAATTACGAATCTCTCATAACGCCGACAAGGTCGAGATTGATTGTACTGCACGTCTTAGATGGACTAACACCATCTTATTAGGCGTTCTTAAAGCGAGGTGGTCGATTCACCTTGTCGGACGACAGCCATGGCACCGATCAAGTCGGACTGAACTACGAGAGGGTCCTTGAATTCGTTGAGAAGATCGGCATCCAAGATTTGCACTTCCTCGAGCGTGGAAACGCTGCATCCGATCCTCGCTTTCCTAATGTGTGTAATTCATCTGCCCGTGTGGTGGACCTTAAGCACCACGCCTTCTGGTCGTGAGCGCGTCCTTGTGCAACGACCAGCTCAGATGATGTGTTTGCGTATGGTGACCATCGGTTGACAGTTAAGGATAATGGCCTTTGACTCATAGTTTCCGACGATCCTTTTCAATGATAGGAGTTATGTTCCGCCAGTGGTAGTTATCAGCTGTGACAACTCTTATCAGTTTTGACAGTGCAAAGCGGTCTTGGTCAAGTGACTTTTGACCGTGTCGGATCCATGGGTATACAAGGACTCGTATTTACTACGGCGTAATTCACATATGCTTCCACCCTCGCTTCTCTTCGCCTCAACATCAGTCTATGGAAGCGTTCGGTCCTTTCCAGCTGCAAATTTGCAGTTTGAGTCTTGAGTCTTGGATCTTGGATTCCTTATCAACCCGAGATCTTCTGACAGGATGCTAATTCTAGTCCTTAGTTCTGCACATCGCCTATGACTTGTCTCTTCACACAGTGTGTAGTGTAGAACCCGTCAAAGATTGTTACACCTCGCGCATTTCTGCACACCGTTGGTTATTAATAAGAGATGCATCAGCCACACGGCGCCAATCCACAAGAGCGGACGGATGGCTTAAGCCATCAATAAGGGAGTCCCCGTCCTTTGCAGCGAGTCAATGGCACGCATTACAAATCGGAAACCCGGTACCCCAATGATGTGCGTGCCCTGACTGGAAAAAAGTGACGTGTCACATATCAGAATCGACGGCGATGCTGCAGCCAGTTAATTCATCGATCTCGACAAAGCCAACATCCCACGCCAAACAGTCGGGTTAGACGCCTCTGGAAGTTATATTTCTATTTCCTGGTGCACAAATGGCTTGTCTCTCGTTTTGAAGCATGTCACACAACCACCTTAGACTCTCCACATATCGAAGTGAAGTGATGCTTCCTGTCAGCCTCGCCCCGATCAACAAACCAAATCGAGTATTTAGACGCCATCCTCAAGATCGTAGGCCGTTTACCATGCCAAAGTACCGCGTAGACTATGGCTATTTTGATTTCTTGACTACTTCACTTCTTCACTTCGTGGAGGCTACCCAGAGACGCATCCTACCTGGTGTAGCGAGAGCTTTTCAACACCGCTGACTCTGAAATGCTGATTCGACTCCACCGACCGTGGCTTTTATATTGATGTATGACTTGCTCATCATTGGGATGAGTCTAGCATACAAGTGACCATTCGGATTACGGGATGAAGCCCGTCATCCACAATTGGCGGACATGCATTGTTGGCGCAAGGGGATACTTCCCCGTGTGTCTACAGTGCCAACCTAGGAATGCACAATTCAATTCACCTTCCCCACTCGAACTCGGGCCCTCCGAAAATGATTGTCGACTTGGATAAACCTGACAGCTTTATCATGTTTGAGATCTCTCCAGAAGCTTAAGTAGACTGATCGTCCTGTTTACCTACATATGTAACCTCAATAATCCTCAATCAACAGACGGAACACATCCTACCGGAAGCATACGCAGCATATCAATACTCACATACATTGGTTCACAACCCCAAGCACTCGTGTGTCGCTAAGTCACTCCTGTTCAAACTTGGAGTAGTTATTGATAGGCTTCATTTACCTTACCCACGACCTTCCACTTCGGCAGCAATCACCATGGGGGTCACTCGCAAGATCCTCAAACAGGGCAACGGCGTCGACAAGCCAAAGAAAGGTGACGAAGTAACCATCGAATACACCGGATCTCTTTACGATCCAAAACAGGCGCACCATGAGCACCGGGGTACCAAGTGAGCTCCAAAATCCTCTCCATCCAGACGCGTAGACTTCAGCGAGGCATCTTTGCATGATCAAGGAAGAAGAAGCTAAGACCATGTCGATTGTCAGGTTCGACTCCTCCATCGGACGCGGAGACTTCAAGACGCCAATTGGTGTCGGAAAGGTCATCAAAGGTACGTTGAATAGACCTCCTTCCACCTGCCCTGAGCACAGCCTTTGAAGCGTTGTTAACGGTCGAACGGCAGGTTGGGATGAAGGTGTCATGGAGATGAGCTTAGGCGAGAAGAGCATCTTGACCATCACCAGGTACGAACGCACCACATTACATCTTTGAACAATATTTATGATTCTTCTTCTTCTGCAACGTTCTCTTACTTTCCCGTGCATGGTTTGAGGTTACTATCAAACCATTACTAATAAGCTTTTCCCTCACAGCGATTATGCTTACGGAGAACGGTGAGAACACCTTCCCCCAATCTAGATGTCACGTTCCATTGGAATTACAACACTGCGAGATGAACGTTCCACAACATAGAGCCGACATGACTGACAAGGATACTATGGCGCAAACAGCGGCTTCCCTGGACACATCCCAGCCAACGCCGACTTAGTTTTGTAGGTCGCCACTGTTCTTTTCCCCTTACACAGCTGCATACAAATCACGCACATTATTATTCTGCAGGGACGCCGGTTGTCCTTCCGACGCTCCAATACGAGTACTCGTTCTGGGACATGCCACATGCGACCGAGTCCATGGGGATTCTCCTGCAGAACATACCGGGTTAATGCTGACATGTGGTGGCTTGATCTAGCGACGTTGAACTCAAGGCGATCAACGATGAAAAGGCGACTCTGTAATCGCTGCCATATCAATATCGAACCCCCGACCTTGCGTTCCCGTCAAAGAAGCAAAATCACGTTCGCGTTTACTCCGTCTCCGGATTATGGCTTCTTCTATACGTTCCTAGCTCTTAGAGCAGGCATCAAAAGTAATTTACCTAGTGCTATCCTCCGCTCGTTTTTGAGCGCTCCTCCGGCCAAGGTTCCTTCGGGCTTGGATCAATCACGTTCGTGCAGTCTTTAGAGTGGGGTCATTGATGCCATCGGCGATGGTATTAATATTATCATTATCATAAATCAAATCTTCAAAGAGATCGAATCTGATCCGGCTTGACGGTCGCAGAGTCTTCGATACTTGATGTGTCTGCGACTAAAGCCCACGCCCAACATTGTAGTAATACACGTCGGCCCTAAGCCAAACTCCGATGAAAAACGCCAAGGCAACGGTGCCAAGTTATGTCTGCAACATTCCAATTCCTCCTCTCACTCCGCCTTTGCCCAAAGACTGTCCAGAAATCTCCCGAAATGCCGATAATCCCCTGAATTACTCCAACAGCTTACATCCTGTACTCTACGTATACGTGATAAAGCACCAGCATGGATCATTAATATCTACTCAACTACGAACGGGTTACCCTGTCACATACCAGAGTAGAGTACTTGTACAAACTACAAGACTTCCCCACGCTCCAAGTGGATCAATCTTTTCTTTTCTTTTCTTTTTCTTCTCTTTTCTGTTTCTTTTCCTCCTTCTCTTCGGCTGGCTGGCTTGATGTCTTGGTTGCTAAGCCACTTTGCAATGGTGCTTGAACCATAGAGCTAGCCTATGACTATTCTCCAAAGTTGCTTTTGGGATGATGGACATGTGCGTGGTTCTTGGCTTTCCCCACGCCCGTCCTTCTTCCGAGACAAAGATTGGGTTGGTTGTTAATAGTCATATCCCCTTGACTTAAAGTCCCACACCACCTCCCACTTGACCTCTCTCCACGCCTCCCGTGCCCACACGTGCGCTCGTGATACACTCCCCTTAACTGACTGTCTATGGATGAGTCGGACTTCAACGCCACTGTTGGGCTCACTTCACGAACCTTTGTAGCGCATTTTCATGTCTTTCTTCTTTCTTTTCTCTTTTCTGGTTGATGGTAAGCTGTTGGGTTGGTTGCTTGTGTGACACTAAGCCCCACTTCATTTCCAAGCCCACTCTACGTCCACTCTCATCCTCACGCGCACTTCTTTCACGCTCACTTTTAAGATCTTACATATCCCCACACTCATATCCATCTTCCCTTTCTTCTCTTCAACGGTAACAATACTATATCTGGACGTTGACACCAATCCATCAAATCGACTTCAACTCCAACTCCCACTCCCACTCACACTTTCACTCCAGCTTTTCCTCCATGCCTCCCTCACACCCACACCCCATACCCACACCTGTGTTTGCAGACCCCTTCACCTCAACAACAACAACCTGTCCGCTTATGTGGCCCTGAACCTTTTCTCTTCTCTTCTCTTCTCTGGACTCGAACCCCTACCCCCACTCCCACTCCCACTCCCACTCCCGCCCCTTCTGTGCTCACTCCACGCCCTTTTCTAGCCCAAGCCCTCACCCACACCCACACCCACACCCGCCTTCCTCCCCCCTTCTTCTCCCCGCAATGACCT
>JAABUP010007216.1_pt1 | contig 15105 bp, 17 predicted proteins | sample 5559201 | NCBI WGS metagenome assembly JAABUP01 (sample SAMN10711887, study PRJNA513373) | rock metagenome | isolation source: Antarctica rocks | place: Antarctica | reverse complement strand
TGCGGGGAGTGGGCGCAGAGCAGGGAGGAATAGAGCAAGAGGGTAGGGAGCACAAACAGCAAGACAAGGCATTGTGGATCATGTCATCTCATGAAAAATTTTCATACAACAGAACCTGCCAAGAACACTGCCAGTATGATGTTGTCATACCGTCTTCTTTGATTAAACACGGCTCAACAACTTCATTTCATGCATGATTAGTAAGTGTACAAGCAACATTTTAGACAAGCATTGCGGCAGGTTTGATGGCCACAAAGATCCAGATCTTTGGTGATACTGCAATGTTATTCACTCACCTTGATCACCATGCCATATGCCTTGGTAGCAGGCCGAAGACCCAACTTTGGCAGCCATGCAAATATAAACCTCAGAAATCTGCAATGCACAACAGATTGGTATTTGGGAGTCTCGCAGCATCTGACATGACAAAACACATTTGCAAAAGATATTGCACCATTGCTAGGCTGAGGTACATACAGATGTGCATGAGAACAGACATTCAGATTCCTTCCTGTCTTGAAAGATATGACAGGATGGCTAGGCTGGCACAGGGGTGAAAATGCATGCACAGGCCAAGTGATTGTGCATGTCTTGTGGGGAAATTTTGTCTGGGACATCCCAATTTGTTCTCAAAGACAGTCATGTGCACCTCCCTGTCTCAAGACCTGCCTTGAATTCAAGCACTGCATACAGGAGTCCCTAAAGCAACACTGTCCGGCATTTGCATACTGTGCACTCTAGCAGTAATTGATGTGATGTACAACAACATGACAGCTGAGGCAACAAACCTGTAGGGAAGAGCCTTGACGAAGGGCTGGTTTGGGCCGGCCATGGCCACCCAGTAGTTGCCGTCCTTTGATTGACTGATGCCATCCGGAAAGCCTGGCAAACTAGAGATCCAAACCTCCATTTGCCCTTTCTGCATGGCATCTGACAGCAACTGCAATCTTCATGATATCAAGATGAGATTAGTGCAACAGGCAGTGTGTTTGATGATGCATGACAGTGTAACAATGCTCGATGCAACTTGATTGCACATTTTGAATCAGGAACGCAAACGCCACGCCAGGAGTGACTCTGTTGTAAAATAGTAGTCATCAGGCTGTCGATCCTCCCTGAAAATGTTGTTTGAAATGTCTCAGGCATAACAGGTCGATCAACGCTGCAACAGTCTGTCTCACATCACTTCACAAACAACCATTACACTGATTTTGGACCCCAGTACAATGTTATGCAGGATGTCAGCCTGTGCAAAAAACAGCTGCCCACCTCTGAACCCTCAAATCCAAAACACAAATGCCTCTGCCTTTGCATACAATGTGTGATGATCAGTGCCTGATGCTCAGCATGTTTGCTGACATGCTCACTCACCTTTGGACCCTTGAGCCAATACTTGTGGATGGTGACAGACATGGTTTCCACAACCAGCAGGAAGGACTGGTCATGAGCCACGACCACGCCATTGGCGTAGAACAAGTCACCTGCTAGCACGTGGGTTTTCTTGGTCTTTGGACTGTAAGACAGCAATCTGCCTGTCACTGAACCCTGCATAGGCCGCTGACAAGGGCTCTTCTCATTGCTCATTGTGATGAATCATGATGCATGCTGCAGGCACAGAAGAATTCATTGGCAGATCACCAGCTCACTTGCTGCATTGATCGAGCCTGTGTGCAAAGCCAGACCACATCATCACAGCCTGTCACATAAACCACAGCCTGACTGATGAATGATGAAAACAGTTTGTGCTTTACCACACACATCTTGCGATTCATTATCAGGTGCATGCAGCTGTCGAGCTGGATCTGTTGGTGCCTCAGCAAGCAAGATACCTAGAGCTAGGTGCCTCCTGGTTGGCACTTGGTTGTCATGCCTGAATCAGGTGCCTATACTGAACGTGCACTGCATCATTCACTCTACTGATTGCTTTGCTTTGGAAGTTGAGTGATTTGCACTGAACAGGGTGTGTTTTCAAGTTCAGCAGTGAGTGCCATATGGCATCAGTGCATCAACAGCACTGATGTACTGATTCATGCAAGCCAGCAATGCAGAGGTTGACAGCATACAGTCAGAAGTATCACATGGCTGATGCAAAAGGCAGCTGCAGCTTGGCGCTGTATGATCTGCACTCTGCTGTGATGGTCAATGCTTGCAGAGAAGGCCATACCTTTAGCATAGTCAGTGTGAAGGAGGCATATGTGTCCCAAAAGCCAAATACATTGGGCACTACTGGGATGTCGGAGGAAGTGGTGAAGTAGATAGTGCCATCCTCCGCAATGTCCACGTCATTTGCGTAGTTGATGACTGATCCAGGGTCTAGGGGCGAGTCATCGCTGACCTGGCTGGCCAGGATGACTACTTTGCCCGTGGCCTGCTCAAGCATGACTAAACCCTGCAGTGCAACTACCCACAGGGGGGATCAGAACATTTCATCCTACTGCCATTTGATACATCCCAGACTGCCACACGCAGCAGCACAGCACAGCACAGCGCAGTGCAGCACATCACAGCAGTAAAGAAGCAGCACAGCACAGCACAGCACAGCAGTAAAAGGCATTGTAAGCAAAGCTCAAGGTTTATCATCAGACCTTGGATGCATCACAGATGACCAGATTGTCATTTGCATCAAAGACGTGCCCCAAGGGTCTGCTAGGTCCCACATAAGCAATTTTCTGCAAGTCCTTGTATGTGCCCTCGGAATCTGATTCAGAAGTGAAGACATTGCCATACTTATCTGGCAACCACAGAGTTCCAGACTTGGACACTTGAGCGCTTTCTGCACATGGCGACGTGAAGGAAGTGTGGTGCTGTGTCATCTCAGTTGACATAAAACCGTGAGTGGGCATGGTACTTGATCGCAGTAAGCTGCATGCTGTGGTGCTAATACTGTGGAAGCTGCAGATATATGTGACAAAAAGTGATAGAATTCTGCAGCCAGGGCAGCTTCACATGCTGTAAGAATGCAGTGCCTTTTTGGTAAGACACAAAAGAAATGGGAGCAGCAATAGAGGCAGGAAAACATGCACATGAGAGTGCTCATGTACCTGCACCCTGCAGACGCCCCTCAAAAAGCTTTGTGACTCCTTTCAGGATCTCGTTTGGAGCGTATTGACCCTGTATGCACCGTACACATGTATACCATCATTGACTGAAGGCTTTGAAGGTAGGGGGCCAATCACTGAAGAGGTCAGCTTGGAAAGGTCAGTGGAGAGGGTGCATACATACCACCAACTCAGATGGGGTTGGCAGTTTGTGTTGAGGAATGGTTTGGACTGCGCCAAAGCCGGGGTATGGCATGAAAAGCTCGAAGTGTCCTGAAGTTCAGCCAATATGAGTTTGATGGCAAGGGCTCTGCGTGGTTGAAACGTGATCAGCGTTACAACGGGGATCTCACAACAGCGCGTTGTGGTGACATTTTAACTCACTTGCGCGATGACTAACACAAACAGCAATAACTGCGAAGATCCACCGCAAAATACGCATGGTTTCCGACAAGGTGCGCTCTTTCCGGATCAATCGCACGACAGGCAGACAAGCAGCGGGAGATGATGACGAGCGGTCGTGGACTTGTCTTTGTGCCAATGCTACAGTGTTCGCTGAGGGCGAACAACCCAGGGCTGTCTTAGATCGCAATGCACCCACTGAAGTTGCTATGTACAGTCTTCGCTGGCGTTTCATTATGCAAAAGCCATTATGCAATGAGTTGGCAGGGTAGTTGCCGAAGCAAGTGACGACCTGTTCCCAGATTATCTAGACTCTGCCCACACTGTGCCCTTTCTAGTGTTGAGGCTCAACATCATCTCATCTTCAGATATACAGAAGCAGCAGGAACCATGATGCCATCATGCACACACATGTTCCAATTTTTTGGACATTATACACACTTTGTAGTGCTCAGCTGCTGCTGTGTTGAATTATGCAGTGGCCCTTAGACATTTTCGGTCAAGCCATTCATGAACATACTAGAACATGCTAGTAACACTTAGTCAGCTTCTGTGATAGCTGCATTTACTGACCCGCTTCCTGCGTCCTAGCGGCCTGTTGAGTACTATATAAGCTTCAGACTTTGGTTCACCGAACACACAGTTTGCGATAAAGTCCTCTTGTAGATATTGTGTCAAGTCAAGCTTGCAAGTCTGCACAGCTTATTTCAACATGCTGCCTTTCAACACTAGAGCGTGATGTGCAGCATGCAAAGTGAGACGCAGTGACTGATGTTGATATTGCACTGAGAGCTGCATCGCTTTCAAGCCTACAAGCACTAGGCAGGTACTAAATTGCTAGATATGTATCTGCCTATACTAGTACTATGCTGACATAGCACCAAAAGGGTCATACATTAACTTGCTCTGTTTGGCATTTTGCTTGTGTCTGACTGCTGTAGAAAAAGTGCAGTACCCCAAAATTTGCTATGTTACGTCAGCGTACAATTGGGACTAAACTACTGTTTCTGCCTCTTCACAACAAAAGCTCCAGGAAGCACGCTGCCATGTGTCGTGATGATTAACATGGATGCTGAAGTTTGCAGGTCCCCAACACTGTGACAGTCTCCACAGTCGTTTCTGTCTCTTTGTTATAGCTTCAGAACTGGCCAAGCAAATGCAGGTGTTTGTTGCAATGAAGTCACGGCTGGCAACACTGTAGACATGTCTTGCATGCTACAAGTGCATAATGAGGTCTTGCGCAGACTGCAGCAACAATTGGAGCTCAGCAGGTGCATGCTGAAGATGATGCGGCAGCCTACAGGACTCCATACCTTTGATGCATGCAACACATGTGTACATCATTGAAAATTCAATGACTGTCTGTACAGGACAGCACAGACGTGTGTCCAGACGTCTGCGTCCATTTTGAAAGCAAGAGGTATGTTGTACATATTGAAGCAACTGGCAGAACCACGTTGCCCTAACGGTGAAAATGCTGCTAACACTTTTGCTTGTCATACTTTCAAAGCAGTACTGCTGTTTGTCATATTCTCCAACTTGGCAGCAAAATGTACCTTATAAGTCTGTGGGTGGGCCAGGTTGCGTTGTAATCTTGCTGCAAGCTGCGTTTCTGCAGAGAGGATTTTGATATTTGCAGACACTGCCCGGCATACGGCTAACAACAGCACAGCCTGATGCATGCTCAGCTGTGCACTTGACTTTATATTTCTGCATGCACCTGCAGGCATGTCGCTCGTTCCCACATCGAATGCGCGTCGATCGCAGACCCATCAGCTTTGCCCAAATTGATCTTGCATCACAGGTGCTTGTGGATCCATGGCACTCAGGTGCCTCCTTAGACAGTATCAAGGACTAAGGCTGTTACCCCAGCATATTCGATGCTCCTCCTCGGCCCCAAGCATATATGATAGAATGTGAGAGTCCTCGCATCAGCAAACAACATCAAGCGCAAAACAAGCGATATGTCGGTTGTGCAGTCAGTGAGGGTTTCTTGCATGACTCTGCTGTTGGCGACCTTGCAGGGTCCAAATCACAGTGGTGGATGTATACGGTCAGCGTCACGTCCTTCGGGCCTTGACTGGGCACACACTGGTTGACGTCCTACAAGAGCATTCAGAGCTATTAGGCAGCGAAGGTAACTTAGCACACGAGCATGTCAATTGACTTTGAAGTAAGTGCAGCTCAACAACAAGAGCAATATGCAACCTTCAAGTCCATACAACCACATGCCCATGGTACAGAGTCCTAACGTCACATGATGCCTAAGGTACATATGGTGAACAAAAGCCATATGCGTCACGAACAGAATCGCTGGACAAACAGTTTGTGTAAGCTGTCATTAACTCCATTTTTTTGACCAATTCAGAGGTGACCGAGTCCCCCGAAGGAAGGGGTGTTGTGGAATGTGTGGTGTCAGTCCCCAATGAGTTTCTTGAGCAAATTCCACAGACAAAGGACTACCTTCAACAGCTGCGGCAGATCACACCCTCTGTGACTAGCAAGTAGGACCTGCCACCTTTTGTTGCAAATTTGCATTATTCCTACATCTTGCTGTCTGCTATACGCATGAGTTTTCTTTGCATCAGCTATCATGGCCTTTGTGTGCAACCATGTAGGCCAATTATGCTGCAGCTTGCATGCATGCATACCAGCACCTCAGCTGATCTGCAAATGCCTGTGCTTCAGCTGCACACATTGCCTTGCTCCATAACATCTGTATACTGATGTGCACTGTATTGAGTACTGTGGAGCTGTTGCTGCTGAAGCTTGTCCGAGGTTGCAAATTTTGGATGCAGCTGCCGGCTAGGAAGCAAAATCATCTTGACCAAAGAGATGAACGACATGCAAGTGGCCATGCACGAAGTATACCCATGGAGGACCATTTGACGGCACATTCTGGCACCCATATTGCAGCCTCTGTGTTGCAGTCACAGCATGATACACAATATGGTTCATCCGGTCAATACGAGCTTTACTTGGATCTGCTGGGCAGCTTGCGGATACTTAAAGCAGCCTGAACCAAACAATAGCACCAAAGGGATTGCTCATGACAGCTGATGTTGCTGCATCTTTCGAATCGTCCCTGATCACTGTATCGTTGACACAATGGCAAGCTGGACACTATAGTGGTACCAGTACGTACGACATTCAACCTCCTATGCAGTGAGACATACTCCTGAGCCTTGTTCTGCACTTGAGGTGCAAGCAGGTGGACAACACTGTAATACATCGTTATACTCTAGTTCCATGAGGTCCAATGCTGCAGTGAAGCGGTGTGCTTGCCATTGCAAAGATGAAAGCATGTGCAATGTGAGTAAAAACTGTGCTCTGTAGTTGCTCAGCATTTCAATGGTACTGACTGTTGGCTCAGCTGCGCACACAATGCCTGGCTATTCTTGATCCAGATCAGAAACAGCAATTTTGTGAATGGGGCAGCTTATTCAAGCATTGTGCCATGCTCCGCAACAGCTGCATCCAGAGTGTCTCTGAATTTCGAGTCCATCAAGACAGCACATATGTCCATGCCGATGGTAGTCCATGGCCAGGCGCATGGATCATTTGTGTGACCATTCCCTTCGGTAGGTCATTCTGTCTGGATTGAGATAGAGATCTGGGTCCTTCACGCACAGATAGGCTTGTGTTGGCTCTTGCCTGCAGAGCCAGAAAGACGTTCGAGCCCCCTGCTAAGAACCCACAGCATAGCACGCAAACCAGGACAAGGTGATTGCTTACCCCAGCTCAGACTTGAGGCACTCTCGCACATTTCTCCAAGCAGGCCGTACCTTGGCCCCAAACTCAAGTGTGAACAAGGCCTGTGCTGAGCAATACACTCTACTTAGAAACAACAAGCATTCATCAGCTGCAAGCTGTGGATCCTATCCTTTATGTGTGCTACCTATGACACAGCAATATGCTGCCGGGCGCACCTGCAGGAGATCTTCCACTCGAGCGTTACACCTATGCGGCCTGGCTTTCGGTCTTTCTGGCGGCCCCTGCGACTCGCTTGACATCAAAAATATCAGCAAACAGCACGAACACACGAAACAAACCACGCCAAGCGCATTGTCACGATTTGTCAACAAGCCTAGCATAAAGAGCATGTCAAACTTGACCTTGCGGCTCCGGAACCATTTACCTACCAAGACTCAAAGTCTCGACTGCATACTACATCGCGCTGTAAGTGTCCTACCGAGCTCGTCATGGTAAAGCTCACGCCCAAGCTGATCTCGCAGGAGTTTCCAGATGAGGATCCGCAATCCATGCAAAAGCTGACCCTGTCTGGCAAGGGCATTGAGAAGGTAGCTGAACTTACAGAGTCACTCCCGTCAAGTCTCACCGCAACTCAAGTCATCGCTGAGCTTGTGGCGCAGATTGTTCGTTTGAGTACGTGTTCTCAGCTGATCAGGCTGGATTTGAGCAACAACGATCTGACTAGTCTGGAAGGGGTCAGCCAAAATGTCACTCTCAAATGGCTGTCAGCACAGTCCAACCAGATTACAGCCTTGACTGGCCTGGATACGCTCAAGCAGCTGCAGGTGAATGTGTTGCTAGACTCTGAAAATGCTGCTGCACACCAGCCTTGCAGCAGCTACATTGCTTGATGTCACAACGCATTTAACAATGTCAGCTCACACACAGAATGCACACGGATTACCAAATCACTAGCTTGTCTAGCACCAAGGCTGCAACACAGAGCACACAACAACATGAGCAACAAGCAACAGCAAGCAATCCTCAGGTCATGAATCAGATAGTTTTGCAAGCGTGCAGGTGCTGGATTTAGGCCACAATGCTCTCAGCGGAAGACTCACAATCACCGGCCTCCCATCCCTGCGTGCACTCATGCTCAATGGCAATCAGCTCACAGGCATTGAAGGTACTGTACATACCCTGGTGCAGATTGAGTTGCAGCCAGCACAGAACAGCAGACTACATGGCATGATTTCTCATTTATGCATCATTAACGCTATCATTTCTGCCATTCCATCATCACCTGAGCCACTATTACGCCCATGCCCATGAAATGCAGTCATTGCACATAAACTGCAAATGGCAAGAGGAACACACAACACTACACCTTTGACAGTCTGGTATCTGATGACATCTGAATTTGCTAATCTTGCAGGTCTTGGTGTGTTACCTGAGTTGAATACTTTGATCCTGAAGCAGAATCAAGTCACTGACCTGGGCACCTCCCTACATGGATGCACAGCTCTTGCCAAGCTGTCAGTAGCACACAACAGGTGCACACGCTTTCCTCTCACACAGACTCTGCAGTCAGTGAATTTTTGCAGCAGCTCTGGTCAAAACTTGCATATAGCTACAAACAGCATCACAGGCCATTTTGCTTAGCAGCTATTTGGGGTGTGCAAGATGTCAAAACAAGCTGCTTTGGTTGACTCTCTGACAGGCTGCAGCTATAGTAGAGGTGCTTTGGGAACAGCGTAAGAGCAATGCAAAGTGGCTCATCGCAACCCATGAGCATTTCTTCAGCAAGGTTGCACTGGCAGTACCTGAGCAGATCATGTTGGTGTGCAGGCTGCAGCAACTTGGCTCAGCACTCAGCGAGTGCAGCAGCCTAGCTGAGCTGCGAGTCAGCCACAATGCTCTCCAAAGTCTGCCTCAGGAACTCAGCCGCAATAAGCGGCTCAAGATCATTGAGGCAGGAGCCAACCAGATTGACAACTTTGAGGAAGTGCAGGTGAGCACCTGAGTCTTGGTCCTGATCGAATTCAGCTGGAAGCTGAACTTTGCGTGTACTGGTGGGGAGACATGGTCAGATGTACGGCGTATGCTGCATGAGCACTCCTAGGAATTGGTCCTTTTGTTGTTGAGAACAAGCAGCTACTTTCAGGCGCTTCGCAGTCTGTCAGAATGTGCTGGTGCTACCAGCGGCCTTCATCAGGGCTTTTGAAGACCGGCTTGAAGACCCACCCTAATCCATTTGTAGCCACAACTTCACTGGCGTCTGCAGTGTCCATCGCAAGCTGAACTTGTATGTGTCTTGTTGGCAGGTCCTGTCTCAGCTGCCGTCCTTACATCAGCTCAATCTGAGAGGCTGCCCAATAGCAGACGAGCCTGGCTACCAGCAGCAGCTGCTGCAGCAGCTGCCTATGCTTGACGTGCTGGACAGCAAGAAGATTGCTAAAACAGGCTTCTCAAGAGGCGCCAAGTCTGCTGTGCCTGCCGCTGTTAGCAAACAAGCCAAAAAGCCTAGCTTTGAGATAAGCTCTGGTACACCAAATGATGCACAGAAGAATGCTGACAACACTCCAAGGGGAGATGACACTTCAGTGAAAGAAGTTGATGCTGTGCTAAAAGGCAAGAAGAGGCAACTGCATGCTGACACAGATGCAGCAGATGTGCCTACAGCTAAGAAGGTACATAAGGACAACAGGAAGAAGCAGGGTTTAGAGGCTGATGCTGAGCCAAATCTACCAGTGACACAGCTTGCTGGCAAGAAGCAGTCCGCACCTAAGCCACCTATGCAGCAAACAGCAGATTTGGCAGTTGCAGATGCAGCAGGGGATCAGAGTGAGTTACAGCAAGAAAAGAAACATAAAGCAAAATTGAAGAAACAGTCGAATGCGAGTGACGGCAGCCGGAGTTTTTTTGGCTGATGTACTGAATCCCGTGGAAGCCCAGGGACTACCACAGCCGCCTGCTGCTAAGCCAGACAATGCCAGAGCAGCAATTGCTGTTCCAGCTTCTAATCCTGCAGCAGCAGCTTCTGGTTTGGTCAAGGTCATAGAGGCAGCACCAGCTAAGAGGCTGAAAGGCAAGAAGGGCAAGCATGGGAAAGACTCAGTTGGCAAGTCTGACAAGAGAGTCGCCAGTCACACATCTGGCTCAAGTGCTGCTCAGCTATTACAGACTGGGCTTGGACTGGATGCATTGCAAGTGGGTCTGGGAGGAACCACAGCATGGAGCTGATGATGTCAGCATGTAAGTCAATGTACACTGGCATCCTGATTCCTTCCTCCTATTGCTGCTATGACCGCTTGTCCACCGTTCATAACCCATCGCTTCCCCCTTGTACAAGTTTGTTGTTTCAACTCTAATCAACTCATCAACTTTGAGAGTTGTAGATAAGGGGTTATGTCATATTGAGTTGGGTAGCTAGGCGTGAAAAGCAAGCTTTACAGTGCAGCCTGAGAGAACAAGCCATGTATATAAGGTGCTCAGGTAGTTACACGTGCCTAAAATTCGACTGTGCCTAGGACCCAGGTGGCTGCATCATGAATGCTTGCATCGTACAGGAGTTGAGATGAACTGCACTTTGACATGTTGCTTCTCACCAATACAAAACGCTTATCAGCCACTTCAGCTTGCTGGAGGTGTGCGTTTCTGTGCAGTGCCACAGTATCTGCGTTTCACACACGTGTGAAACGCAGATACGCACCTTCAGACGATACTTAACACGTCGCAGCGAACGTCGCGCTTTCTGGTGACGCCAGCAGTTTCTGCACACCGCATACGGCATGCTGTGTGCAATTTTGTAGAGTGTGACTATCGCATCTTTAGGCTGCGACGCACTTTTTGGTTTCAGAGACAACCACACCTGAACAAAACGGAACGGTCAACAGCAGACCACTCACCACTTCACCCCCGCAAAAGCGGTATCAAAACCAGTCCTAGCATCGACACGCAATGGCGTCTGAGGTACAGCAGGCAAACGCCCCGCAGGCTTATACACAGCCAACCTTCGTCGCGGCCTTGTTATCCAAGTCATTTTGGTGTGAATCTTTGCAGAACACTGAGGTGACATCTGCACGCATGGCTGCTGCGAAGGCCTTGGAGCTCTCAATCGACCCAAGCAGGGCCCGCTGTGTAGAGTTGGAGTGTCTGCTGCAGGCCAAAACAGCACACATATCCCATCTAGAGGTCAGGCCACTCACTCAACTATCCCAACCGCACCAAATCTGCGCATGATCTTGCAATGCAACATGACATGCAAAAGAAGATCTTCACACAGGCTGAGAGGGATGCTCAAGCTCGCTCCCATGCTGTTCGCTTGGCAGAACTTCAGGAAAGCTGTCATAAGAAGGTTCGTCAGCTTCAACAGCTTCACAGGAAGCAGCTGTCAGCTGCACAGGCAACTGCTGCTGCAGCTTTGACAGCAGCTGCAGCCCCAGCAGCTAGTGCGGCTGTGGCAGGTATGAACCTGACCAAGGCATTGCTGTTGTGCTTGTCAGTGTTGCATGTCATTGTTTTGTTATAGAATCTCCTGTTACAAAACACAAGGTGTATGAACTTGCTCAATGGGATGAGTGCTAGAGCATGCTGCTATGAATTAGACCACAGTCCTGTTGGGCTGTATTACCACTACACAGCCTAGGATTTGCTTCTGTGTTGTGCCAATCAAGAGTCATTGTATTTCAGATTTGGTTACAACACCTTGAATTGCCTGCACGCAGAAGAGATGAAAGCAATGTCAGCCATGTTTGAAGCAGAGCAGGCAAAGCGTGCAGCCGAGTGCAGCTCACTGCAGGACAAGCTACTGAGCGCTGAGCAGAGACAGGAGGACCTCAGAATAGCACTGGAGGCCAGTAGCAGTCAGATGACCAGCATGCAGCAACAAGAGCTGCAGGTCAGACAACAACTGGCAGACAGTCAAGCTGTTTATGCAGAGCTTGCTAGCAGCAGAGCAGCACTACAAGCACACTGCTGTGCTCTAGAAGCACAGCTTGCAAGCACGCAGTCTGACAGCAGCAAGTTTCAGAATCAAGGCTCAAGTGCCATGCAGCCTGACTCTGCAGCAGTCTTGCAGCTGTTAGAGCAACAGCTGGTCTCCCTCAGTCATAATTTAAGAGAAAAGGAACAGCAGATTGGTGCCCTGCAAGAGACTGTGCAACAGCAATGTGATGAGCGCACATTGATGCACATCAAGTATATGCAGCTGCAATCAGCTCATCAGACGGAGAGTCTCAGTACAGCTTCAGGCAACAGCCCAGTTCAGCACAGCCATGCTGCGCAGACAGCCAGTGCTGATGATGGCAGTATGAGCCATTCCACCTTGTTGTCAAGTCAAGTGTCAGCTGGGAAACCCGGGCCTGAAAAAGCTGAGGCTCCTGCACAAAGGGGTAAATTGAACAGGCTTGCATCTGCTTCAGAGCAACAGCATGGCAAGAGTGGACTGCTAGGGAGAATCATGGCTACTAGCAGCAAAACTGGCAAAACTGTGTGAAATCTGCATCACATTCTCAGGTCATAGTGTATACTCTGAACTCTGAGGTGTGATCACAAGGGATCGTGTCTGAGCAGGGACTTGGAAAACACGCCTGATTGTGCAATGCCATGTGTGTCATATTTTGTGCAGCTTTTCCTACCAGTCATAGTGCTGAGTTATCATAAAAGACTTAGGTACAACCCACTTGTGTCCATCCAACTGCAGTGCATGTTTCATAATTGCATCCTGCAGGATATCAACTCAGGAGAGCGCGATGTACTTTCTTAACAGATTGAGCACGTTAAGACCGTCATCTGAAATGCTCGACCAAATTGACTGCTGGGCGTCAAACCGCAGCATAACTTTCACTGAGCCTGAATTGCTCAAAGACACTCAGTGTACACATGTGATGCTTATCATAATGTCGCATATGTGTTCTGATAAGCGCTACATTCAGCGTAGCAGTTATTCAGGCCACACTCCTGTTCCAGACGTCTTTCCTGGGATTTGCAGCCGCTATAGAGGCATCAGCAACTCTAAGTGACAACAGACAGCAAAAACAGTCTCAACTAATCAAACGCGCATACTACAACCAAGGCTATTGCACTGGCGTGATGTCTTTCAGCACTGGAGCACAAATCAATGTCATTCTGTTAGGCGCAGTTTATGGTCAATTGTCACTCTCACTCCACCCAATATGGACACAAAAAGGAGTCCAATGACCTGTGCATTGCTACGTAAATCTGCAACCCAAGCTGCAACAGCAGTCTACTCAGTACGAGTGGCTATTCATCCTGCCTCTTGAAAAGCATGCAGGTGCTGCACAGCGTGTTGTATAGCAGACATGGCCTTGATGCACTGCTGCTGCAGATCTTTGCATGAACTAAGGCTCTGCAGCTTGACCCTCGCTTCCTGCTGCTTTGCTACAACATCTGTCAAAGCGTCAACTGCAGCTTGTGGAATTGATTGCAAGTCCATTTCACACTTTGTCAACACTTTCTCTAGCAGCACCAACAGCTTTTTGGTATGGCAAGACGTCATGAAGTCAGCGAGAAGATCCATACATGGCGTTGCTGCTTGAAGCTCTTCATCAAGCCCTTCCGAATAGAGATCCTTTTTCAAGTATGAAAGCAGCTCCTTCGCATGAGCTTGTTGGGTGGATGTAGCCCGCTTGGGTATGTTTTGTAGGTAGTCTCTGTACTGAGACACCTGCTGGTACCCATCCCCTAGGAAACCTTGGGGCCACTCTGCATAGGGTGTCTTGCCATTGCCATAGGATACAAACAGCTCCTGCATAGGTGCAATGCTATGCAGGGTGATCAGGTACAGCTTCCCTTGGTACTCTTTGTACTCACAGTTGTAGAGACTATGCTTGTGGAAGGGCTGAGTGTTCACATAGCGGGCAGGTGAAGATGTAGATGTGGAACCAGCATCGCAGACCAAGCCGTCTTGCAGATCAAACTGAAAAGCATTTGCACGCCTGGATGCTTGCTCAGCCGTTCTTGTTGTGCCAATGTATGCATACAGCACAAAGCGTGCTGGCAAGTGAGTCATGGAGAAGAGCCTGTGAACAGCCACAGGACTTTTGGCAAATGCTGTCCATTCGTCACGATGAAGCTCAGTGACATTGTTTCTGCTCCTCTGCAGGGTCTCATCTGTCTGCCAGGTCCAGTCCTCTTGAACCTGTGGCATACAACTGTAGTGGGTGACCAGCGTGCTAAGCTGGGCTCACGGCATACTAACAATTTTCTGCCGTGTCTTCAAAGCGCACATCACCTCTAAGTCACTTTCCCTTTCCTCGTCGCTGTCCTTGCCAGCAATTCTCTCCCCGTCACTGTCATATAGCCCATCCCTTGATGATTCTGACCTTTCCGGCTGCTCTTGATTAATGTCAGGCTCCTCGGCCTCTGAGCGAGCCATATCGTCTTCTTCTGCATCTTCGCTTGGACTACGGGGCTGAAGGTAAGCACGGCAGCTCTTGCGGGCGGCCTTAGTGGCAAGTTGCCTCCTAGGTTGTTGGCCTGGCTGGATGCGCCTTCGTATCGCTTGCAAATTGCACAACGTATTGTTTCGTGCTGCTTTCGTGATTCTGCTGGTTTGCTGCGTCTAGCGCACCGTTTGTGCACAGACTTTGGGCTGCAGTTCTCAGGTCTGCACTGATGAATATTATTCAAATTCAAATCAAAAATTTAGACAGAAGGTCACCCTGGAGTTTAGGGCCTAGACAGCAATGACTATCTGATGTAGGGTTGTTAAATACATGAAAAGTCAGAGGTGAAGCGTATAAATACAGCGTATATACGTATACGTACAAGATACATTTATAAATACACAACATGATTGAAATTGTAGTTTTTGCTCAAAACACACAAATACAGTGTATATAACGAGCATGTGCCAAATGTTGTCATACTGAATAGGTGCAACACCCTATCTGTGGAGTCTCAGTTGCAAGGCAAAAGACTCAGGTGGCTAGGTCATGTTTTCAGGATG
>JAABUP010007215.1_pt1 | contig 15105 bp, 23 predicted proteins | sample 5559201 | NCBI WGS metagenome assembly JAABUP01 (sample SAMN10711887, study PRJNA513373) | rock metagenome | isolation source: Antarctica rocks | place: Antarctica | reverse complement strand
TTATATGGCGAAAATTCGCTTAGGTATCCGACACACTGCGGTGAGTACTCTTTGGTGTCTCTTGGTTCGGTCCACGAGGTGTTCAACCTTGCTGGGAAGTTGAATCGGAGCTCTCTCAAAGGTGGCTGGGCATATGATATGCCGAGGAACATGTCCTGATAGTAATTTCCATTGTAGATACCGGCGTATGTCCCATTCCTGATCGTCACGGTAGGATCACTGGGCACTTGATGGACTATAGGCCCGCTAGCTACTCCACTGAGCAGCTCTGGCAATCAAATTGTTAAGTGCCATGTTTGTAAGGTGAATGTTTGTCCTGAGAGTTGCTCACCACTCACCTAGATGTAGTAGGATTGTCAACAGCAAGCAAGCTGTACATAGTAGGTACAGATTCGAGTATCGAGTACGGCGGGGAGTATCGAGTACGGCGGGGAGTATCGAGGAGAGGGTTTGTGGGGAATATTGGGGTTGCTTTTTCCTGCATTTCCAGGGGCAACAATGTGCTTAGTTGGGTTAGACTAGCCCTACCGTGTATTCATACTGTTCAATTAAGAGGTACGAATAGTTGAACGTGTGCTGATTGTTAGTTGTCCTAGTAGCTATGGAATCAAGTACCTACCTATTCTACTCAATAATTTAAACTATACGCTAGACTAGTACTGTCACATGACCAGTATCAAAGGCATATGTAAGTGTCAATTTCAACACTTTCTCACATGTGTTCAACTATTCGCATCTTTTAATTGAACAATGATCCATATAATCATCTTCATATGGCTACATGTCATTTCTCTGGCCAAAGCATCCATGAACACATCACCAGTATCTTAATCCCTCCCGCAACCCACAGCACAGTCTGCATTCCTCCCGTCACCTTTGAAATCCACCCGCCCATCACCGCTCCGGCTAGGATCCCCGTAAACGCGAGCACTCTCCTATTCCTCTTCACGTTCCTCCTCAGAGGGCTCGCAATCTCAGGGTCTGACGCAAAGTCACAAAGCACACTCGTCACCACCACTGTTGGGATCTCGCTCAGACTCAATGTTCTGCTTCCCACCCGCCGACTGGAAACTCAGCAGCGCGATCGGGATCTCTTCCTTCCAATCGATCCGCTGGCCAAGGACCTGCACTGAGCCATCGATAACACTGGCTTGGATGATCGCCGCCGGGATGAAGATGAAGATGGATTGGAGCAGGAAGGAGGAGACAAAAGTGCTGCGCCGGAGAGGGCCCAGGAGGCGGCAGAAGCGGGAGAAGAAGAGGGAACCGAGGATGAAGCAGGCGATGGAGGTGAGGGATTTCGCCCAGCCATACGGTTTGTAAGGGTTTTGGGTGGAGGCGCCAAGGCCGACGAAGATTGTGTTACCTGGGTGGCGGTCACTCTCGGGCGGGGTCGACGCAAGGGTAGGAAAGTTCAGAGGGCGTAGAGTTGAACTTACCAGTTTGCATGGACACGAAGGTGCCGTATGCTGACATTGAGGGAAGTCAATCAGCCAGCGCGTTCGCGAGTGATGCACCCCACATGTGCCGCAAGCATACCATTGTAAACCGTGCTGTCAATGAAGCCCGAGATCAGACAACACGACAGCATCAAGACATCCGCGTGCTCTGTGCTGACTTCGGCCCCAAAATATCTCGTCAACCGTGCTCCAAGTCGCTCTTTGCGCAACATACGTGGCGCACCCCCCTGCTCTCTGTCCACCGACGTCTCCGCAGTCTCTTCTGCAGGTTGATCATCCGTTCGCGCCATGGCTGGAAAAGCTGCGTTCGTGTCGAGCATCGGGCAGCTTCTACTTATACTTCAGCGCAAACCCCTCGGGGCGGATAAAGTATTGCTTCCGATTCTACAGAGTACGAATACAGTACTATCCTTTCCAGAGGATCACTTCGAGCACGTGGTGTCCACCAGTTGGGATACTCAGTAAGGTAAGGTCAAGTACGATTGAGCTCAGCTACTGTACTCCCCACGGTACGGGCCGAAATCTCCTTGTTTCCGGATCGGCCTAGACTTCTCCAATGATGCAGTCAACGCTTCAATATTGCAATCCGGGCTGCTTCAATGGCTTGGTGGAATCATCTCGAGACGCGCCAAGTCTTCACGTACGACGTCGTTGGGAGATAACGTCGCCCACCTTTCTCATCCGAAGATATCCGTTCCAATCAGTACGGGTAGAAAGCAGTCGACTCGGCCAGAAGGCGGATTCTGGAGATGGATTCCGCGAGTGATGATGCAAGTAGCACACCGTGGGCAAGATGGACGGCCGCAGCTAGTGACACTAATGAACAGTCCCATCTACAGATTACATGTAACAAGGTTGCGTTTAAGTTATGAACAGTACCTTAAAGTCTAATAAATAAGGTTCTTTCCGGACAGACTACAAGAGGGGTGCAGGCGCGGGTCGGCCAGCCCCCGGTCTCCGTTTAGCTCAACATGATTGACCACAACATTCGAGCCTCAAAACAATGGATTGCAGAATCATGACTGAACCACAAGCTTTTTGAGTGCTTCGAAGGGCGCTGATTAGAGTGAAAGCGCCTCAAGCAGCTGTTTCGCAGCAAGCTGGAGTGACCAATCGGTGCTTGCAGATGATCAGACGTCAGCAAGGGGTGTCTGACCCGCACCTGCACCCCACTTGTAGCCTGGAGAAGAGGCTCCCCTGCCATCAGAATCCATTTGAGCCTTTACAAAGTATAGCGTGGGTCTTTTGAACTTATCTTCGCCTGGATGCAAACTTGTGTTGTGCTTCTTCTCAGCTAGCCGTTTCCATTTCCCTTCCACCGCGACAGGACTCATCCTTGCAATCTCGCTGCTTCATGTCAAGGTCGAATAACATGTGAGAATAGAACTTCTTAGCGAACTTCAAAAGATAAGCACGTTTCTCTACATATTGCTCTCAATGGCTGTTCTCGTGTAAGAAGAGGAGTCGAGGGTGAGGGTGAAGTGGCGATTTCTTGATGAACTTCTTGGCGAATCTTCAACCGTTCAAGTCAGATATCTCAACTCCATCAAAACCTGCATTGCGTCAGTGCATCAGACTAACACGTTTCTCTATCTATCGATCTTAATGGCCATTTAGTCTGTTGAGAGAGGTTACGGACAAGAGTGAGGCGAGAACGGCTAGCTGAAATCCTTGGTGATCTCCCTAGGTACGCCTTGGCGTACTTCTTGGCGATGCCCTTGGCGATGCCCTTGGTGATCTTCTTGGCGTACTTCTTGGCATACTCCTTGGCATACTCCTTGGCGAACGGAAGGATGTCTTTAAATGTGTTAGGTGTTCGGGACTTCCGGGCAATTGGGCGCCGGCTAGGCGACCCCCACGAGGAGAAACTGCTGCAGAGTGAAACACCCCGGCCCTCCCTGCCAGCAGTCCCTTTCGGCAGGAGGTCGACGCTTTTTAGAACAGGGCTCTTCCGTGTCTCGAAATCATACTCTGATGAGAAATCATGAAAGAGGGGAACGTATTCGCGGGTATACATATCATGATCAAGCCCGTTTGAATCTCCTTCCGAGCGTCTTCTACATCTGCAAAACCTCAGGTTTGAGACACTTTCTGCACTTCATCTCATCTTTGAACAACACATTCTCGCCATGACAGCTACAAATGGTCACAACGGTTTCGCTGCCACAAATGGTCACAACGGTTTCGCTGCCGCAAATGGTCACAACAGTTTCGCTGCCACTTCGGCGGCAACGAAGCTTCGGCGGCTCCTGGAAGAATCAAGTGATATAATTGTCTGTCCAGGTGTATACGATGGCTTGTCAGCCCGCATTGCTCTGTCCATTGGCTTCAGTGCCATGTATATGGTATGACCATTCTTTTTCTTTCTCCGTCCTTCAGAGAAGATATGTTGACTGGTGACTGTTCAGACGGGTGCTGGAACGACGGCTTCCCGCTTGGGAATGGCAGATTTGGGCGTCGCTCAGTTGCACGATATGAGAGAGAACGCCGAGATGATTGCCAACTTGGACCCTCACGGCCCGCCTTTGATTGCGGACATGGACACTGGCTATGGTGGTAAGTTTGCGCCGGGCCCCCCCTGGCGCCCCTAACCACCCCGCCCATCTGATTTCTAGTCAGAATGACGATAGGATCTTCTAACCTCTCTCAGGTCCTATCATGGTAGCCAATGCCGTTCAGCAATACATTCGCGCTGGCGTCGCAGGCTTTCACATAGAGGATCAGGTTCAGACCAAGCGTTGTGGCCATCTTCGAGGGAAGAAAGTGGTTGAGACCGAGGTGTTCCTCTCACGCATCCGAGCCGCCAAGGCTGCAAAGGAGAAGTGCAGATCAGACATTGTCCTAATCGCCCGCACTGATGCCCTTCAGCTGCTCGGCTATGACGAATGCATCTTTCGTCTCAAGGGCGCCAGAGATGTGGGCGCCGACGTTGGATTGCTGGAGGGTTTCACATCAAAGGAACAGGCAAGGCAAGCAGTCAACGATCTGGCACCATGGCCCTTGTTGCTGAATATGGTCGAAAATGGAAGTACGCCAGTGATCACGGTGGATGAAGCGCAGGAAATGGGCTTTAGGATCATGATCTTTTCTTTCGCGGCCTTAGCCCCGGCGTACACAGCCATCAAGGGCACATTGGAGAGGCTCAAAACTGAAGGGGTGATTGGGACTGGAAAAGCGCTGACGCCACGAACCTTGTTTGAGGTCTGTGGATTGGAGGAGTCCATGATGCTCGACAAGGAAGCTGGTGGGTTGGCCTTTGCCGGAGGGGTATAGACTGCATCAACTCAACTTGACGTCAGAAGCGGCTGCCGAATTCTCAACAATTCGACAAAAGGTGACAAAATGGGGCCAGTAAGCAGAGAGTGGCTAGCTTTCAAGATTTTAAGAAATTGTTTTATAACTTCTTTTACTACATTTTACAGCGAGGTGAATATTATCAATCAACATCTAATCTAGCGTTTATAACTCCCTATATTCTTCAGTACTTTTTACTAGATTTATACTTTAATAAGGTGAAGATGAAAGCTATAAAGCATACTGATAGTCAGCGTTAATGTAGAAATAATAAAGATGTGTTTTCACTTAAAAGTCTGAGAACCTGCTAAAGGAAAATTACGGATCAACTCGGGCCCTACGGCTGTCACACTTTTCGCTGTAACTTAGTCCTTTAGATGCATACAATCTTTTGGCGTTTACTAGCGTACTCTCACCGGCAAAAGTGGACGGGGTAGACTCGAATGCTGGTTGTGCGATTCCGTATATCTAGACGAGGCAGGATACATATGCCATCACTCTCTGTACCTTCGTACTGTGAGGACTGAAAGAAAGCACGAGTGCTTTGCGGAAGCTCAGGGATCAATGTTGTTCCTCATGTAGTTGGTGTTCTCCTATGGATAGTATTGTTTCGTGAACTTGGTACTGTATCTCAAGTAAAACCTTGATGCTGTCATGAGAAAAAGCCGTTTCATTCATGTACTTGTCCCCCGTACCTTTATGACTTTGACTTTCGGGTATGACATGTCAAGCTCCCGCGATGACGTGTGATGCCATACCTGGGGTAGCCTTGTAAAACCAATACCGACTAAGCTATGGCCACAATCATGTTGGAATCTGCATGATAAAGAAACAAATGGTAGCTCCGTACCTGCGAATAACAACCTCCGGAGCTGCGCCCGAGCGGGCTTTCGAGTAGCTCCGTGCCTCCGACGTCGCCTCACAAGGGTACCTCTCCGATACTCCCAGCCTTCGTGACGCGTATTGGCCAATGGCAGAGGTACTCCCCCAGATCAAGGTGACGGAGTCGCAACCGGAGGACGGAGGATTGCAAGACTCGTCACTAGTGCCATCACCGACTGCAGACGGCGCAAAGTGGTTCAAAGATGGCAGACCGAAGTCTGGCAGCTCAACAGAGGGTGCGTGTTCTACAACATGCATATGCGACTTGCAGTCATTCTGGAGGGATTCGGTGTTGACACACGCGCACAGCTCGATCAACACCGGCCGGAAGGAGCCTTCCAAACAAACTCATACGCACTCTTTCGAGCAATCAGATCACTGCAGCACATCAATTATCGGCCGGTGCGGATGGTGGGAGAGATTCGCAAACTGCCATTGATCCTCTTTCCCATGTAGGACCACCAGCCGCTGCTTCGGTCACCGAAGTTCATAGCTGATGGTTATCTCCACGAACAGCACATCTTGAAGCGCACACATACAGAAAATATGATACCCCAGAAGTTACGTGCGGGAGGATCCTCAGAGGCCGATCCCGACGCACCCGATTCAGCCTCGTCAGCAACGGGAGCACGCAGTTCCCTGGACCCGGCAACACCGCGAGGGGATATTGTTAACACCACCATCAAAGAAAAGAAGTAAGTTCATTGCTTATTTTCCGCCCTACGACAGGATCGCTCTATTCGACTGCACGTGGCGCTCCATCTATAAGCCAAAGCAAGCACGATGAGCTGATACCTGTGTTGTACAGGAAAGGTGTATCATTCCTTAGCCGCTTCATTGGGTCGAAGAAGAAGGACGCGGAGGTCAACGACGATGAATCAGAACAAGGAGACAAGAGAACAGAAGGCATGGACGCCGATGTCTTCTCGCAACCCATTGGTTTCATACCGCGATTTCCGGCGCCTCCGAAGTATATCAAGGTTCGATCGCATGGCAAAAAAGAGAAGGATTTCGATCGAGTATTTCTAGCACAGGAATTGAGAGGTAGAACAGGAGTTGAGATTGCACAGAATGGAGGGAGGTCGTCGAGGAACACTGCTGTTGACCCAAGCCAGTCTACAAAAGATGGCAACGCGATTTGGGCACTTGAATTCTCAAAGGATGGGAAACACCTAGCAGCTGGAGGGCAAGATAATATTGTGAGGATATGGGCGGTGATCTCAACGGCTGAAGAACGACATGCGCATGAGAAGGAGGAGGATGCAACAGTCAGAGACGGTGAAGGCATGCGGTTAAATGCGCCGGTATTTAAGACAAAAACTGTACAGGAGTACGAGGGCCATACTGCAAGCGTGTTAGACCTGAGTTGGAGCAAGGTATGTGGTCGCTGGACGTTAGATTTAAAGATAGCTGACAATTCCAGAACAACTTCCTGCTGTCATCTTCGATGGACAAGACGGTCCGGCTGTGGCATTTAAGCCGGACTGAATGCCTGTGTTGCTTCAAGCATAGCGACTTCGTGACTTCCATACAGTTCCACCCTCGAGATGATCGGTTTTTCCTAGCAGGCTCGCTGGACTCCAAGCTTCGCTTGTGGAGCATTCCAGATAAGAGCGTGGCATTTTGGAACCAACTACCAGACTTAATCACTGCAATCGCGTTCACGCCAGACGGAAAGACGGCTATCGCTGGATGTCTCAATGGAATGTGCTCCTTCTACGAGACCGAAGGGCTGAAGTACAACACGCAGATCCATGTGAGATCGTCGCATGGACGCAATGCCAAAGGAAGCAAGATCACTGGCATACAAGCAATGAACTTCCCACCCGAAGATCAGAACGGCGATGTCAAGTTACTTATCACTAGCAATGACTCCCGCGTACGACTATACAATTTGAGAGACAAGGGTTTGGAGATGAAGTTCAGGGGGAACGAGAATACTTGCAGTCAGATACATGCCAGCTTCAGTGATGATGCCCGGTATGTTATCTGTGGTAGTGAAGACCGCAAAGCCTATATATGGTCTACAGGTCCCGCAGAGAAAGAAAAAGACAAGCGACCCGTGGAGATTTTCGAAGCACATCCTGCCATCGTCACAACAGCTATTATGGCACCAACAAAGACGAGGCAACTCTTAGGAAGTTCAGGCGACCCTCTTTACGATCTGTGTAATCCCCCACCTGTTACACTTGTCAGTAGAACGGAGTCGGTGAATTCGTCAAAACCGTCAACGGAAAACGGAACGCCACAGATGGATGGTAGTGTTCCACCGACTCCTGGGACAGCTAACTTTTCAAAAATCACTAAGCCCGGAGAATCGCCAGCCTATATCGCACGATCCGCCCATCCAAACGGCAACATCATCGTCACTGCTGATTACTTGGGCAAAATCAAGGTATTCCGCCAAGATTGTGCCTACAAAAAGCGACGCAGCGAATCATGGGATACAACCTCCACCTTCTCCAAGAAGATGCTAGGCCGAAGCACCTCCGTCGCAACACGAAACAGCAACAGATCAACAAGAAGAGACTCACTGTCTAACCCTCCAAGCTCCGACCGCATCATCTCCTGGCGCAACTCCATCGCCACCAACGGCAGCCTCGACAATCTCCGCAACAACAACCCCCGCCACCGTAGCGCCTCCCCCCGCAAATCCCTCGGCCAATTATCCTCCCAATCAAACAACAACAGATCTCCCCGCCACGGCAGCACCCCTCTCACCACTACAACCACGCCCTCAATCTCCACAACCTCCACACCAGCAAGTTTCCACAAACCCTCCATCGAGAAAATCGACGCAACCGACTCCCAACAAGACCAACCAAAACCCCAACAATTGCCCTACCGCACCCCGCTTCAGGCCCACAACTCAGACCCCCTCATGCTCCAAGGCGACCAGTCATACATGTTCTGGAACAAACAGGTCTACAAATCCCAAGCCGCCGGCGCCTCGCTTTCTCCAAACCCCAACGACAATAGACTGGGCGTACCGCTCGGCAGGCATGGTAGTGCGGTTAGCGCGCTGAGTAGTGAGGAGTCGAGTCTGGAAGAGGAGGGTGATGGTGGGGAGTTGAGATGTAGGAAGTGCGGGGGTGCGAGTTTCAGGGCCAGGGTGCAGAGGGGTGGTGGGCAGAGGTTGGAGTGTGGGAGGTGTGGGATGTTGGCTTATTGAGTTTTGGTTAGGTGGGGGAGGGGGCGAGATTGTATGGATTTGAGTTGGAATGGGTTTATGCTTTGGTAGAGACGGTTTTGATCAGAGCTCCTTTGGAGAAGGCGCTCGTGGCGACTTTTGGCCTCGAGGCATATAACGCGGTTTCGATTGTTCGATGTGCGAGGTTTGGAAAGTGGGTATCTCTCATCTTGGATGGTGCTAGGAGGTATCTGTAGCTCTTGAGATGGAAGGCTGCATCGCTGGATGCTCTATAAATACAAACATCACCCGCTCACGCAACGCCTTCCATGCCATCTGATCCTCGGCACTCAACGCCCGTGAAAACCAATCCCACAGCACGGGTATGGAAATCTTGCACCGAGTACGATGATAAGGCTTTGATGTGCTCATCCGGTAACCAAAACACTACCTCCTTGTCCGCACTCGCCATCATGTTATACCTCGGATTCCACTCCACAACCGCCGCCTTCCCCCGAAACGGCAACTGCGTCATCGGATGCAGCACCTCCGCCGCCGCCGCCGCCGCCGCCGATGACGGCTTCGCGTGCGTGTCCCACACCAGCGCGTCCTTCTCCTGCCCTGACCCTCCAACGACGTAGCGGCCGTCGGCGCTGAAGCACATGTCGCCTTGCCCCGGCACGCCTGCTCTGCTGGTGGATCCGGGGCCAGGCGCGACGCGGCCGGAAGAGGAGCCCGGTCTGCGGGCGCAGAAGGCTTTGAGATCGCCGGAGAAGGCGTCGAGGAGAAAGTGGCCGGCGCCGTTGGTGCCGACGAGGAGGGATTTGCCGTCGTTTGAGAATTCGAGTTTAGTCCAGTCGCGGGCGATGGTGGTTGGGGTGTGGGTGGATTCGTTTTGGCGCATGTCGAAGGTTGCGAAGGGGGGTTTGTCGTAGTTGCGTAGGTCGTAGAGGAGGACGGAGGAGGTTGAGGGGGAGGCGATTGCGATGACGGTGGCGGAGGGGTCGAAGGCGGCGAGGTACGGGGTTGCCAGGTTGAGTTTGCCTTGGGCGTTGGGCGAGTTGAGGGACCAGAGGCGCACGGTGTTGTCGAGCGAGCAGGAGAGGAAGGTGTCCGAGGCCGGGGAGAGGGCGATGGTGGTGACGGGCGCGGTGTGTGCGCGGAAGTAGCGGATGAACATGTTGTCGTGCGTGGAGAGGTAGCGGATCGTGTCGTCGCCTTTGGTGCTGGCGTAGAGGACGCTCTGCGCGTGGTGGGTGAAGCGGGCGAGGTGAGCGCCGTATTTCTTGCTGAGCAGGGTCTTGACATGTTTCCCTTCTTTCGCGTTGTAGAGTTGGAGGGACTCGTCGTCACATGCTGCGAGCAGGAATTCGCCCGAATCGTCGAAGTCGAGGGAGGTGATGGACGTTTCTGGTTTTGGAGGCCTGAAGAGCTGTGAACTTGATCAGAACCAGGTATTTGAGACGGGGCTGTAGATGTGCAATTGATGATACCTTCGTGGGCCGGAAAGCTCCAATTACCTCAGAGGTCTTCTGTGTAGCTTGTGGGCCTCCGGGCGGTGGTGGTGGAGGGACAACGACTGGGCCAGCCATTCTTGCATTTGTGGACGCTTTTGATGAGATCCTGATGTTTGCAGTCGGACGTCTTTTGTAGGTAGTGCGACCAAAAGCGCACGATTAACTCTCTTGTCGCAGTTCTTTTTGGGGACGCGCTCTCGGGAAGGTCCGAGCTTGATTCTCCGATCCCGGCAGCCCTAGCAATCTTACAGCTTACTGTCAGCACAGGTTTATATTTAATACGGGTGTAACAATGAGCTGACAAAGTGATCTTTGGGAAAGCTGTGTAACCAGATTGTTGACCACCTGATCATCATGGCTTGCTGAGACTTATCTAAGAAGCCTGTGCAGTGCATGGTACCTACGTTCGGATCTATCATCTCTAGAGTGCTCGGGACCCTTTCGAGGGACGAAAGCCGGCGAATATGTCCACGACGCTTGGGTATAGTTTCTGCATCTGTGAATACTTAGAGCAATTCAATACTGATTGGTGTGCGCTGACAGAGCATTCATCGCAGGCGGTGTTGCAGCCTGCGGAGCAGTGACCGTCACTCATCCTTTCGAGACAGTCAAGATCCGGTACTGTGTTGAGACATACATGATTACAAAATGGGGAAGCTAATAGTACAACGTCAATTAGATTGCAACTGCAGGGAGAATTGCAGTCGAAAAAGGATGCGGCGCGAAAGTACAGAGGCGTGTTCCACGGCGTCAGCGTCATCTTGAAAAATGAAGGACCGAAAGGACTCTTCAGGGGGCTTGGCGCAGCAGTAAGTCAATCGCACATGTACTCTGTGTCCGGACGCGATTCTAATACTACTGTATTCTTATAGTACATATATCAAATGATCCTCAACGGCTGCCGGCTTGGCTTCTACGAGCCTTTGCGAATAGGGGTCACCACAGCTATCTTCAAAGACGCGAATGTACAGTCTCTTGGTATCAATATCTTCTCTGGTGCTGCCTCAGGTATCCTCGGCGCCATGGCCGGCTCGCCCTTCTTCCTCGTCAAGACCCGCCTTCAATCGTATTCACCCTTTTTACCAGTAGGCACACAACATCGGTACAAGAATGCAGTGGATGGAATGAGGCAAATTCATCATAATGAAGGTGTGAAGGGTCTGTATAGAGGTGTTGGAGCGGCGATGGTGCGCACGGGGTTTGGAAGCTCAGTGCAGCTGCCTACGTACTTCTTTGCGAAGAGGAGGTTGGTGAGGCATCTGGGTATGGAAGAAGGACCAGCGTTGCATCTGGCTAGTAGTACTGCCAGTGGTTTTGTGGTTTGTTGCGTCATGCATCCTCCAGGTAAGCCAGCACAAGGGCTGTGGGTGTTGACGTAGAGCTGACAATGCCGTGCGATAGACACCATAATGTCGAGGATGTACAATCAGACCGGTAATCTCTATAGCGGTGTCTTCGATTGCCTATCCAAGACGGTCAAGACGGAGGGCTTGCTTGCGATTTATAAAGGTTATTTTGCGCATCTGGCGAGGATATTACCACACACCGTACGAGATCGCTCCAAAATTGAGACATGTGCATTACTTGCTGACAGAGATTGCCAGATCTTGACTTTGAGTCTAGCAGAGCAAACAAACAAGTTGATGCGGAAGTTCGAGGATCGAATACTGCCTGCTACCATTAAAGAGCAAATATAAAGATAGTGGACGTGGCGCAACTCGAACGCAGACAATATTGTAATTATGGCGTTATTAGAAGAAGAGTTGCAGATGATGTGACATATGTAACCGTTATTGATGAGCGTCTGATGAAGAGTATAGAGCTATCATAGACCAAATGTTCGTTGTGGACGCGTCTTACCTCGCTCATTTTGTGTTGACATTTGTGGTTGACAACGCAGATCCTGTTCAGCACAAGAATCAAAAAGAGCAAAAGAGCCACAAGGGCCGAAAACCCCCTGGGGCTGGGATTTTGCAGTTTTGGGCCAGATGTGCAGTTACAGGGGAACGAATTGTTAGTCCTACGAAACTGGGCTATGGGAGAGTAGAAGTGTTAGTTCTGTGACCCGGCGAGCTTGCGAAGTGGTGGTTAAACCACTACGCCAACTCGCCGGGTCAGATTTGAGAGGTCCTATTTTAATATATATCCTTGGTACGCGTACTTGAAGGTTGGGAGAAGCCAAGTGAGTGAATGCCACACTATTTACCCAACACAACATGAGCAGCTTCTCTGCAGTTATACAGTACACAATGAAGTATTCGATGCTCTTTAGAATAAATCTTTTGTCACTTGATGTTGCCCGGGAGAGCTCTTAGGATCCGTTTACTCAGGTCTGACTATTTCTTTGCTTAGCACGGTATGAGATGCTAAGCGCAAGCGCAAGACACTAAGCATATCTATTGAGCTTATTGCTTCTATGCGGAGCATGTCTAGAGTTCTCGTAACATATTTGGCGAAGTCTTGTGAAAAGTACGGTAGGGCTGAGTAGGGCAAGGTGGTTTGATATGCTTACTCATCCACCAAGCACTTTTAGAGCCACGCTGTGAGACGGTCTATCCCATGCACTCATCGATATCGCTAGTTCTGGGCACATGTTTATGGGCGATTACGTATCAACCATATTCATGGCTTGAGATGTTGTTTGTAGAGATGATCGGCTATGTCTTGACTTTGGTGCCTTGCAGCTGCTTGCATATCACTAAAAGGATTGGCGTATTAGCGTCAGGTCACGTCTTCCCGTGATCTTCCATAACACGCTCTAGCGAAAAAGTCGCGCTAATTGTCCACAAGTACTTTATGTCCGCCAGTCCTTTGTCTCTACAACACCTCGACATACATTTTCCCCGACTACCATTCCACGCGTCTCTTGCCTTGCTTTTACTACATCAGCCACACAATACTGCAATTATCCAAAGCAATGGCAACTCAGATCACGCCTTCAAAGAAGGTCTGATTCCCTTGCCACGTACCTGACTGACATCACCATCAATGTTATCGCTGACGAGTATCGCGAATAGGCTGCCTCTGCCATTGAGAACCTCAAGATGGGAGAGTCTCCAGCAAAGAAGCTCAGCTTCGAGCCGATCGGCAAAGAGAACCTCCAGAGCATGTTCCACGACGTCGACAGCCCAGAGCTCAAGAAACCCGTCACCGAGATGGTCAAGGTCGAAGAGAAGCTTCCTGTCGCGCCAACCATCAAGCCGGAAGAGGCTGATGAGCCGTTACTACGAGAAAACCCTCACCGCTTCGTGCTCTTCCCCATCAAGTACCACGAGGTGAGTCTCGTTCCCAGCGCGTCACGCGTAAAGTGCTTTCGCGAACCTCGAGCTAACATCGTGTTTTGCTACGTAGGTATGGCAGATGTACAAGAAGGCCGAGGCATCTTTCTGGACAGCTGAGGAAATCGACCTCTCGAAGGATCTGCACGATTGGAACAACCGTCTGAACGATGATGAACGTTACTTCATCTCCCACGTCCTTGCATTCTTCGCCGCATCAGACGGCATCGTCAACGAGAATTTGGTCGAGCGGTTCAGCGGAGAGGTCCAGATACCTGAGGCACGATGCTTCTACGGCTTCCAGATAATGGTGGAGAATATCCATTCCGAGACCTATTCCCTTCTTATCGACACCTACATCAGAGAGCAGAAACAACGCAATTATCTCTTCGACGCGATTGATACCAGTGAGTCATAGCATGATTAGCGCACTTTCCGTGAAGCACTCTAACGTGTCTTCCAGTCCCCTGTATCCGCAAGAAAGCCGATTGGGCCATCAAGTGGATCCAAGACAAGAACTCCACCTTTGCTCAGCGTCTTGTCGCCTTTGCCGCTGTCGAGGGTATCTTCTTCTCCGGCTCTTTCGCTTCCATCTTCTGGCTTAAGAAGCGCGGTCTGATGCCTGGCTTGACCTTCTCCAATGAGTTGATTTCGAGAGACGAGGGCCTTCACACGGACTTCGCTTGCCTCCTCTTCTCTCACCTCAACCATCGACCAAGCAAGCAGGCTGTCCAAGATGTCATCACCGAGGCCGTCACTATCGAACAAGAGTTCCTGACGGACGCTCTGCCATGTGCGCTGTTAGGTATGAACGCCACGCTTATGAAGCAATACATCGAGTTCTGTGCGGATCGTCTCCTTGTTGCGCTTGGCAACCTGAAGTACTACAATTCGAGCAACCCCTTCGACTTTATGGAGTCCATCTCTCTCGCTGGCAAGACGAACTTCTTCGAGAAGCGTGTCGGCGACTACCAGAAGGCTGGTGTCATGGCTAGTACATACAAGAAGGAGAGCACAGGCGAAGAAGTGGAGAGCAAGAATGAAAATGGCGGAAACTTTAACTTCGATGAAGACTTCTAGGCACAACATTCTCTTCCTGTTCCACTCAACGACATCATTGTATAGCTATCGTGATCTGCATAGGCGTTCTCTCCCTGTCATGGTTTTCTCCCACGGCGACGTTGGCCGGTAGTGGCGAGCGTTACCTAGCATTCTTTCACTTGTCGGCTGGCGTTAGGTCAGGCGGATGATTGGAAAGGTCATGCATAAATTATAGGACAGGAAATACCACGCCTTGCAAAAGTGCCTCTCGTTACACAATCCGTGATATCACCAGATAAAATCATCAGTGCCGGGATGATGTGTCCCTCTCATAACGTGACATACTCAACGACGCCGCGCAATGCACTGCAACGCACCAGCGACTAATCAAACCATAACCCACATCAATCCCCCTACTTTTTCCCTTTCTTCTTCTTTCCCCCTGCCCCACCCCCGGCTTTCCCCTTCTCCCCCACCCCAACTCCCTTCCCCTCCTTCCCCTC
>JAABUP010007214.1_pt1 | contig 15107 bp, 16 predicted proteins | sample 5559201 | NCBI WGS metagenome assembly JAABUP01 (sample SAMN10711887, study PRJNA513373) | rock metagenome | isolation source: Antarctica rocks | place: Antarctica | reverse complement strand
GCAAACAGCTCTGCTCGTTTACATGTAGTGTCCTGTTTGAACAGTTTTTGCCCAGTCTGATTGTTTCATGTCTGGAAGCATACAAGACCATGAACATCTCTGTGTTTGCCACCTGCAGCAGTAACATGCAAGCCAGTACAGGGTGGAGGCGTGAAGCAAAGCACACTGTTACTTGAGCTGCTACTGGGCAGTTTGCTATAGCTGTCTGCCTGCATGGCAATGACAGCACCCTTCTCTTGTGCTCAGGTAGCAGAAAGTGGTCTGGACTTTGTGATTGTGCACACTGCCAATGACAGCACCCTTCTCTTGTGCTCAGGTAGCAGAAAGTGGTCTGGACTTTGTGATTGTGCGCACTGCCAAGACAGAGGGGGCAGAACCTTCCCTAGCTGAGTTTGAAGTGAGCGTTACCTCCCCAGGCAGTCTCACAGGCAGCTTCAAAGTCACTAGGTCTCAGTTCAGCTTCACATATGTCCTCTGCACTGCCTTCCGTCCTGTCTATGGGCATCTGGAATGCTGCACCCAAGCACAGGTTGCAGCTGCTTGCAGGCAATCTAGCATACCAAGCTCCCTCTTGTGTCACATTCATCCTGTGCCGCCTCACCCTTGACCTACTGAGGTTTGCCCATCACGCCAAATTCTCTCAATGGGCAAGCATCATGGTTCTGTTCACTATATGGTCCACTCCGACTATGCCTCTGCATAGTGACATCCTTTCTGTTGTTACAGTCACAGCTGGCTTTGTGCAGCACAGCAGCAAGTGGTGCAGTGTGGTGCAGGTAGCAGAGGTGGTGGCTGAGGTGCTGCTGCAAGCCCAAACTGACGTTCTGGTGGAGGTGGCTGCTGACCCTGACTCCCCATTCCAGAATGTGGACTCTGCTGTGTCCCAGGCATGCTTTATACCTCTACCGTGCTACAACCTTGCATGCAACTGGACCCTTTGCCTTGATGCAACAAGGTCATTGCAGGAGCTCCCACTTTGTGCTTGGCGCTCAGGCCTGTTTAGTCTAGTATTGACACCACATGATTGGCCTAGTTGGGCTGGCAGATGGTTACAAACCCCCTCTCCCTTGTGGAGGGACTGTCTGTGAGTGTGATGAGTCATGCCAGGTACACATCATTGTTCTGCTGTTTGCTTTGATGCAGAAGCAGGTAGGGACAATCTGCAAACATCACCGGTGGTGTCGTTCAGCAAGGCTCACTTTTGACTACCTGCGTCTGCAATTACTTTCTGACTCAACAAGTGTCGTGCGCAGTGCAGCCTCAGTCATGCTTTATGCACTGTCACTATGGTGGCAGGCTTTACTGCACCTTACTGTTTGTTTGTCTGGCGCTGACTGTCATCCCAGCAGATTGAGGCACATGGAATCTGCAAGTTGCATGTCGGGTCAGCATTTGCCTGGATGTGCAGGTTTTGATTACACAGACAGAGAATCTGTCTGGCTGCAGACGCTGTTGATACATGTGGTCAGCTTGCATGTACGGTCAGCAGTTCACGGAATCCCAGGAGCAGCTTTGATGATACAAGCCATGGCCAACACGTACAACCTGTACCTGCACAATCGTGGCTCACTCCAGCCCATACACACTTCTTTAGCAGCATGACAGCGCTGACAGTGCCAGCAAACAAAAGAAAATTTCCACGCTTTTGAGCTTTGATAATGGGAGCCTCACAAGGCAGCAGGCTGGAGCGTAGCAGTACATGCCTCCTGTGCATACCAGACAGGTGGACATGAGTTGGGTAATTGAGCAAAGGCTGCTCCATTTTGCACCGTCATGTCAAGGCACAACCCAACCATGTACTCGTCTGTCAGTGAAGGTGTCTGGTGAAGCACTTGTGTGTGCTGTCATTGCAGCATACGGTATATCAGCTGTCTAGGCACTGTGTGAGCTGTGTGTTAGTCCAACAGTTACTGGGGCGTTCTTCAGGTGCAGCGCCCATTGTGTTTGCTTTTTGTGCAGATGATGCGGCATGGCAAGCATGAATCTCACATGACCAAAATGGACACTGACTAGTCAGTATACTACGTACGTAGTGCCACAACCTAGTACGTACTGCCACAACCTGCATGAATCTCTGTCGGCTCATGGCTCATGCAGGGAACCATTCAGGATCAGCACATACTGCATCTTGAGGCAAGATCGATTGTACGTACTACATTTTGAAAAAACACCAGTAGAATGGGTGAAGGAAATTGAACCTCTGCTTGATCGACCCTGCATACTCCTGCTTGCATATATGTGAGTGTCTGAGTGGGAGACGGTACAAAGAGTGCGAGATTGCAACCTGTAGGGATGCCGTCATCAAGCAGTATGGCATGATTGCTTTATTCGATTTGCAGTATGACATGCTCACTGTTCCTTCTTGTCACACGCAGTCTGCCCGGCAGGCCTGTTTCAAAGCCGCAGGAATCTGTCCTTACAAGTAGCATCTGTCACGCATGCATATACGCGTGGCTACGTCACGTGCAGGCACCGGCCGGCGCCTATTATCGATGCCAAGCCACCTTCCGTGAGATTCTATTCTTGGCTAAGGGATGCGCACATGACACACTGCGAAGGAACCCTGCTGACATGCTTGGACAGGCCGCAGCACAACAACCTACAATAGCTGATAGATATCATGCCACATGGCCAAACGTTATCCGATCGTGATCTCATTAGAGCTGTTCTAGCAGCTGATCGCGGAGCCATGAGCGAAGGCATTGGATGAGGACGAAGGCGTGACCGCCGGTAACCTGCATATAACTCTCACATCTCGATAAACTGTCACGCTTGCTCTCAACCTTTGTCTGCGAACAGCCTTCACACACTCTCGCACTTCGCTGACATACAAGACCGATGGCTCGCGCAGTACAGATCGCCATGGTGGCCGTGATGTGCAGCGCTCTCTTGCTGCATCCCGTCGCGGCCTACAGTTTCAACTTCGGTGGAGGTGGGTTGCCACTGTGACCTTGACAGGCTGACCGTGACTGCCGTGTTGCATGGCGTTTTCGCCCCTGTTGCGGGTGTATCGTCGCTGTTGTCGGCACAGCTCAGTAGTGCGCAACTCGTCGTCGCAGCAGAACACGCACGCACTTCAATGCCGCCGCCTGACTGTAGTACTATGTGTTCCTGCGCCTGACGAAATTTTGACTTGTGTGCACAGGTAACTACGGTCAAGGCATTCACGACAGTGCAAGCTACTACCACAGCCACGGGCTGTCCCAGGGCCAATACCGTTCAGATCTGAGCGGCGCCTTGCACCACAGTGGGGCTTCAGCGGCCGCTGCTTCGTCCGGTACGTACGCTGCGTGTACGCTGAGTAGACTATCATGTGCCAGCCGTTCTGCTTGGTCACACCTCAGAGTCTCGGAAGTATCTTGTCTTGCTGTCAGTGCTCACTTCCTTCTGCCGCTATAAGGACTTTCCCCAAATTGGTGGTAAGCCTATATAGCATATATGCATGCAAAAAGCTGCTTGAAAGCAATGGCTTCGAACTGTTTGATAATTGTGTTGCGTTCCAAACCAAGCTGCATTGCATGCTCACCCATTGCTCATATGCCTCATGCGCTCATTCAGCACACAGTCCATACTTGCTCACAAGTAGCAACTTTTGTTGCAGGCTTCTCAAACGCCATGGCTCAGGCTTTGGAAGGCAGGGACTATGGCACATATGGCTACTCCTGCGCTGGGGCCATTGGATATGGTTCCAAGGGCTCTTGGACTAGTGCATTCAACCAGGTAAATACTTAAAAAGCTGTCATGCGACCAGTCACAGTGGGTGCAGGGACATGCAGACATGCATCTGATTGTACGCAAATCTGGAAATAGTGTCCGGAAATTAGTGCCTTTGCTTGTTCGCTGCTGCTGAGCCAGCACATGGACGTCCTAGTACAAATCACACAGTCTCATTTGCAAGGCCCCAGGTTGTTCTTGAGCGCCTATCACTTTTGAACAAGCTGGTTGGCAAGCTGCTTAGCAATGCTTGTAACACTTGACTGCAACAAGACAGTTGTGCCTATTTGCCCTACTACAAGCGGCCATCGCGTAACTGCATGTGCAATTCACCACACTGCTGCACAGTGCATGCCTTATGCCATGCTAGATTCTCTACAGTTGTTTTGATGTTGCAGGCCAAGTCACATGGCTTCAGCCGAGGAGACGCTAGTGCAGCTGCTGCTGCCACCTCAGGCGGCGAATATGGCGGTGACGTTGGGTCAGCAACTGCCGCAGCAGCTTCCTCTGCTTTTGGTGGCAGTGCTGCTGCTGCTGCCTCTTCCAGCGGCCGCAAGCTGCTGTCACAGCCCATCATGGTGTGAAACACCCAGGTCCTCACTTCAGTGGGTCTGCTCACCAAGCAGTACTGCTGTATGACAGGGTCCATGAAGCTTTCATGAATATTGTCAAAGCAACAAGAGCACCAAGTTTTGGCAGCAACAGCACAGCTGCAGCTGAAGATTGAGACATGAAGTACATGCACAGTGCAATTGAAGACTGGTATTGAAGCACAGTGCGATGCATGTTTGTACGTAGTGTTGTTTGCCCAACAGCATGTAGATGAGCTGCAGCTGGTGAGTACATTGCTTTGCTTGCATGATAACATGCTTATTAGGCCTTTGCGTGTTTGAGCAGAAAGTGGCTCCCATACATTTTGCCTAGTTGCCTGTGGTGTGCCCGTAATATGCCTGGCACCTACAGTAGTCCAAAGACCTAGGCATTAGTACATACACCTGGACTAGTACATACACCCGGACACACATCATGTTGCCCAATCACACTGTAATTACCGTAAGAGTTTTGCCAGATCTTGACACAGTCTGTGTGACTCAACAACACTTGTGTTGCATGACTGCTATGATGTCAATCCACTGTGACTCAAGTTGCAAAGCAGAGCGTTGGTGCTGCGCATGCATGGGGATGCTGCTGAACAAAGCACATGCATGGGGATGCACCAAATGGTGCTGTGTAGTACTCATGTGCCAGTGAAACATGGCAGATACGCAGCCTGATTCAGTAACGCAAACTGTCCTCCAAGCTATTCCATGCATAGGTAAGTTCACAATCATTCTTGTTGCTTGGTGTTTGCTGTTCTGGGCAAAACAGCTAGGGCAGCAGAAATCATTGTATGCTGAATACCTCACCTGTCTGAGCTCTTGCATTGGCCTTGTGCCCAGCACAGGCCGAGCTCAGAGTCTGAAGCATGAAGCAGACTACAACGGTGACAGAGGCACTACAGTACAGCCATACCAAAGAATGGGTGTTGCTGCCTGTTGTCATGTGCAACAACATTTGCAAATTGCAATTGGATGCTGCTAGTTTCGGCGGTGTTGAGCAAACTTGCAGGAACAGACTGCCATGCTGCTCTCAATGACAGCACTTGGTGACAGCTCTTGCTCTTCCAATTGGTAAAATGAATGCTCTCAATGCTCTCAGTGACAGCTCTTGGCAAAGGGTGACACAGTAGACTCAGCGCTGACTCAGAGACAGACAGACTGTGTGCTCAGGCCTACAATTCTGCTGCTGCTGCACTGTCTTCATCTGACCTGCCTTGACACATCATGCCGTGCTTCAAGACTGGCCTTTGCCATCAGGCTGCAAGAGCAACCGGTGCCATCTCACCCAGAACTTGCTTGCTGAAACAACTCTAGACATGGCACCAGCAAAAGATTCAAGCTCTGGCACACATGATTGTCAACGGTGCCAGTACAGTCTTAGATCAGACATCTGCGCCTGTTCTCAACAGACACACACCATCCAGTCGTGCATGGGCCTTGTCTGTTACAATGGCTTTACAGCAGAGGTTGCAGAACTGCCATGCACAGCCCATAGTAGTGCTGGTTTTGTCTTTAACACACATTTTGTGTGTCATGCTGATGTCCAGTAAGTCTCATCTCTCAGGTGTTCATGATGGGGCTGTATAACTTACAAGTCTTGTGATGGTGGATTATGGGCATCTGCTCATGCTGACAGTCTCATGTTGACATTCTGAAATCATAAGATTGGATGGCATATGCATGACACACTCATGGTAAGATCTGTGAAGATGCCCAACCCTGAGGGCCTTCTGCGCAAGCATATGCATTCCAGTCAAACCTGCAGCTGCCTGGAAATTCAGTTAGGTGCATGTGTTCGGGCCTCATGGGCATGCAACACATGTCTCTAGGGACTTTGCAGCAGAAGCCCCAGCTGCAGTAAGAGCTTTTGATCAATAGATTGGCATGGACACGCCGCTGGTAGTACCCTGGCTTCATAGGCTTGCTGTTGGGCTTTCAACTTACACAAATCGACATGTTTATAATGCACTGCCCCCGTTAACGTTAGCTAGCCGTGACCCCCAAATAATGAGCCTGAATTGTGACTCTCAATAGTGTACCACACGGAGTGTATCATAATGACGGTACCAGTAGCTAGCTAACCATGCTACAGGGGCTGCCTTGATCAATTCTCATTGCTTGCAGGCACTAGTACTGCTGACTGGATTAGATATTCTCGTCCAAATGTCTGGCTGATTTCGTCATGAAGCTCGAGCTGCGTGTACACGTTTCCATCATGACCACGTGCTTTGCTCTGATCAGGCAGCTCTTTTGACAGGGCATCAGCACCCCAGTGGGACTGCATCCGTGACATGCCACGTGGAGAAATTGAATCCGCCAGCAGCTGATCTTGCTAGCCTTGGGCAAGGCGGATGACAAACTTAGGTCATAATGGTTGCAGTCTTAGCTCATCCCTTCCACTCACAGTCCTTTAAAACCAGTTCAGGTTGTTTTGCACAGCCAGAATATTACTGCTCCTTGCAGACAGCTCCCCACGGTCCTTGTGAGCTTACCGACTGAGCAACATGTCAGGCGCTTTGAAGTTCGTTCTTGTAGCCCTTGCTTGCAGTGCTCTGGTCCTGCAACCCGCCGCAGCCTACAGTTTCAACTTCGGCGGAGGTAAGTGGTCTCGCCTGCCGCAAGTCTTCTGGATTTGCTTTATGTAGTCCGCAACAGCTGGTGCATTTGAACACGTCCTGCTTTGCAAGCGTCATCGGCTAAGTGTACACTGGGTCGCCACTCGCCATATGCCATATGCCATATGCCCGCAGCCTGTTCTCAACAGTAGATTTGTCTGCAGACATTCCAGCGTTGCCTGCCAAGCTTGTCTTGCTTTGCGTGCAGGATATGGCAGCGGCATCTATAACTCCGCATCCTACTACCAGTCTCACGGCTTGAGCCAACAGTCGTACAGATCTGATTTGAGCAACGCGTTGCACTCAAGCAGCGCCTCTGCAGCGGCTGCCTCGTCCGGTAAGCTGTGACCGCCTCGAGATCACAGTGTCGTCCGAGACGCTAGCTTGCTTGTAGCCTAGCAGCTTTGTCATTTGCTCACACCATCGTCTTACCAAATTCATGACTTTCACCATTGCCTTACTAATACCTGGTCATCATACCCAAAGGCATTAGCTTGTTCTCAAGCTGAAGCACCATATAGTTTATGCCTGAACTAGGTCAAAATGGCTTGCTATAGCTCTAGCCAGATGGCCATGCGTACACCGCACCATGGCACATGCACCACGTCTTACAATTGTAAGCTACATGCACTTTGCAGGGTTTGCATCGGCAATGGCTCAAGCCCTGGAGGGCAGTGACTACAGGACCTACGGCTATTCCTGTGCTGGTGCCATTGGATATGGGTCAACAGGCTCATGGACCAGTGCCTTTGGTCAGGTATACAGGTCCCATGACATGAGATGACATTCTGCATGACATTGTCCTGCAGACCCTGAATGATATTTTTGCATCATGCCAGGCCTCAAACCACTGCATTGCTGCCTAGCTTGTTTTCTTCCCTGATGGTGCTCTGATGGTGCTTTACAGCATTGTCAAGTTTGAGGCATTGCTGAATGCCTTAAGGCAAGCTTGCAGAAAAGGGGGGGGGGGGAAAAAAAAAACAGCTTGCAGATATCTTGTCTGACCTGCTGTCTTCCCTTGTGCTGTGACCCTTGTTGAGAGTTGACAGCTGCAGAAGATGACTAATCAATAAAAGGTTTAGCAGCAGATTCACATCTTGACTGCTCTGCTGCAGGCAAAATCACACGGATTTGGCTCATCAAATGCTGCAGCAGCTGCCGCTGCCACCGCAGGCAGTGAATATGGCAGTGATGTTGCATCAGCAACTGCTGCAGCAGCTTCTTCAAACTTTGGCAGCAGTGCAGCAGCTGCTGCAGCTTCAGGTGGACGTAGGATGTTGGCAGAACCGATCATGGTCTGAAGAAATGTGTTGTGCACAGACCTGAGTGATGTATGCACAGGAACCCATTCTGAAAGGAGGCATACACAAACAATGCTTTTTGCAGAACTCTTCAATCATTGTGCAGAATAAGAGTGTGGTCAGCATATACCATAGAATATATAGCTGCCATGTACCAGGCTGGCATCAAGCGTCTTGCAATTTGTTTTAATGTACATAGGTTTGTACCTAGTGGACTATCCTGCTCTGTAAGCCACAATCTCCACTACATGACCGTGAACTTGAGTTGCTTTGTTGCTCTGCTGACCGCTGCAATCATGTCACTTGAGTGTGAAGTCCACGCTACGTGCTGCTCTCTACCCTCTCTTGAGGAGCAACCCAAGAGCATCAAGCAAGACTGTGCATGCATTGGCACACAGGGATTGCAACCTACATCCGTCAACATGCTTCACTCCAGGCAACTACTGTCAAGCTGCCTCTGATGCACCCAGTGATTGTTGGCGCTGCGCAGAATTTGGCTGTTTACTCGTCGTCCGGCTCAGGTATCTGGGGCTTGCTGACACCAGCACCTAAGCATTTGTTGGTGCATCTGGCAGTTTGCAGAAATCAGTCCCAGAAACTGCTGTGGTGCAGTACAGAGCACATCTGCAACAGTGTGTACTGGTAGTAGTCTGCAACAGTGTCTTGACAGGCATACCACAGTCTGAGCATTGCTGCTTGTACAAGACTGAAATGATGGCAATGCCTAACAGCATTAACATTGGCGTCACAAAAAGAATCATCAACACTGATGATTGGCTATGAGTTGCAAGGGCAAAGTTGTCGACGTTGTTAGTGCACATGAGCTTTTGATCAGCTTACACTGCCCAGCAAGACTGCATGGCTGGCTGCACAGCATCTGCTGCCAAAGCAGAAAGCTTGCAGATACTTTCCTGCATACATATGTCACTGCACGACCCTGCATGTAGCGCCCTCGACGGTCACACCAGCAGCTGGTTGCAAAGTGTATCCAAGCAAGGTGGAGTCACTGTGACTAATTGTAGAAATCACATGCACTGCTTTGATGCATGCTTCGAGGCATGTGAGCTTCAAGCGGTATGCAGACAACGGCAAACAGATCAACCTGGAAACGCGGGGTACAAGCGATTTGACAGGTGTTCTATCAACACGCTGCGATTGTGAAGAGCCTTGCTTTGACAGAAGGGCATTTGCAGATCAACAGGTTGTCCGTATACGGCCTGCCTGCATAGAGACTGGTCGTTGGAGTACTCTTGATACGCCCTACGATGTGATCGACGCATCATCACTCGTTCAGCCGGCTGACAATGAGCTCTAGCCCTGAGCTGTGGCTGAAGGTATTAGAGGCACAGTTGCGTAAAGGCTCATCCAGCACTGAACATCAACCTCACCTTGGTCGTTTGGGGGCCCTTCTGACATATTGCCCACCACGCCAGTATACTGCACCACCACCACCCGAGTCCTCTACGGTACAGACACTACAAGTCTTGCTCTGCTTATCACTCTAGATTGCTTACTGGCCAACAAGAGCATAGCGCTATACTTCAGGACAATGTCTACGTCCCTTGCAACCCTCTTGAAGAAGCTGTGCTGTGCCTGCTTCTCTGCACTCAAAATCATTCCAAGGTACGCGGCACTGCTTCCACCCCCTTGCACATTCAGCTGTGACAGTGACAGAATCTCAACTTTGCTGTTGTGCGTCAGGAGTTTGCTACTGAGCGCGAGCTGTGCTGGCATTTGTGCATGACATTGGGGCTTGCCAAGCAGCATGAACGGTTGGCCAAAGCACTCGCTGAAACAGGCATCAATGAGAAACAGCAGCCCCTTGAGTACAGAGCTCAAGCCCAAGTATTTGTCGTCTAATGCAAACTCACACACCAATTGCATTATGTTTTGTGCGAAATCAAACAATTTCATACAGATGTCTGCTGCTGCAATGATGACGCATGCACAAGTGCCACACTGCGCTGTTGTCTAGTATGTCATGCACTTTTCTGTCGGCAAATGTGATAATGCCGCAGATTTGCTTCCATGAGTCACGTCGTGCTCACGTGTTGTTAATGCCCACCAAACCCCTCAGGTCACCCCTCAGAACAGAGTTTTGACCAGGATTTTGCATTGCAAACAATGGGAAAAGCCTCCCCTGCTTGTTCTCATCTGCTTCGATCATCGCATCCTGCTCATTCACTCGATTGTGTATATTGTGGCTTTTTCAGGCTATGCTTGCTGCCGGACAAGCTGCAAGAGCCAGTCTATGCCTCAAGGTGTTACTTGAAGGCAGCCTGGACCAGCAAAAGCCGGACATCCTAGTGCTGTTGTTCCTGGTCAAGTCAGGCTTCACCACTGGCACAGTTGCTTCTCTACAAGGAGCCCTCGGTCACGCTAAGTCAGCATCAAAGCCTCCATGTCTGATTTATATTCCTGCTATGATACACCTGGAAGCGCGTCTCTGAACACCAGCTGACAACCGTACACCAATGCTGCGCTGCACACATGTTTGGTAGCTGCATTTACTTTGTTTTGTCAGGTATGCTTTGTAAAATCTATCATTTTACAAAATCAACATGGTAAAGCCACAGCTCAAGCAAAGAGCAAGCGCCGTGACATCATGTTGCTGTCTCAAGGCCAATTACCAGAGCCTGCCAGACGTTACCATCACAATACACATTCACTGCACAACAGGTGGCTCTAATTTTGTACAGGCAAGCAGTGGCAGCAGTCAGGGACAAAAGCCCTACAGGCCAAGGCCGTGCCAACATGGCCCTAGGGGTGGTCCTAGGGCAGTTGGCATCTGTCCCAGGGCTGCCACAGAAGGATAGGGCAGACTATCATGATGAAGCCCTGCTTGCCCTCCAACAGGCAGTCGCATGTGACCCTGCTGATGTGGACATCCTGTACAACCTGGCTCTGGTGCAGGTCAGCATTTTATCTTCACAATATGTTGTTTTTTTATTCTCTCCGTTCTTTTGTAGGTTTGTAACAGCTTGATCCTTTATTTCTGTAAAAAAGCTTGCAAGGGTGCAAAGTCACAGACATCAGCCGCTTACATCTGCTCAGCTTGTTGGCGGAGTTTATGCTTGTTTGCACAGTCACTCCGCCATTACACTTTGCAATACAGCTGCAGATTTTGCAGAGCAGCCTTTCATGAACCTGGTCATACATATGATTTTTTGGGTGATGCATGTTGCCTTGTCATTGCTGCTAGCAGCCTTGCTTCTTGTACAGCCAGCATTTGCTGTGCGTATCTGGTCATTCTTGCTCTCACTCACCTCTACCTTCTCGCCCTGTTGGTACAACCCCTGCTGCTCTTGCGAGCTGCTTTTTTTGTGAACATATTGTTCTTGCATGTGATGCTGCACTAGCAGTGTAGGCAGAAGCCCAGGGCTCTTTTGGCTTGGTCTTGTCGGCATCTGCCTGAGCACGTTGTCCGTACAATCTCCCAGACTTCCTTGCCCTGATCTTACTGACATCTGCCCATCCAAGGAGATTCTCTTGACAATGTGCCAGCCTTTTTAGGCCATGGTCTGAAAACGGGTGTATTGGGATGAAAGTGCATCAAGAAGAAAAACACAACTAAAATCAACTCTTGTTGTTCCTATTTAGGTCAAAGTTCAGTTGTTAAAATGACGTCGCAAGTTGTTTGCTGTCTTACCTGGTGGACACAGCCACGGCAATCCCTAAGGGGAGCATGAAGCACATCGCGTTGGTGGTCTGGTAGATGGCCATGGCTGAGAGCTGGCGCTGTGCATCCGGCAGCAATCCTCCCATCATCACTGCTGTCTCACTGGCCCACCACTCAGATATCAGCAGCATACCTACATATCACAAGACACAGCTGAAGACAAGAAAAAAAAGGAAAGTTTACGCTTTTCAGCAGCACCTTGCCTGCATGTCACACAACACAGTTGAACAGAAGGGGGGAAAAGAGAAGTTTGCGCTTTTCAGCAGCACCTTGCCTGCATGTCACACAACACAGTTGAACAGAAGGGGGGAAAAGAGAAGTTTGCGCTTTTCAGCGTTCATATAAGGAGCCTCATGAGGCGGTAGCCTATGACCATAGGCTATACACCAAAGCAAAAAGAAAAACTCCTGAACCTCAGGTGGCTGAATCCATTTTTAAAACAACCTCTTAATCAATGGGCAGCCCGGTATAATACTGGGCTTCTCAATAAATTGACGCCAAAAAGCGTAGTCTTTTCTTTTCTTTTTCTTTTTAAAACAACTACAGAAGCATCATGTGTCGGCTGCAGGTGCACACCTGCACGTGACAACACACAGCTGAACAAACAGTGAGTTTAACGCTCAACACACTGTACCATCAACAGCCTGAACCTCAGCAAGCAACACTTCATGAAGTTACAAATGGAATCAAGCTGTAGATCACATTGAGTAGCAACTGGCTCCATGTAGCAGATGGTATCAAGTTGCACATGGTCCAGCAAAAGCTTCAGAACCCGTCTTGCAAGTGATATGCTTGCTGGGCAGGTGTGTCAATAACATGGATGATGACTCTGGCCAATGTTGGGTTGAAAAAGCTTAACAAGATAGAGCCCCATGCCTAGCCAGCAGCATTGCATATTCAGCTGCTGTGGAGCAGACAGCAGCAATCAATGGGCATCACAGGCCATCCAGATATTGTTGAAAAACTGAGGAATGGAGAAGAGGGAGGCGGGGGGGGGGGGGCAGGGAGGGGAGGAGGGGGAGGCAGGGAGGGGAGAAGGGAACATGCAGTGCTTGTCATGGGGTCTTAAATCTTCTCAGGACACAGAGACGGCTGTGGATAGTAGCAGGCCTCGTTATGTGGTGGAGATACATTCAGACGCTGGACAAACAGCAGGAGTGAAGACATGCAAGGCTCACTTGGAACAGCAAGCTTGACGAAGGGCCACCAATCTACTAAGCTCTCCTTGGACCAGCCCGGCCAGGTGGGCTCCCCTTTCTGCACACAGCAAAGGGCAGTCGAGGCTCCCAGTTGGCGCAGTGCAAAGGGGAGCCAGTGAGCCCAGTTGGCATGGTGCAAAGGGCAGTCAGTGTCCCCTAAAGGCGTAATGCAAAGGGCACTTAATGCTTCCAATTGGCATGATGCAAAGGGCAGTCAGTGTCCCCTCTTGGCATGGTGCGAAGGGCAGTCAGTGCCCCCTCTTGGCATGGTGCTAAGGGCAGCCGAGGCTCCCAGTTGGCATGGTGCAAAGGGCAGTCAGCGTCCCCAATTGGCATGGTGCAAAGGGCAATGATTGGGGCCAACAGGCGCGCTGCAAAGGGCCATGGCAGAGTGCAGTAGTCATGCTTCAGAGGGCAGCCAGCGCTCCTGAAAGGCACGTCACAAAGGGCAGCCAGCAACCCAAACTGGTGTGCAACACAGGGCAGTTACAGTGGTCAGCTGTTTGCAACTTGGCAGACATATGATTGCAGCGGTTTGTGCAGCTCCAAACTGCACACTGTTATCTGTGAATTCCGGTCCAGTGATGCAAGGCTGCATCATGAGAAGTGTGATGCCAATCTCAGATATGTGCTTGCAGTCCATGAAATGGCAGAACCATGTGTTACAGACTTTGCACTTGGCAGCCATGCAGCAAGGCAGCGCAGTTCACGCCTAAGCAGTGTACCTTGAGAAAGACAATGTAGATGAGCAGGGTGAAGAACTGAAGCCAGAGGGATATGGAGGTTGCCATTGCTGCCCCCAGATACCCCAGACCTGCATACACTGAGTCATGGAAGACAAAACACATGAGGCAGATGAGAGCAGTTGAAAAAGAGATGACATCTGCACAGGAAACAAGGGTACAGGTTGTCCCCATGCAGTGCAGCTGTTGCTGCTGCTGCTGCTGCTGCTGCTGCTGCTGCTGCTGCTGCAGCATTGGCTACCACAGCTCAACCAAACAAGAACAAATGCAACTGTGCTTGTCAGAGATGGGATTCATGCAGAGGTCCAAGCTACGCACCCAGGGTGTATATGCATAGCCAGTTGAGAGGGGGGTGCACTGCCAGCACCAGTGCACTGGTGACCACTTGAGGCCGCACGATTTTCTGGGCCTGAAGGTAGTTGTTGGCTGTGATGAAGGCAGCATACGCCCAGATGCCCGGAAGTGTCCACCTGACCACCATGAATGCATGTCAATGGAAGGGAGAAGAAGACTGCATGTCACAGGATAGAGGCCTACGATTCTGGTGATTTTGACAAAGTCAATCATACATACATTAGTATGTGATCCATAAAGTGTATAGAGTAATGTAACCGCAGAGATCGGGTCACTGGCCTGACCAGAATGAAACAGCCGGCAAGTTGCCAGCAATCATGACAGGAAGCTTTTCTGGATGTAGAGCTATGCTCCTGAGTGCCATTGAGTGTTACTCTAGTTTGTTCTCTTTTTTACTGTGCCTTTTGTTGCTGCAGTTTGCAGTACAAGCAAGACAAATCTGCTGATGAGACTCCATGCCCTGATCAGCAGTGTGAGCATGACTGTCTATTTATGGCAAAGTTCTGCAAAAGTGTGAGAGCTTTATGAAGATGTGAAATAGTTGTTGCGGAGCAAACATGACCCTGCATCTGTTGGCAAGCCATAGAATTTCGCCTTAAAAGTGCATTTCTGAACACGCGATTCCATGTCATGCTTGAAGCTGATATGATTGTTCAAATGCATTGCCATCGATGCAATGGCCTGAGATCTTGAAAGGTAATTATGCGAGGGCTGTGCGCACTTGACAGCAGATGTGCGCTTCCACATGGTGCATGCACCCATGAGTGAGCATTGGCTGACCTGACATAAGCTGCTGTCATGGCAGCCACAGCAGGCGTTTGCCCTCCCAGCAGGAGCAGCTTTTCTGTAGCCAGCAGGACTCCACAAATGGGGATGCAAACCAAGCCAAGTATGATCATGGCC